>Ga0233425_10001168_pt1 | contig 61117 bp, 45 predicted proteins | sample Watercolumn_Towu_2_FD_181712 | JGI IMG/M metagenome (GOLD analysis project Ga0233425, IMG submission 181712) | Freshwater microbial communities from Lake Towuti, South Sulawesi, Indonesia - Watercolumn_Towuti2014_140_MG | ecosystem: Environmental > Aquatic > Freshwater > Lake | place...
GAGAGTGGGAGCCCAATGAGTTCGGCGGTGAAGGTAATTTAGAAGCTATTGCATTAATAAAAGATTTGAATGAAACAATCTTTCGGGATTTTCCGGATGTACAAACCATTGCCGAAGAGGCCACCGACTGGCCCGGAGTTTCTAAACCCACCTGGCAGGACGGACTTGGTTTCGGAATGAAGTGGATGATGGGATGGATGCATGACACATTGGACTATTTCAAGATTGATCCATTGCTCCGTCAGTTTCACCAGAATAAATTTTCATTCAGCATGATGTATTACTATGATGAAAACTTCATGATTCCATTTAGCCATGATGAAGTAGTGCATGGCAAAAGCCCGATAATCTACAAAATGCCCGGAGATGAATGGCAGAAATTCGCCAACCTGCGTTTGCTCTATACATACATGTGGACACATCCAGGCGGCAAACTACTCTTCATGGGAAATGAATTCGGCCAGACCAATGAATGGAATTACAAAACAGAACTACAATGGGAATTGTTACAATTCGATTGTCACCGGTTACTCAAAGATTGCGTGGCAGAGTTAAACAGGCTGTTGCGAACGGAACCAGCTCTGTTTCAAAAACAATTTGATACCGGTGGTTTTGAATGGGTGGATCTGAATCACCGAGCTGAGTCTGTTATTGCCTACAAAAGAAAGGGAAAAAGAAAGCAGGATGACCTGCTGATCATTCTCAATATGACACCGGTGGTAAGGAATGACTGGGAAATTTATGTGGGTGGAAAGCTTTATAAGCAGGAGATATTCAACAGCGACAGCGAAAAATACTGGGGCGGCGCAAATGTTTTCAATCCTCAGATACGGTCGGAGCTTCTTGATAAAGGTCAAAAAATGTACAAGCTGACAGTAAATTTACCAGCACTGGCAGGAATCATCCTGAAATAATGTTGTAAGTTCACACTAGAAATGTTCCTAAAATGCCGAAAATCAAAGAAAGAACAATTTGTAAAACACCGTGACCAATTGCCCCTTTTGTAAGATTGACTATTCCCAATACAACCCCAATAATCATAAAGAAAAATGGAAAAATAAAGAATGAAAGAAAAACTGCAATATAACCAGCAATTATTAACTGATTGTTTTGATAAACTGGGGGAAATGATTGGGTTTGATTTCTCATTTTACTTAAGGGATATGCACAATTCGGACAGTTATTTGCACTACCAGAAACTTCTTTGCCGCAATCAGGGCAATATATTAGAGCCATAATAGATGAATTATAAAAATTGTTTTTAAACTGGTCTAATATCTTTTGATTAGGGCTACTGAATAGCGCATAAATATTGTCTGCATTTGCAGTTGATTTTGCATTAATCTTAATATTTTCCCCTTCAGGTAAAAGTGTTACAATAATTTCACCCCAAATAGTCAAGTTTTTGTAATCACCTGTTAATTGGTTTAGAAGTAAATTCGTTTTTACATTAGCAAATCCCCCTTTGTGGAGAGCTTGCTCTGCCTTTTTTAACCACTCTTCTGTTTTGCCTTTTACAGAAAATGTTTCTTCTTTACTTCTTCTTACTGCCATTTTATTTACTTTTTAGTTGTTTGATAAAATTTGTCGCCCGATGTTTTAATGACTTTCGGAAAAGTCAGTGTGCAACTGTCAGCCGTTACTAATTATTAAACCAAATTTTCAGTGGTTATCTTGTTTGTCCTCTATGCTTTTAAACTATCCGCAAATCTGTCTTGAGATTAGGGTACATAAGATCCAATTAGAACAACAATAAGTAGTAAGTAGAGAACAAGGAAAATTCCAACCCAAATAAGTGCTGCTTTTGCAAAGTTTGCCTTGATGGTATTAGTAGAGTTATCAAATGCCCAAACTAAAAGAACTATTAAATTCACAAGCGGAATGGACAATAATAATAAAATAACTATCCAGTCTCCCACACTAGGTATGTTTACAGGCGGCACATCAGAAGTAGACATTCCATCAGTTGGCGATGCACGAGAAGATACCCTGTGCCTCAATACTTGGTTATTACAACTAGGACATTTAACCGCTTCGCTGGAAATACTGCTTCCGCAACTGGGACAAGAAATAATAGCCATTTAAATATTAATTTATTTGTTTTTCAGATATGATTTTATAGTTGTAAAAAACTATCTTTTTGTTTTCATTTAATTTAATTGACCATTGTGTGTTAGTAAAAAACTCAGCATCTGTGGATTCCTCCTCAGCATCTGTGGATTCCTCCTCTTCAGAAGCACTAGGCCTTATACGTGTTAAATAAGTATCCGTATAATAGGTTAGATAATAGTTGTTATTATCAACTCTTTTGGCTTTAAAACTATTCGGGTCAATAATAATATTTACTGACCGAACTGTTTTCATATCATTTCCGAAAAGGACTCGTAAATCAGCTTTCGTAATATTTTTTTGACTACCAAAGTTTGGGGTGATAGGTTCAAAGTACAGCATGATTGATTCCAGATCCTTGTCGGTAAATGCCCTGTAGAACTCATTGACAAAAGCTAGGAGCTCATCTCTTTCGGGTACTGTAACTTGGTCTGAAATTTTTCTTCGCGCCATTGAAATATATTGACTAGTTGCATGTGTGCTTATATATTTCTCAAATAGATTAGGATCCTCACTTCTTTCTATAGCAAACCAATCAATAGAGTCAATAATTTTTGTTGCTCTTGCTACGTATAAACCTTTTATGGAACTAACGCTGGCTATATATTCCTGCATGGAGGATGTGCTTGCCTGTAAATTGGCTTTTGCCCATTCTGCACTATCATAAGATTTGAGTTCTGTCAGTTTTTGTATCGCATCTGGAAGATATTTACTGTCAGGTTTTTTTGCTATGAATTCTTCCATCGCTGGAATTGATCCATCTTCTAATACTTGCTTCCATGCTGACTTGACGTTATTGATTTCAGTTAAGTACCACATACCACCGATAAGTGTTATTGCAACCAAAATAACACTAATGGTGAACAACAGGCGTTTCTTTTTTGCTATCTTTCGAAGTCCAAATTGTATTTCTTCATTTAGTAGCTTGATTTCTTGCCGGCCTGTTGAATAAGGCAATATTTGATTTAATGCAGTCTCAGCCGCTCTAAAGTTATTTTGGGCCAGCATAGTATGAACTTGCTGTGCAACGTTTGATACTGCTAAGCTTACTTGGTGATCGTACTCAGCTTTATAATTAGAGTTATTGCTATCCAATTTTATAGCCTCTTGCATTGTTTGTATGGCCCCGAAAAGTGAATTATTTGCAAACAGAGCTTTACTATCTTCAAATAGAGAATGCGCTCTCTCTCGATTCTCTTTTTCAGTTTGCTCCTGTTGAATTTTTTTCTCTATTTCTGCGAATCGAGGAGATGAAAAAATAGCTACAGCGGCTTTAATTTCATTCATAGCATCCTGAAGGTTACCTAGGCGCATTTGCTCTTGTGCCCGTGTTGCACACTCCTCGCCTCGCTTAATAAGGTTGTTACCCATCTCAATTTTTTCTAAGAGTAGGGTGATCTTAATGTCATTCAAAGTATTCTGTTTGTCTCTGATTAGCTTTTCAGCATCCGCATGATGCCCTAAGTTATAGAGATCTATCGCATCATAGAAAAAATAGTACTCATGGTTGCCAATTATCTTTTTGCTAAGTGGAAAACCACATATCTCACAAGCATCAGCCAAGCGGTTCAGATGTAAGCACTCGGGACAGATCTTAATCATTTTGTTTATGTGTATGTATTAAAACTAAAGTGTACTAGTTGTTATTCTATATGAACGCTGTGTTCAACTGATAAGTGCAACACTACCTCTTAGTTTCGAAAATACTTCATTCGGTGTTAAATAAGCAAATTTTTTTTACCTCCTCCCAATAAATCGGACAATTCAAAAGTAGAAAATTGGGCAATTATTCATAACTTAAAAAATGAAAATTGCTCATGAAAAAGTCAAAATTTACCGAACAGCAAATTGTGTTTGCACTTCGTCAGGCAGAGAATGGCGTTAGGCCAGAAGAAGTTTGCCGGAAACTGGGCATCAGCGATGCAAGATTTTATATCTAGAAAACAAAGTATGGAGGCATGGAAGTGGCTGATGTATCCAGGATACGGGAATCTGAGTTAGTGTCCCCTTTCAGATAATAAGAAGCTTGCCACATCCCCATCAAAAAGAACAATGCCGTTCCCCATTTCGAATTTCACATTTCACATTATATTGACCGGCCCATGTTTCATCCCCTTTAGTTAGATTCTTTTTGATGTAGAAGCCGTTTTCGATCCTGATGATCTTTTCCTTGCTTAAAGGGATAAAAAATTACATTCTTTCCGGCACTTTTATCCCCAGCAAACCCATACCGGAAGCAATTACATTCGCCGTCATTTCAGAAAGCTGGAGCCGCAGTTGTTTCTTATCCTCCGACTCTGCATTCATAACAGAATGTTCGGTATAGAACGCGTTGAAGAGTTTTGCAAGGTTGAAAACATAGATAGCGATAACAGATGGATTGTGTTCCAGGCAGGCTTGTTCTACGATCACAGGATATTGTTCCAGTAAAACAATAAGGTCTTTTTCAAGCTTTAGGAGACTCACTGCTCCTGACCTACCTGTCCGGTAGGCAGGCTCCTGACTAACGACTCCCGACCGTTTTCTCAGCACTGACTTGATCCTCGCATGGGTGTATTGCACAAATGGTCCGGTGAAGCCATGAAAATCTATTGACTCCTCCGGGTTAAAGATCATTCTCTTCTTCGGGTCAACACGAAGCAGGAAAAATTTTAATGCCCCAAGAGCAATAGTATCATACAATTCAGTCAATTCATCTTTTGTAAAATCTTTTACTTTTCCCAATTCTTCAGTTTTCTGTCTTGCTACACACACCATTTCATCCACAATATCGTCAGCATCTACCACGGTTCCTTCGCGGCTTTTCATTCTTCCGGATGGGAGTTCCACCATGCCATAACTTAAATGATAAATACCGTCAGCATATGGTTTGCCCAGTTTTTGCAAGATCAGTTTCAAAACTTTCATGTGATAGTTCTGTTCGTCTGCAATCACATAAATACTCTGGTTATATTTAAATTCTTCATATTTCTGCTGGGCTAAACCTAAATCCTGCGTTATATAAACAGAAGTACCATCTTTGCGTAATACCAGTTTTTCATCAAGACCTTCGTTTGTCAGATCAATCCACACACTTCCGTCTTCCTTATTAAAGAATACTCCCTGCTTGAGGCCGTCCTCCACAAATTCTTTTCCAAGGAGATAAGTTTTGCTTTCATAATACATTTTTTGAAAATCGGCCCCGATCCTCTTATAGGTCACATCAAATCCATCATAAACCCAAGCATTCATTTTCTTCCAGAGTTCAATCACATCGGGTTTCCCGGTTTCCCAATCAAGCAGCATTTGCTGTGTGCCTTTCATGATAGGAGCTTCTTTCTCCGCTTCTTCCTTTTTCATACCAGCTGTAACCAACTCATCTATCTGTCTTTTATATTCATCATTGAACTTTACATAATATTCCCCTACAAAATGATCACCCTTTGTTTTAGTTGACTGAGGTGTTGCACCTTTCGCAAAAAGCTGCCAGACGATCATGCTTTTGCAGATATGTATTCCCCTGTCGTTTACTATGCAGCTTTTAAACACATCATATCCGTTCTCTTTCATGATCTGTGCTACACTCCATCCCAAAAAAATATTTCTGAGATGACCAAGGTGCAACGGTTTATTGGTATTGGGAGAGGAGTATTCCACCATTACCTTTTGACCACAGGATATTTTTTGACCAAACTTTTTGTCGCTAAAGTTGGATCGAAGAAAATTTATCCAATAGCTATCTGCAATAGTCAGATTGAGAAATCCTTTGATCACATTATAAGCAGTAAAAATTCCGGGGCTACCTTTTAAAAGGGATTCACCGATCTCACTCCCCAACTCTTCCGGCGACTTTTTTAATTGCTTTACAAACGAAAAAAGAACCAAAGTATAATCGCCTTCAAATTCAGGTTTGGTAGCATTAATAGTCAGGTCACATTCTTTTGTTTCATAGCCATACAGATCTTTCAATACCCCTGCTACCAATGATTTTATATTGCTGACAATGTTCATCCTAACTTTTGATTTTGCAGCAAATTTACGGTTCGGATTTGGGATTTGACCCTGATTCAATTACTTTGCTTCCGATGCGACGACACATTCATAGTGCCCGGGATTTCATCCTTCCCATCATTGATTTTTTTTATCCCCTCTTCCGAAAGATTATGAGCTTACAAACATTTCGCTATGCTGCTTCGGGAGGAGGAAATACATTGCTTGGTTTTATCGTTTATTTTATCAGTTACAAATATATCTTTCTGGAAAAAGAATTTCATTTCGGCTTTTATGCATTTAAGGGTCATATAGCCGCCCTAATCTTATCATTTATAGTGACTTTCCCGGTTGGATTCTTTATGTCAAAATACGTTGTGTTCAGCGATTCCAATATGAAAGGACGCATCCAGCTATTCAGGTATTTAATGATATGCCTGTTTAATCTTACTCTTAACTATATCCTGTTGAAAATATTTGTTGAAAAATTCCATATCTATCCAGTGATTGCACAGATAATCACTACTTCAATAGTTATCACCTTCAGTTATATCGCCCAGCGGAGTTTTTCTTTTAAGGCGGCACCGGCTGATGATGAAACTACAAGCTGAAATTAATTGAATCCACCAACCCTGTAAGAGCAAATACTGTTGTAACCAGGGCAGAAATAGATGCGACAAGGGATAAATTGAAAAATGACCTTGATTCCATGAGTGAGATGGGAGAAATGGAATCTCTTCGACTGCAAATGGGCATGGACAGGTTGAGCAAAATGATGAGTACCCTTTCTAATATTCTGAAAAAGATCAGCGATACCGCCAATAGCATCATTCAGAACCTGAAATAGCAGGCCTCTTCTAAATCTCCCCCTGAGGGGGAGACTTTCTGCTACACAGTCCTCGCTTTTTGAGAACTTCGATTTGAGGCAGGTTTTTTTGAAGCTGGGATTATGCCCAGAGGGCCTCCTGCTCAGGAGGAGGCTTCTGCCATTTTTTCACCTTTTTCCCCCCCGGCATAATCATTGAGAACCAATAACGAAAATAAAAAATATACTATGGGAAAGATAATTGGAATTGACCTCGGAACCACCAATAGCTGCGTGGCCGTAATGGAAGGCAACGAGCCGGTGGTAATTGCCAACGATGAGGGCCGCCGCACGACCCCGTCTGTAGTGGCTTTTTTGAAGAATGGCGAACGCAAAGTGGGTGACCCGGCCAAACGCCAGGCCATCACCAACCCGCATAATACCATCGCTTCGGTGAAGCGTTTTATGGGCCGCCGCTTTGATGAAGTAGGCGAGGAGATAACCCACTGGAGCTATAAGGTGGCAAAAGGTGACAATAATACCGTTCGGATTGACATAGATGGCAGACTATATACGCCACAGGAAATATCGGCGATGGTGCTTCAGAAAATGAAGAAAACAGCGGAGGATTACCTCGGTCATGAAGTGACCGAAGCTGTTATAACCGTGCCTGCTTATTTCAACGACTCACAAAGACAGGCTACCAAGGAAGCCGGTGAGATCGCCGGGTTGACTGTTCGCCGTATTGTGAACGAACCGACTGCCGCAGCGCTGGCTTATGGTTTGGATAAAGACAAACATGATCATAAGATTGCGGTGTTCGACCTTGGTGGTGGTACCTTTGATATTTCCGTTCTTGAACTGGGTGATGGTGTATTCGAAGTAAAAAGCACCAATGGAGACACACACCTCGGCGGTGATGATTTTGATAAAGTGCTGATGGATTGGCTGGCCGAAGAATTCAAAAAAGATGAGGCCATTGACCTGCGCAAAGACCCGATGGCATTGCAGCGCCTGAAAGATGCCGCTGAAAAAGCCAAGATAGAATTATCATCTTCCAGCGAAACGGAGATCAATCTTCCTTATATCACGGCTGTTGACGGAGTGCCCAAACACTTAGTAAAGAAGCTGAGCCGTGCAAAATTTGAAGCATTGGCCGACAGTTTGTTTGCAAGATGTCTGAAGCCCTGCGAACAGGCATTGAAAGATGCAGGTCTTTCTGCTTCGCAGATCGATGAAGTGATACTGGTAGGAGGAAGTACAAGAATTCCGAAAGTGCAGGAGATAGTAGAAAAATTCTTTGGCAAAAAACCCCATAAGGGTGTGAACCCGGATGAAGTGGTAGCCGTTGGCGCTGCCATACAAGGAGCAGTACTCACCGGTGAAGTAAAAGATGTGTTGCTGCTGGATGTAACGCCGCTTACACTCGGTATTGAAACATTAGGTGGTCTATTAACCCCGTTGATACCCAGCAATACCACAATACCGACAAAAAAATCAGAAGTGTTCAGCACTGCCAGCGATAACCAGCCCGGTGTGCAGATACATGTGCTGCAGGGTGAGAGAAGTATGGCGAAGGACAATAAGAGCCTCGGCATTTTTAACCTCGATGGCATACCGCCGGCACCCCGGGGCCTGCCGCAGATAGAAGTGACATTTGATATTGATGCCAATGGCATACTGCATGTAACCGCTAAAGATAAAGGCACAGGTAAAGAACAAAAGATACATATTGAAGCCGGCAGTGGCCTGAGCAAAGACGAAGTGGAAAAAATGAAAGCCGAAGCAAAGGCCAACGAAGCAACGGATAAAGCAGAAAAAGAAAAAGTGGAGAAACTGAATATGGCCGATAGCCTCGTATTCCAGACAGAAAAACAACTGAAGGAATACGGCGATAAGATACCGGCTGAAAAGAAAACAGCGATTCAAACAGCCGCTGAAAAATTAAAAGAAGCACACAAGGCACAAGACCTCGCCGCCATTGATACAGCCATGGCCAAACTGAATGCTGCATGGACAGCAGCGAGTGAGGATATGTATAAGGCAACGCAAGAGCAAGGTTCAAGCGGACAAGGAACAAGTGAACAAGCCGCTCCGAAAGACGGGCAGGGTAGTGGGCAAACTGCGGCGGATAATGTGACGGATGTGCCGTATGAGGAAGTGAAGTAACGATTTTCACCCTGAACTTGCCGAAGGGTGATTGCTGAACGAATAATGTTGTAAGCCCTTGCGAAAATCGTGGGAGCTTTTATGTGAGCTATGGTTAAGATCTTTTTCCCGTCGGAGTCTTCATCACACTCACAACTTTTACGCTGTTGTTGGTATTCTTCTTTCAAACTCTTTGTGCAATAAACCCACCACAGCAACAATCAAATTGAGGAGTCTTGCCCCGGCTGTTGGTGAGGCAAGCACACAAAGCCATACACAACAGCAATAGGGGCATACAAGGCTTGTAAGGTTAATGAAGATGAAAGCATATTTTTCTTTCCCGGGCATTTATAAAATAAAAGCCTGAAATATTTTTCAACTTTAATCCATGACATTACCCAAAAAGGGAAAAGTATGTGCTGTTGCCAGGGGAACAATACCGGGTATTACAATTAAAAGCGGTTGGCAAAATAAAGCCTATATGGTTTTTATCCGCTGCATCATATAATTGCCGGCTTCATTATAATTAGGTTACACTAAATTAATAATTGCTTAACACAGGGGCTTTAATTTCGTACTCCTAAACTACTGCGTATGATATTGAAATTGCAACTGTTATTGTTGTCCGTACTATTTTCTTCATTCCTTTTTGCCCAAAAAGCCACACTAAAGATCAAAGTAAAAGACGAAGACAACCTCAATCTTCCCGGTGCATCGGTAATGCTTTCACCCGGTAATTATAAAGGCATTACCAATCAAAACGGTGAATTGATATTAACGTCGGTTCAGCCGGGTGAGTATAAGCTGACAATAAGCTATATAGGCTATGCCTCCAGTGAAAAAAATGTCTCTGTAAAAGATGAAACGGCAGAAATTGTTGAAGTACTGAAGGCCGGCATGAAAACAGAAAAGGAGGTGATAGTAATAGGCGACCGGCTGAAAGGACAGGCCAAGGCATTGAATCAGCAAAAAAATAATCTGAATGTTTCCAATGTGATTTCTTCAGACCAGGTAGGCCGTTTTCCTGATGCCAATATCGGCGATGCATTGAAAAGAGTAGCAGGAGTATCTATGCAAAACGACCAGGGCGAAGCCAGGAATATCATCATCCGCGGGATGGGCCCTGAGTTAAATTCTGTTCAACTGAACGGAGAAAGAATTCCTTCCGCAGAGGGTGATAACCGAAGAGTGCAATTGGATCTAATACCCAGTGATATGGTGCAAACCATTGAAGTGAGCAAATCATTGACGCCTGAAATGGATGGTGATGCTATTGGGGGATCTGTTAATTTATTTACCCGTGCCCCATCCAACGGCTTACGGATATCCGGAACAGGAGCAGGCGGCTTCAATCCAATCCGCTCCACGGGTATGGGAATTTTTAGTTTCATAATCGGGACCCGCAGCAAGGACAAAAAATTCGGATGGGTATTAAGCGGTTCATACAACAGCACCAGATATGGAAGCGATAATGTTGAAGCGTTGTGGGATACCGTAAAAGGAAAATCATTTGCAAGGCAGCAGGATGTAAGAATTTATGATATAAAAAGAACCAGGAGAAGCGGGGCAGTTACACTTGACTATAAGATCACTCCCAAAAGCACCATCTACTTAACAGGTATGTACAACTGGCGTGATGATTGGGAAAACAGGTTCAGAACAAGAAGAAGATACAGACCCGCAACCACAGGTATAAATGCTCCTGCTGATTTTTCGTTTGATCCTGTCACCGGCGAAGTGATCCGTAATACAAAAGGTGAGATTACCGTACAAACAAAGGGCGGAAGTGTAGATGGAAGAAATGACAATGCCCGGCTGGAAGATCAGCGGGTAAAATCCATAGGACTAAGAGGCGAACATGTCCTGAACAATAAAATTAAGATTGAATGGAACAGCACTTTTGCAAGAGCTTCTGAATACCGGCCTAATGAGCGGTATATTACTTTCAGGGTGCGTAACCAGACATTATTTCACAACCCGGTCAAGGAAGATGACATCATTATGCCCAATAATACGGATACAGTAAGCCGTTTCCGTTTGAATACGCTCAGTGAATTAACAGAAGAATTCCAGGTACAATATGAAGAAGACTGGAACAGCCGCATCAATGCTGAAATACCTGTGAATTTCATTAAGGGCAAAAAGGGAAGCCTGAAATTCGGCGTAAGGTTAAGGGCTAAATCTAAAGTAAGGGAGAATGATTTTTATACATATGCTCCTACTAGCGGCAATGCGTCTAATTTCGCAAATCTTACCACAACAACGCTGGTAAATAAAACCAATCCAGACTTGTCTTATAATGGAGTCACTTATATTGCCGGTAATTTTGTCAGTAAAGCTTACCTTGGAGGCCTTAAGTTAACAGATCCATCATTATTTACCGGCAGCAGAACCTTTGCAGAATTTTTGGCCACAAACTACAAAGCCAAAGAAACCATTACAGCAGGCTTTGTGCAATGGAAACAGGAATTAAGCGAAAAAGCTGATCTGATTTTTGGAGCAAGAGTAGAACATACAGCTACTGATTATACCGGGAACAGTGTCACCGGCGGCTCTACCTTGAAACAAACCGTGAATGTGAAAAAGAATTACACGGATGTACTTCCTTCTTTGAATATCCGTATCGAACCTCAAAAGGACTTTATACTTCGCATAGCCGCAGCTTCATCGCTGGCAAGGCCGAAGTACTATGCCATCACACCATTCTTCAATGCCGTTCCAGCCGATGGAACGATTACAGCCGGCAACCCGAACCTGAAACCAACCAAAGCATTCAATATTGATTTCATGCTGGAGAAATATTTCAAATCTATCGGTATAGTTTCTGCCGGCATATTTTACAAAAACATCAAAGATTATTTTTACAATTATATAGACCCTGCTTACGACAGCGCAAAATTTGTGAAAGAATATCGGGGTGTTACCAATCTTATACCTACAGGTTCTTCCTGGCAATATAATCAAACCCGCAATGGCGATAAAATAAACCTTTTTGGTTTTGAAGTGGCCATTCAGCGTCAATTGGATTTTTTACCCGGCTTTTTGAAAGGCTTAGGTGTGTATCTTAATTATACCTATACCAAAGGAACTACCGATGGTATACGGGATGCGGCAGGCAACTTTATCCGGAAAGATATCCAGTTGCCGGGTTCTGCCCCCCACTCATTTAATGCTTCACTTAGTTATGAATCAAAAAGGCTTATGGTAAGAGTAGCGGCAAATTATACAGCATCTTATGTTGATGACAGCGATGATGGCGGCTATGCTACCAATGCTTATTATGACAGGTATTATGGCAGCCAGTTCTTTTTAGATGCGAATGCCAGCTTTGCAATTACCAAAAAATTCCGGATATTTGCAGAAGCAAACAATCTTACTAACCAGCCATTGTATTATTACCAGGGCATTAAAGAAAGGCTTGCGCAGATCGAGTATTATCGTGCCCGTTACAATGGAGGAATTAAATTTGACCTGAGCAAATAAAAGAAGAATGATAAGAAATATTGTGTTTTTTGCAACTGCCACAGTTATTTGCTGTGGCAGTTTTGCACAGAATAAGAAGTATTATGATGATTATGAGTCGGGCTACCGGGGAGGGTATATTAAAAATATCGTTCGTCCTGACAATTCATTAAACTTTATTGTAATCGGTGATTGGGGGCGGAAGGGGGAATATTTTCAAAAAGAAGTGGCGCAACAATTGGCGAATGCTTCTGTTAGCCTTGATGCAGATTTTTTTATTACTACGGGCGATAATTTTTATCCTGACGGCGTAGCCAGCATTCATGACCCTTTGTGGAAATCTTCTTTTGAAGATGTATATACACAATTCGGTTTGCAAAAAAACTGGTATGTGACGATAGGCAATCATGATTACCGCGGCAGCGTGGATGCGCAAATTGAGTATAGCAAGATCAGCCGCCGATGGAATCTGCCTGCCAGATACTACAGTAAAAGATTCTGGATTGATGGCGACAGCACACAACAGGTTCTGATCGCATTTATCGATACTGATCCTTTCATTAAAAGTTATTATAAAGATCCGAATTATCGTGAAGAAATGATAAAACAGGATACTGCAGCACAAAAAAGATGGCTGGAGAATGTTCTCAGTGATACATCGTCTATTATTAAATGGAAATTTGTGGTGGGCCATCACCAGGCTTATACAGGCGGTAAAAGAAAGGAAAATGATGATACAAAAAGTATCCGTTATTCATTTACGCCTCTTTTTGAAAAATATAAAGTGAATGCCTTTATCGCGGGGCATGAACACCACTTGGAATACGACAAGCCTGAGGGTTTAACCCACTACTTTATTTCTGGCGCCGGTTCTGCAACAACACCGGCAGAAAAATTATCGGGCATAGGAAAATTTACAGCCCGGGATCATGGGTTCATCAGTTTCTCGGTAACTGAGAATAAAATGATTGTACAGTTCATCAATTACCTTGGAAAAATAGTTTACAGAACTGTTATTGTCAATTGATTTTGGATTATCTGTATAAAACTTACAATTGATTGCTTTACAATGTCGCCTACAGACGTTCATTTTCTGCTTGCGGAAACTAATGTTTATTTTGCCCTTTCAGCGTCTCCCACCCATCGTTCTCCTGATTATTCAGCTACAGGCCGGAAACATAGCTTACCTTCATTTTTTAAACAGTCTCATGGAAATAGAAATATTTACCCTTGCCGATTTTGCGCAGGACAATCAATCCAAGCTTACCATTGTGGGTACATTTGATGCCATTCATTCAAAACAGTTCCCGGTAACTCACCCTTCCTGCACTATTGCCTGCCGGCTTCGCTTTGCGGCAAAAGAAGCGGGCAGTCATGATTTCAAATTAAGACTAATAGATGCTTCAGGAAAAGAAACCATTCAACCGATAGAAGGAAACATAAATATGGGTTCTCCGCCTAACGGACAGTTCGCCTCAGTAAATATGGTTATCAATTTTAATCAGCTGCAATTCGAAAAAGCCGGCCGTTATTCGTTTGAATTATATATCGACGGAGACTGGAAATCAGGACTTCCTTTGTTTTTGAATAAGATCGCTTGAAATATTATCAATTAAGATTTATTTTCACGATTAACATTTCTCTGCTTCTATCATTTGGACAATAGTCTTTCCTGTTGTATCTTTGCAGAGCAAAACTGAGTATCGCACCTGCTACTGCGAAAGAACGTATCTGACCAGCTACAGTTAAACTGCCTGGTTCTCTTACTTCCAAAGACGCTCAGACGATTATTAAACAACAGACTAAAAAAAGGAGTTAGTATGAAGTGTATTCTTATGCCCAAAACTGTGCAATTGAATGAAGACACAAAACAACAACTTGCCACAGGAGTAAAAGAAACATTGACCGAAGAAACCACCAGATACAACAAAAGAAAATTTACAGCCGTAGATATGTGGAACCGGCAAAGAAACGGACGTTCGGCCAGTGACATGATGCGGAGATGGAATCTTAATTAATCAGAAATGGGTCCTTCGGGGCCCATTTTAATTAGTAAAACATTCTATAATACGGAAAGCAAGGACCGATCGCAGCAGGAATATTACATTATATCCAGAGCCTTTACAAAAGAAGTTGTGACAAATGGCAGAGTCAGCGTAAGCCATTCATTGTGGGTGCAAATCATGAACACCAGTAGAGCAGTGGAGCCTAAAAAAGCCAATAACCAAAGCCCCCTGTATTTTTTTCCCTGTTCCATCCTTTAAAGTTTGCGCAAAAATAGGGCAAGACATTAAAAAGAAAAAAAGAGTTTTCAACCTGCTATACAGGTTTCCTTTTCAGCAACAGCATTGGAATGGCTGTAAATGCTACAACCAGTGCAATGATCCATTTGGCTGCAACAATAAAATGATAAATAGAGAAATTATCTCCGATCACCCGCGTTTTTATCTATTGCAGCAAACAGATATTTTCATAGATATCACAGCCCCAGGCTGCTGTTTGAAGAACAGCAAATGTCAACAACAGATTTTTGACATATCTTGTCCTGAATTTATTTCTTACTATCATACATAAGGAAGCAATGCCCGGATAAACACCCGCCATGAACAAAAAATCAAAACTCAGATGGTAACGAAGAATGGTTTTCACTTTTTCATCAATACCGGAGAGAATTGAAACAATTTTTTCTTTTGAATAGCTTATTTCGAGGCCGATTATTGTGAAGGGTTGTCCGTTCTCAATAAAATCTTTTTCCATCCATTTCATGCAAAAAGCAGTGCCGGCAAAAAGGCCAAAAGACCATAAGAACAGTTTTTGCCATTTTTTGTAGGCCGGATCCATACTTTGCTAACTTTTTTGAAATAAAAACGCTAACTACTACTTTTTTCTATTTTCGTATAAATGTGTTCTAAGAACACGACGAACTCACAAAACCACCGAACAACGATTGCTATGAGGATTCAGTTCTATCTGCGTTATCATACTGAATTTGGCCAAAGCTTATGGATCACCGGAAATACGGAAGAGCTCGGTAACAATATGCCCGAAAAGGCATTGCCGATGGAATACCTGAACGAGGATTTCTGGCATTGCAATTTTGATATAAAGAAAAAAGATCTTCAGTCACCGGTCATTTATAAATATATCCTGAAAAACAAAGATGCTGAATTACTGTATGAATGGGGTAATGACCGCATCATAGAAACAGGGGAAAAGGATATAAATGAACTTCAGCTTATTGACACCTGGAACTATGCCGGTGAATATGAAAATGTTTTCTTCTCAGATGCTTTCAGGAAAGTATTGCTGAAGCAAGGTCATATTAAAAACAAACCAGCGTCTGATAAAAAATATACCCATGTTTTCAGGATAAAAGCGCCGCTGCTGAAAAAAAATGAAATGGTTTGCATCTCGGGAAATGTTGCAAGATTGGAAAACTGGGATGAAAGCAAGCCTGCAATTCTCAACAAGGAAGGAGACTGGTGGACGATAAGGCTTGACCTGTCGGAAGCAGATTTTCCTCTGGCATATAAATACAGGATATATGATGCAAAAGAAAAAAAGTTTATTCGTTTTGAAGATGGAAACAACCGGCTCTTATATAGCCATGCCTCCAAAAAGAAATTGACTATTCAGCATGATGGCTTTATTCATCTGCCAAATGATACCTGGAAAGGGGCGGGAGTAGCTATTCCAGTTTTCAGCCTCCGTTCCAAAAACAGTTTTGGGGTGGGAGAGTTTTCTGATATTAAATTGTTGGTTGACTGGGCCAGATCTGCAGGACTTAAGCTGATTCAGCTATTGCCGGTCAATGATACTACATCTACGTTTAGCTGGATGGATTCTTATCCTTATTCTGCCATTTCAGCCTTTGCCTTGCATCCATTATACATCAATCTATGGAAGGTGGCAGGAAAAGAATATGCGGATCAGTTAAAAGACCTGAAAGAAAAACAAAGGAAACTGAATGAAGAACCTGTTGTGAATTATGAGGAAGTAATGAAATTCAAGATCTCAGTATTAAAGAAACTATATGAGGTAATGGCCGAAGATTGCTTTAAATCAAACGATTACAAACATTATTTCAATGAGAATAAACACTGGCTGGAAGCATTTGCTGCCTTTAGTTATTTCCGGGATAAATACAAGACCTCTGACTTCCGAGAGTGGAAGAGCAACAGCATTTATAACAAAACAGAAATTGATCAATTGGTCTCACCAAAATCATCTGCCTGTAAAGAAATTGGAATTTATTACTTCACTCAATATCATCTTCACCTGCAATTAAAAGAAGCGGCTGACTATGCCCATAAAAAAGGTATTGTACTGAAAGGCGATATTCCCATCGGTATTTCCCGCAATAGTTGCGATGCATGGACGGCTCCTGAAATGTATAATATGTGCTGGCAGGCTGGGGCGCCACCCGATGATTTTACTGCCGTGGGTCAGAACTGGGGTTTCCCTACTTATAACTGGAAAAAAATGCAGGAAGATGGTTTTGCCTGGTGGCGACAGCGGTTTGAGCAGATGAGCAATTACTTTGATGCCTTCCGCATTGATCATATCCTTGGTTTTTTCCGAATATGGAGTATACCTGCCAATGCAGTACAGGGAATAATGGGTCGGTTTGTTCCCTCTCTTCCTGTTCATATCAACGAATTTGGAGAGAATGGAATATGGTTTGACTACCAGCGGTACTGCCGGCCATACATCAACAACCAGGTGTTGTATGAAGTAGTTGGAGAACTGGCAGGGGAAGTAATAGAAAGATTTTTAGCGCCTAATGACTTTGAAGGATATGATCTGCTTCCGGAATATGAAACCCAACGGCAGGTAGAAGCATATTTTGCGGGGTTGGAAGAAACTGAAACTAATGAAAAACTGAAACTTGGCTTGTATGACCTCATTTCCAACGTCGTACTATTTGATCATGAAGGCTCGCAGGGAGAACAATTCCATTTCCGGATCTCCATGGAAGAAACTTCCTCTTTCCGGCACCTGATACCGCATGTGCAGAAAAAACTGAGAGAGCTTTATGTAAATTATTACTACCGGCGCCAGGAAGATTTCTGGTTTAAAGAAGCCATGCATAAACTTCCCCAGTTGAAAGCAGCAACCAATATGCTGGTTTGCGGTGAAGATCTGGGCATGGTGCCGCATTGTGTACCGGAAGTGATGCAACAGTTGGGGATACTCAGTTTGGAAATACAGCGAATGCCCAAAGACCCGAAAAAAGAATTCTTCCATCCCCATGATGCGCTTTATATGTCTGTCATTACGCCTTCCACGCATGATATGAGCACCATCCGTGGCTGGTGGGAGGAAAACCCGGAAAGGACACAACATTTTTACAATAACATCCTTGGCCAGTGGGGCGATGCCCCTCAGTATTGTGAGGCATGGATCAACCGTGCCATTGTATTGCAGCACCTGTATTCACCAGCGATGTGGAGTATTTTCCAAATGCAGGATATTTTAGGCATGAGTGAAACCCTGCGACGGGAAAATCCGCATGAGGAGCGGATCAACAATCCCGCTTATGATAAACACTACTGGCAGTACCGCATGCATATCAACCTTGAAGAACTCATTAAACAAAAAGGGTTCAACGAAGAGTTAAAGGGATATGTGGTGCATAGCGGAAGGGCATAGATTACCTTTGCCCACATGAAAGTTCAATCGCGAATATACAACCTCACTTTTCGACACCCTTTCACCATTTCCAAAGGAACAAAAACTCATCAGCCTACATTTATCGTTGAACTAGAGTTTATGGGAATAAAAGGATATGGCGAAGCCTGCGCTATAGCGTACTATAATATCCCGGTGGAGAAAATGCAGGCAGACCTTGAGGCAAAAAAGCTAATGATTGAAAAATTTTCTTTCACCGAACCGGAACGTTACTGGCATTACCTGCACCACCTGCTTCCGCAAAACCCGTTTCTTGTTTGTGCCCTGGATATTGCTGCCTGGGATTTGTACGGTAAACTGAACGGAAAAAAACTTTTTGAACTCTGGAATGGTGATATTTCCAGGAACCCGCTTTGTGATTATACCATCGGCATTGACAGCTTGGAAAAAATGGTGGCCAAAATGAAAGAAAAACCATGGCCTGTTTATAAAATAAAAGTAGGCACGTCCGATGATATTGCCATTGTAAAAGCAGTAAGGGAAAATACGGACGCTACGCTAAGGGTGGATGCAAATGCTGCCTGGGATGTAGAAACTGCCTTGAAGCTGATTCCTCAGTTAAAGGAACTGGGAGTAGAATTTATTGAACAGCCATTGGCCAAAGATGATTGGGATGGAATGAAAATAGTATACAAGGAATCCTCCTTGCCGCTTTACGCTGACGAGTCCTGTGTATTTGAAAAAGATGTGGAGCGATGCAAGGATCATTTTCATGGTATCAATATTAAGCTTACGAAATGCAGTGGCATAACCCCGGCCAGGCGGATGATAGAAAAGGCAAGGGAACTTGAACTGAAGATAATGATCGGCTGTATGAATGAATCCACCATTGGCTCTGCCGCCATCGCACACCTGCTTCCGTTCATTGATCATGTGGATATGGATGGCCCGCTACTGCTGGAAGAAGACCTGGCAACAGGTATCGGCTATGATTTTGGAAAAATCAGCTACTCCGATGCCCCAGGATTGGGAATTACTTTCACAGGTTTGTTCACAAAAAAATAGTTTCAGAAACAGCACCCTCCACAAAAACAATAATTAATACTGGCTGAAGTACCTTTGCAACGATGGCCTACAATAATCAGCAGCATTTTATTGAAAAACTGGAGAAAGCCGGGGAAATCATCCGTATAAAAACCTATGTGAACCCCAAACTGGAGATGGCGGAGATCACTGACAGGATGAGCAAACAGCCCGGCGGTGGCAAAGCATTGTTGTTTGAAAACACAGGTTACAACATTCCGGTCTTAATGAATGCATACGGCAGTGAAAAAAGAATGTGTATGGCTCTCGGTGTGGATCATCTGGATGATGTAGCCAAAGAAATTGAAGACCTCTTCAAACTATTATCAGCTCCAAAAGAAGGCATTATTGATAAACTGAAAATGCTTCCCAAACTTGCTAAGTTCTCAAGCTGGATGCCCAAAATAAAAAAGGGGAGAGGAGAGTGTCAGCAAGTGGTGATGCCTTCGCCGGATATAACAAAACTTCCTGTCATCACCTGCTGGCCCAAAGATGGCGGGCCTTATGTTACCCTGCCTATCATTCATACCAAAGATCCTACTAACGGTTCCAGGAATGTTGGGATGTATCGTATGCAGGTGTTCGGGCCCACACTCACGGGCATGCACTGGCATAAGCATAAAGTATCAGCCAAACATTTTGCTGAGTATAAAAAATTGAATAAAAGAATGCCCGTGGCAGTAGCTCTCGGCGGTGATCCTGTTTATGCTTATTCTGCCACCGCACCACTACCTGAAAATGTAGATGAATATATGCTGGCTGGATTCTTAAGAAAGAAAAAAGTAGAGTTGGTGAAATGTATTTCCCAGCCCGATGTAGAAGTGCCTGCCGATGCTGATTTTATTATTGAAGGCTATGTTGATCCCAATGATGAGATGATTTGGGAAGGCCCGTTTGGTGATCATACCGGCTATTATTCATTGCCCGACTGGTATCCCCGTTTCCACATTACTGCTATCACTCACAAAAAAGACCCTGTTTATCCGGCAACAATTGTTGGCATACCACCACAGGAAGATGCCTGGCTGGGCAAAGCAACCGAAAGAATATTTTTGGCACCGATAAAAATGACAATGGTCCCTGAAATTGTTGATATGGATATGCCGGTGGAAGGAGTGTTTCATAATCTTGTGATCACAAAAATTAAAAAAGAATATGCAGGGCAGGGACAAAAAGTAATGAATGCCATGTGGGGCGCCGGGCAAATGATGTTCAATAAAATATTAGTGCTGACCTCCCCCGAATTACATTCCTTCCCTTCGCTTCGCTCGGGAACCTCCGAAGAAGGGATTTTAGACTCGCTAAAGTTGACAGGGTATGAAAATGTAGCAAGAGAAGTGTTTAAAAATATGAACCCAGCTACTGACATTTATTTCTCTACAGGGCCTATGGATGTATTGGATCACAGTTGCAGTAAGCTTGGCTTCGGTGGTAAGATGTGCATTGATGGCACGTTTAAGTTTGAAGAGGAAAAAGACATCTCATACCGTTACCAAAAATCTTTAGAAGAATTCAATTCTAAAATGCTTCAGAAACAATTTCCAGAAATTAAACATATAAATGCGTCGCTCTTAAAGAAAGATATTCCTTGCATCATCTTATCGGTAGAAAAGAATCGTAAAGGCCATATCAGGGATCTTCATTCTAAAATTTGCAGAACAGGAGGTGGGTTGTTTGCAAAATTGATCCTGTATGTTGAACACACAGTGGATGCCAACGATCTGACAACGTCTTTATGGCGTTTTTGTAATAACCTTGACCCAAAACGGGATCATATCCTGCACCTTTCTGAAACTTACGGTTCTGCACTTGTTGGATGCATGGGTTTTGACGGAACAAGGAAAACAAAAGAATTCGACGACTTTCATCGTGACTGGCCGAATATCATTGTAGCAGATGATGAAACAATAAACGCAGTTGATAAAAAATGGAATGAGTTGGGGATCGGTGAGTTTATTCCATCACCATCACTTAAATTTAAGGGACAGATGTATGGGGAAGGGGCTACAGTAAGCCCCCTGTCCCCCTAAAGGGGGCACTTCGGCAGATAATTTCCCTTAATTTGTCTTGCTGAAAATTTTTTGGAAAATAAAATCACTGTTCCGACAATACATATTTTAATGACCCGCAGCGGCGCTTCCGGTGCAGCCGGTATCTTAAAATGTTTAAGCAGGGAAAAGTCTTTTTATGTCATGGCAGCTGATGCAAATCCCAATGTGGTTGGCCGCTATATCAACGAAGATTTTGAGACCATTCCTTTTGCCAGCGACCTTTCTTTTGCTGAAACAATACTTTCGCTTTGTAAGAAAAAGAATATTCATGTCGTTCTACCCCTGGTAAAAAAAGAACTTATTCCATTATCCCTGTATCAAAAAGATTTTGAACTGGCAGGAATAAAATTGTTGCTGTCGCCAACAGCATCACTGGAGATATTCAACAACAAAAGCCGGTTGTATGAATTTTTACAATGACGTGGAATCGTTGTGCCCGATTTCAGGATAGTGGAAACGGCAGAGCAGTTTAAAAAAGCAGTGGAGGAACTTGGCTATCCAGATAAATCTGTTTGTTTCAAGCCATTCTTCCTGTTCTTGCTATCAAACAGGAATTGGGATTAACAATTTTTTCAGATGAACTGAAAGTGAAGTGGGAGACAAAGTTTTTGAGGTATTGGAAGGAGGTGTTTTATTAAGCCTGGTCTGCCACTCCGTCACGAAATTTCTTTTGGAAAGGTCTTTGCGTACCTTGACAATTCACAATTGACTATTTACTAATTTGCTTAAAAAATAATCCAATGAAACGTATCAGTGCTGCTTTGTTAGTGAGCCTGCTGGCTGTAACTGCTTTTGCCCAGAAAGAAAATGAAAACAATACCCTATTATGGAAGATAAGCGGCAATGGGTTGGATAAACCTTCTTATCTATTCGGCACCATTCATATGCTTTGCGCTGATGATGCTGTACTGAGTCCCAAAATGAAAGAAGCTATCAAAGAATGTGATGAAGTGTATTTTGAAGTGGATATAGATAATTTTTTTGAGATGCTTGGCGTAATGGGCAAGATGAAAATGAAGGGTGATACCACACTCAAAGACCTGCTGAGCGAAAAAGATTACCAAAAAGTAAAGGAGTATTTTGAAAAGAAAGGTTCCCTGCTTCCCTTCTCCATGCTGGAAACATTTAAGCCGATACTCGCCGCTTCTACGTTGGAAGAAGGATCATTGCCCTGCGAGAGTACCGCCATTATGGAACAGGTGATCATGAAAGAAGCCAAACAGCATGATAAAAAAATAAAAGGGCTGGAAACGATGGCTTACCAGGCCGGGGTGCTCGACAGCATACCATATAGGATACAGGCACAGCAACTCGTCAGCTTTATTGATGATGCAGGTAAAGAAGGCAAGGAAGACAAACTGCTGGAAGAAATGTTTATAGCCTACAAAGAACAGGACCTGAAAAAGTTGGAAGAGCTGATGGTGGAAACTGATGCAGGCATGGCTGGTTTTACTGATATACTGCTTTACCACCGCAATCAGAACTGGGTACGGAAATTAAAAGAATTGTTACCTGAAAAATCTTTACTGATAGCAGTGGGAGCGGGGCACCTGCCGGGAGAAAAAGGAGTGATAAGCCTATTAAGAAAAGAAGGATACAAGCTGGAGCCGGTGAAGAATAAAGTTAGCGGGGTGAGGTAACAGCAACAGCGAGAACCACAGGAATGACCGAACACAGAAAGAACGCCACATATAATATCAAGGAGGAACAATTGAAATTATTTGAAGAACCACAAGCAAAGTACAAGAAGCGGAAACTCACAAAGATATAGTTGGTACTGAATCCTTACCCATCGTCAAACCAGGCCGTTACAGCTCAATCCCCACATTCACTCCCAAACCCCTTTTTTTGCATCATGATTTTTTCATCCAGGCGGTTTCAATTTATTCCACTATTCTTTGCCCTTGCTTTTTTTTATCTATCTGCCAACAGCAGTATCAATGTCAGCATTGTCAACCTTCGCAACAATAAAGGTCATGTGCTGGTAAGTTTATTCAACAGCAGCTCCGGTTTTCCGGATGATCCATACAAAGCTGTAAGGAAAGTGCAATTGGAGATAAAGGATAATGTAGCCTTAGTCAGTTTTTCCGGTCTACCTGCCGGCAATTATGCTGTTGTCATTCTGCATGATGAGAATGATGACCATAAGATGAATACCAATTTTTTCGGTATACCCAAAGAAGGTTGTGGTTTTTCCAATAATGTAATGGGCACATTCGGCCCGCCATCATTCAGCCGGGCCAGTTTTTCTTTTACCGGCAATTCAGAAACACAGATCACCATTGTGGCAAGGTATGGCTGGTAAAATTTGCAGAAGCATATAATACTGAACATGGGATAGTGTATTAGTTTCAAAATTCAGGTAAAACATGCCACAAAGGCTCTAAGGCACTAAGTCCAGATAGCTATCGGGATCACGAAGAATACTTTGTGTTGCTTCGTGGCTTTGTGACAACTATTCATGCCATACAACGAGATCAATATAGGTAATGGCAAATTTGATCTCAAGATGGATGCCGATATCATCCTTCCTTACGGAGATATGGTAAAACATCTTGAAGAAAGGGAGTTCTGGTTTGAGAGATAACCCTGATGTCATATTGAGCTTGTCGAAATATGACATCCGCATATTTTGTCAGTCTTCGACAGACTGGGTGACAAAGCCTTAAAATTGTTCCAGCACCGAAAACATAAAATCACCTTCGATCTTTGCGTTGGCATCACTGTCGCTGCCGTGAATGGCATTTTCAGCTACAGAAGCCGCATACAATTTCCTGATCGTACCTTCTGCAGCCTGTGCCGGATTGGTAGCACCGATCAGTTCACGGAAAGCAGCAACGGCATTTTCTTTTTCCAGTATTGCTGCGATGATGGGGCCACGGCTCATGTATTCGACCAGTTCTCCGTAAAAAGGTCTTTCTTTATGTATCGCATAAAACTCTCCGGCTTTTTCAGCAGAAAGTTTCAACATCTTCAATGCTATTATAGTAAACCCGGCCTGGGTGATATGATGTAAAATAGCCCCGGCATGTCCATTCTCCATAGCATCCGGCTTGATCATTGTAAAGGTTCTGTTGCTCATAGTTACGTTGTTTATTTCCGGCCGCAAAGGTAAAGGAAAGTCATGAGTGCAGAGTCTTTTGTAATGTGTCGGTATTGCCTCAGTTTGAAAACAAATAGATATAACCACAGATTAAATACACCCAGATTTACACAGTGTTATCAGTGCATAAATCCGTGTAATCTGTGGTAAAATTTCAAACTGATACACTACCCAGGTGACTTTGCAGGAATTGCATGATCACAAGTTTGATCATTCATTTCTCTGAACTCACGACTCAAGACTCCCGACTCTGGACTGATTTCCATACCTTCGCAGCCATTTTAATGAAGCCATTACAGGAAATATTTCCCCTTTTATCCCAACCCCGTAAAGTGGTCATCACTACCCATCAGAAACCGGATGCTGATGCGATGGGAGCATCGCTGGCTTTACGGCATTTTCTGGTACAATTCGGGGATGCTGTCACAGTTATTTCTCCCACCAACTGGGCCGGTTGGGTGAACTGGATGCCGGGAGTAAATGAAGTACTGGATTATGAAGCAGACAAACAAAAAGCGGAAAAAACATTGGATGAAGCCGATTGGCTGTTCTGCCTCGACTTCAATATATTTCACCGCACCAAAACGATGACGGAGAAACTAAAACAGCTTGCCTGCACCAAAATACTGATTGACCATCACCAGAAGCCGGATGAAGAATCGTTTGACTATGGCCTTAGCAATACATCCAAAAGTTCCACCTGCGAAATGATTTATGACCTTATCGTGGAATCGGGCCATGAAGACAAGTTAACGGAAGAGATAAGTGAATGTATTTATGCCGGGGTGATCGGCGACACCGGTTCGTTCCGTTTTTCATCAACCCAGGCAAGTGTGCACAAACTGGTGGCCGACCTGAAATCAAGAGGATTGAAGCATGATGATGTACACGATAAACTGTTTGATAATTTTCTCGAAAATCGTTTACGTTTTGTGGGCCATGTGTTGCTGCATCGCATGGAGGTCTTTTATGAGTACAATACTGTTTTGATCGCTGTTCCCAAAAGCGATCTGTTGAAATATGAGATCAAAACGGGAGACACAGAAGGATTAGTTAATTTCCCGCAATCAATACAGGGCATAAAGTTAGTAGCCCTGGTGATTGACAGGGATGAAGAATGTAAATGGAGTTTTCGCAGCAAAGGTGATTTCGACTGCAATGTTTTTGCCCGCAAATATTTTAACGGCGGCGGTCACTTTAATGCAGCTGGTGGCCGCAGCAACGACTCGTTGGAAAAAACAGTGCAGGACTTTAAAAAAGTAATGAAAGAAAATTCAGCATTATTACAATAAAAAAAAACAAATGAAAACGATCAGGCTCATTGGTATTTTAGTATTAACAGCAGCAGTAATTACTTCCTGCAACAAAGTCAGTTACAGGAAAACTGCCGGAGGAATGCCTTACCAGCTTTACACGGGAAGTGGCAGTCAGAAAATTTTTCCAGGCAATATTGTAAAGTGTAATGTTACGTATAAGATCAAGGACAGTGTATATTTTTCATCATTTGGCAAGTTGCCTGTGTACATGCCGGTAAACCAGATAGCACAACCCTATGATATTTCTGAGATCTGGATAAAGCTGAAGGTCGGCGACAGTGTGATAGCCACGCAAATGATGGACACATTTATTAAACGTAACCCTCAGGGCATACCGCCAGAATTTAAGAAAGGAGACAGAATAGTAACTGTTGTCAAAGTATTGGATGTATTTACTTCCGATTCCGCCCAGATCGCTGATGAGCAGAAAGAACGGCTAAAATTCCTGGCGAATGAGGTCAGCTTTCTGGAAAAATACCTGGAAGGGAAAAACATCAAGGCAGAAAAAACAACTTCAGGTGTATTTGTACAGATCACCAACCCAGGAACAGGCAATCTGATTGATTCCGGCAAATACGTTTCAGTGAATTATACCGGTACTTTGTTATCAGGCCAAAAATTTGACAGCAATGTTGACACTGCTTTCCGACATGTAGGGCCTTTATCGTTTACAGTAAATGGTGGCCAGATGATTAAAGGTTTTGATGAAGCCGTGCAGATGATGAGACCCGGCAGTTCAGCAAGAGTCTATGTTCCATCATTGCTTGGATATGGTGGCACTCCCAACCCACAAAGCATTATCAAGCCATTTGACCACCTGGTATTTAATATTGATATTGTAGATGTAAAAGATTCAGCGCCGGTAGAAAAACCACTGAGAACACAGGTACCTCAGATAAAACTTGACACGGCTCAAGGAAAAAAATAATTTCTGAAATTTGTACCCATCGAAGGATGGGTATTTTTTTGATTGGCCCCGTTTTTAGTCCATTGATCTGGTTAAAACCTCCGCACCTCTGAATACGAAATAATCCGTCCGCTGCCGTACTTTTTGCTTAGTCCTGATAATCATCTGTACCTGATAAGGAACCTGTGAAAAACTGGTAAGGCCATGATTGAATGCATGGTGAATAGAGTGACCTGTGAAGATTGCTCTTTTTTATGCTTGCATATATGCCTCAAACAACCTGACCGCCTCAAATGCTTCTTTTACATCATGCACCCGCAGGATGGAGGCCCCATTCATCAGCCCGATCGTATTCAACACAGTTGTTCCGTTCAGCGCCTCATTGGCTGTTATGCCAAGTGTTTTATAAATAGAAGATTTTCGGGATACACCCAGCAGGATAGGGGAATTAAGTATTTTGAAAACAGAAAGATTGCATAGTAATTCAAAATTGTGTTTGATGGTTTTGCCAAATCCAAAACCAGGATCAATGATAATATCCTTTATACCGGCTTTGTGAAGTTCATCTCTTTTGAGAATGAGAAAATCAAGTACCTCTTTTGTAACATCCGAATAATTGGCCTGTTGCTGCATGGTTTGCGGGTTGCCTTTCATGTGCATCAGCACATAAGGTGCTTTCAGGGAAGATACTATCGCAATCATCTGCGGATCCATACTACCGGCGCTGATGTCGTTCACTATTGAAGCGCCTGCAGCAATACATTCCGATGCCACTTTTGAATGATATGTGTCAATGGATATAAATGCTTCAGGAAAATTTTTGTGCAAAGCAATAACAGGTTCTGTCACTCTTTTCAATTCTTCATCAGCAGTTAATTTTTCACTTCCCGGTCTTGTGCTTTGCCCGCCAATGTCAAGAATAGAAGCTCCGTCTTTCAGCATCTGCTCTGCATTTCGCAGTATCAGATCTGTTTTCATCGCCCTGCTGCCTTCAAAAAAAGAATCCGGAGTAATGTTGATGATGCCCATCAGCAGCGGCTTATCCACAGCTAAAGGTCTTCCTTTACAATTCAGCGTAAACATTAGGCTATGTTCGTTATTTTTGGAGTTAAAGATAAAGAGAACAGGGGAGTGGATAAAGGCAAGTGGCAAGAAGTGGATTTGTTTAGTCCTGTTGCCAGCTATTTTTCAATACATAAATTTTATGAGTATCACGGATAAACAATACGACGAAATCATTGCTTCGTGCAAAGAGATTTTTTTGAAAAAAACAAAAGATTACGGTACTGCATGGCGGGTGCTGCGTACCATATCCATAGTTGACCAGATTTTCATTAAAGCTCAGCGCATCCGCACTATCCAGCAAAAGGGTGAACAAAAAGTGGCCGACGGCATTGCAGCCGAGTTCAAAGGCATCATTAATTATGCTGTCATAGGATTGATACAATTGGAACTGCCGGAAGATGCACCTGAAGAAATGGAGGTAGCTGTCGTTTCAAAAATGTTCGACAAAAATGTGCAGACCGCCAAAGACCTGATGAATGACAAGAACCATGATTATGGTGAGGCATGGCGCAGCATGAGCCAGGAAAGTTTTGTTGACCTGATACTGATGAAGCTTCAACGCATCCGCCAGATATTAAATAATGAAGGTAAGACAATCATGAGCGAGGGAATTGACGCTAATTACGTGGACATCATCAACTACGCCGTGTTTGCTTTAATTCTAATGTAAGATGAAAGTGACAGTAAATATTGCAAGGGTCATTGTGGGCTTGCTGTTTATCTTTTCCGGTTTGGTAAAGGCCAACGACCCGCTTGGACTTAGCTACAAGATGCAGGAATTTTTTGAGCTCTGGGGTATGACGAAGTTCAACTCCTGGACCCTGCTGATGTCGGTACTGATGAACATGTTTGAGATCATTGCAGGTTTTGCACTGCTGGTGGGCTGGAGGATAAAACTCTTCAGTTGGTTACTTCTGCTACTTATCATTTTCTTTACTTTCCTCACCGGCTATGCATATTTATCAGGGAAATTCAAGAACTGTGGTTGCTTTGGTGATTGCATACCCATCACACCCCTAACTTCTTTTATAAAAGATCTGTTTCTTCTTGCACTCATTGGTTATTTATTCTTGAAACGAAATCATATCAAACCCTTTTTTTCAGAAAAAGTGAATACGATAACCATGTTGGGTGTTACAGTGGTCAGTTTTGGAATACAGTGGTATACCCTTAGTTATTTGCCTTTTGTAGATTGCCTACCATTCAAAAAAGGAAATAATATCAGTAAAAAAAGGGAGGTACCAGCAGGGGCAAGGCCAGATAGTTTTGCGATTCGCTTTACGTATGAAAAGGATGGCAAACAATATGAATTTTCAACGAATGATCTTCCTGCTGATCTTGGTACCTACAAATTTATCAGCCGTAAGGATAAACTGATACGAAAAGGCAATGCCGAACCGGCCATTAAAGGTTTTAGTTTGTCGGGTGTTACCGGTGTGGACACGACTAAATTCATCTTAAGCCAACCCTATGCTGTTCTTATTTTCTGTGAGGATTTTTCCATTCCGGTCTCAAAATGGGGAAAGGATTTTGAAAAATTATATTCAGGACTAAGGTCAAAGAACATCCCTGTTTATATGATCAGCGGCAGACCCGATGAAGCACCACAAAAGATCAGTGGCACTGGTTTTTCTGATATACAGATATTGAAATGTGATTTCACTGCTATTCGCACTGCTGCAAGAACAAATCCATGTATATATTTACTTAAGACAGGAACAATTCAGGAAAAATGGAGTTATAAAAGAATGAACTCAATTCAATCAGTCATCAACCAGTTACCAACAACCAGCAATTAGCAATCAATCATGCTTCGCTTCATCGCCAAGAAATTTTTATATGGCCTGCTGGTACTGTTGGGTGTGATCATACTGGTATTTTTCCTGTTCCAGGGTTTTGGCGATCCCTCAAGGATTGTGATGGGGCAAACAGGAGATTCAACTACACAGGCCAATATCCGCAAAGAATTATACCTGATAAACGAGAAAGGAGAGAAGATACCAAAGTTCAAACAGTTCCTTTATTATCTCAATGATATTTCACCCATCTGTTTTTACAGTAAGGAAGACATTGAAAAGAAAAAACTGCAGGGAATATTTATTGGTGGTAAGATGAAATTTGGATTGAAAGTTCCTTATCTCCGGAAATCTTATCAGAGTAAAAGATCTGTCTGGAATATCCTGATGCAGGCGCTGCCGGGAACCATTATGCTGGCAGTGGCAGCTATGTTCATTGCTGTATTGATCGGCATACCATTAGGTGTGGTGGCAGCAGTAAAGCAAAATACCTGGCTTGATACTTCGGCGATCTTCGGAAGCATTGTCGGCATTTCTGCTCCATCCTTTTTCATGGGTGTCATCATTGCCTATTTGTTTGGCTTTGTGCTGAGCGACTGGACGGGACTGCATATTTCTGGAAGTTGGTTTGCGGTGGATGATGAAGGACATCGAAGACTGACCATGCAGAATCTGATCCTGCCGGCTATCACTCTTGGTATCCGCCCATTAGCCATTATTACACAACTCACCCGCAGCGCCATGCTCGATGTGCTTGACCAGGATTATATCCGCACAGCTTTTGCAAAAGGACTGAGCAAAAGAAAAGTTATATGGAAACATGGATTAAGAAACGCATTGAATCCGGTAATTACTGCCGTTACAGGTTGGTTTGCTGAGTTACTTGCCGGTGCTTTTTTTGTTGAATATATTTTCGGATGGCAGGGACTGGGAAAAGTAACGGTTGATGCATTGGAAAAACTGGATTACCCGGTTGTGATGGGGGCTGTGTTGGTAGCTGCTACATTTTTTATTCTTATAAATATACTTGCTGATATTTTGTATGGAGTGGTGGATCCGAGAGTGAGGGTGGAATGAGTTTGAGGTTTGAGCTTCTTAGTAATCAGAAAAAAAATTATAGTTTTGAAGAACTTTAAATCTTAAACTATTAAATTTTAAACAATTATTGAATTATCACTTCCCCAACCACTTTCTGCCCCAACGCCTCATTCACCCTCTGTTTTATTTTTTCCTTTTGGTATATCAGTTCATTCTTTAGCGGAGCGACATTGGTAGTGATGATCAGTTTATCACCGATGATCTGTAGTTTGTCGGTATAGCGGGCAATGGTTTTTCCCATTATTTCCTCCCACACATCTTCGATCTGCAAAGCCTGTATGCCGCCTTTAATTCGGCTTCCTTTCAGAAATTCCTGCATGGCTTCACTGATCGAATATTCACCCATGTTGTAAAGTTACAAGTTTAAGGTTCAAAGTTTAATGTTGTCCTGCCAGCCGACTCTTCTTAAATGTGAAGAAGTTTCTGCTTTAAAGAACTTTAGACCTTAGACTTTAAACATTAAACAGTTATAGCTGAACTATTTCAAATGCAGCATTCAATTGTGAAAGATGACTACGAAGCCGCTCCTCATTCGTATCCGTAATAAAAACCTGGCCATCATTTTCCAGGCATACCTTGCGCAGCAGGTTATTTACCCGTTCTTCATCCAGCTTTTCAAAAACATCATCCAACAGCAGGAGAGGAGCAAAACCTTTTTCTTTCCTCAGCGTTTCCATTTCCGCCAGCTTTAAGGCAAAGAGCAAGCTCTTCCGCTGGCCCTGTGAAGCAATACTTTTAAGATCCTGACTGTCCAGTTTAATATCCAGTTCATCCCGATGAATTCCTGAACTGGTTCTTTGTATCAGACAATCCCTTGAACGATTGGCCTTGAGTAATTCAGTAAATGAAGCCTGTAATAATTCACTTTCGTAAAACAGGTTTACATTTTCTTCTTTCCGGGCAATTTTACTGTACAATTGTTTTACTGATGGTAAAAAGGAAAGCAGAAACGTTTTTCTTCTCTTGAAAATATAGTAACATGGTTTAATAAGTTGTTCATCCAGCACTGCCAGCAGCTCATGATCTGTATTTCCCGACTCGGCAAAGGATTTTAAGGACGAGTTTCGTTGTTGCAAAACTTTATTATAGATTATCAGGTGCTGCAGATAATCTGAATCTAATTGAGAAAGCAGTGCATCCAGAAATTTTCTACGTTCTTCGCTGCCACCTGTTATCAGCAAAGCATCATCCGGAGCAATCACCACACAAGGATAATGGCCGATATGATGTGAAAATTTATCATAGGCTGAATCATTTACCGAAAATTCTTTTCGTCCTGTTTCCCTGAGTATGCAAATCGCTTTTTCCGGTTTATCCTGCAACATAAAGTCGCCCTCAATCCTGAAACCGGTACTTTCATGCTGCACATTGGTATAATCAAGCCGGGTAAAATAGCTTTTGGTGAAACAGAGATAGTGAATAGCATCCAGCAGGTTGGTTTTTCCCACACCATTGTTGCCGCAAATACCCACAATACGTTCAGAAAAATCAAATGAACGATTGTTGTAATTCTTGAACTGAAGTAATGATATGTGTTGAAGCTGAAGCATTTTTAAAGGCGCAATATACAAGGAACAAGGTACAAGCCGCTTGGTCTAAATAGTGATTACTCCCCTAAAAGCCAGGATAGAGTCAACTCCTGCAAATCAATACTATCTTGCTCCTTGCGCCTTGAATTCTTGCACCTTATCTGTCCTTTTTCCCTTATTTTTGCGGCTCAAATTTTTAGCCGGTGGCTGTGAAATTTTCGAAAGAAACCTACCTGTACTGGTACGAGCTGATGCAATTGATCCGCCAGTTTGAATTGATGGCGGAAGAGAAGTACAAAATGGAAGGAAAGATCCGTGGTTTCTTTCATGCTTATGTGGGACAGGAAGCCATCGCTGCCGGTTGTATGACGGCCACTCGTCCTGAAGATCTTGTAATTACTGCTTACCGAGACCATGGCCTGGCGATTGCTAAAGGAGTTTCTGTCAACAGTTGTATGGCTGAACTCTATGGCAAAGCCACGGGTTGTGCCAAAGGAAAGGGCGGAAGCATGCACTTCTTTGGAAAGGATGTGAACTTTTATGGTGGTCATGGAATCGTGGGTGCACAGATTGGCACAGGTGCAGGGCTTGCTTTTGCGGAGCAGTATCGTGGCACTGATAATATTGTTCTTTGTTTTTTTGGTGATGGAGCTGCCCGGCAGGGTATGCTGCATGAAACATTCAACCTTGCAATGCTATGGAAATTGCCCGTGATCTTTATTTGTGAGAACAACAATTACGCTATGGGTACTTCTGTTGAACGTACATCCAATGTAATTGACATATATAAACTGGCTGATACCTATGAAATGCCGGCAGATACGATTGACGGTATGAGTGCAGAGGCTGTGCATGATGGTGTAGGCAGGGCTGTGAAAAGGGCGAGGGAAAAGGGCGGGCCCACTTTAATGGAAATAAAAACTTACAGGTACAAAGGCCATTCTATCAGCGACCCACAGAAGTACAGGAGCAAGGAAGAAGTGGATGTGTATAAAAGCAAAGACCCGATCGAAATGGTTTTAAAAACCATTTTGGAAAACAACCTGGCGACGCAAGAAGAAATTAATACAATCAATGCAAGGGTTGATGGCATCGTGACAGAGTCAGTGAAGTTTGCAGAAGAAAGCCCCTGGCCTGATGACAGTGAAGTATTGAAAGATATTTATGTAGACAAGAACTATCCTTTTATAGTTGACTAACAGAATAAATCTTAAACGTAAAACATTATGGCAGAAAAGAAACAAGTGCAGGACATGGGGAGTAATGAGGTGGTGATTGCGAAAGTAAAGGACTTCTGGAGCAGGTACAGCATGCCGGCAACAATAGCGGCTGTTGTTATCGTGCTTGGGATCGGCGGTTGGTATGGGTATAAAAATTTTTTCAAAGAACCTAAAGAGGCAAAAGCAGCTGAAGCCATGTTCAAAGCAGAGGAATATTTCCGTCTTGATTCAACGAATAAAGCGTTGAATGGCGACGGCCAATATGATGGGTTTTTAAAAGTCGCAAAGAAGTACAGTGGTACTGAAGCAGCCAAACTTGCCAATTTTTATATCGGCAGCTGTTATATTAAACTGAACGAAAATGAAAATGCTGTCAAGTACTTGAAAAAATTCAGCACCAGTTCGCTTCCACTGCAAGCAAGAGCCTATAAATTGATTGCGGATGCTTACGGTGATCTGGGAAAGTATAATGAGGCGCTGAATTATTACAAAAAAGCTGCTCATCATTTTGAAAAAGATAAAAATGCTTCCGCCGAGGCCCTGTTTATGGCTGCTTACCTGGCTGACCGGATGATGAAGAATCCCAAAGAAGCAACCTCATTGTATAAGGAAATCAAGGAAAAATTTCCTAATACCAACCAGGCAAGGGATGCTGAAAATTACCTTGCACAGCTGGGGGTTTACACATCTGAAAATTAAATATGGCTGATATAGCTGCCAGTAAATAAATTGCAAGGCATTCTGAAAAGGGTGCCTTGCTTATTTTTGAAAATAATATTAGTTTGAACGTACAGCTTTTTATACCCTGTTTTGTTGACCAGCTTTTTCCGGCCACAGCATTTAACATGATCAAAGTGCTGGAGAAAGCCGGCTGCACAGTTAATTACAATGCATCGCAAACCTGTTGTGGTCAGCCAGCTTTTAATGCCGGCTTCTGGGATGAAGCCAAACCGGTTTGCAGCAAGTTCATTAAAGACTTCAGCGGAGGCGATTGCATCGTAGCTCCAAGTGCCAGTTGTGTTGGTTTTGTCAGAAACTACTATGGTACGCTGTTTGAGAATTCTTCGGTTCATAATAAAGTGAAAGAACTCGGCAAAAAGATATTCGAATTTTCTGAATTTATGGTTGAGATACTGAAAGTGGAAGATGTTGGGGCGGTGTTGAAAGGCAAAGCCACTTACCATGATTCCTGCGCCGGACTGAGGGAATGCAGGATAAAAGATGAACCAAGAAAATTATTATCACATGTAAAAGGTTTGCAGCTGATGGAAATGAATGATGTGGAAACCTGTTGTGGATTTGGTGGCACATTTGCTGTGAAGTTTGAAGCAATTTCTGTGGCGATGGGAGAGCAGAAAGTAGAGAATGCTTTAGCCACCAGCGCAGATTATCTTATTTCGACTGATCTTTCCTGCCTGATGCACCTGCAGGGATATATCAATCACAAAGGATATAAGTTACAGACCATGCATTTAGCAGATGTATTGGCTTCCGGTTATTAGAGCCCGGAGAAATAATCATAGCTTCCCTAGAATTACTAAAACTCAAAAACTCTAATTTTGAGTGGCCCGAAAAATGGGGGAGCTTACAAATGCCTTTTGTGTTTTAAATCGTGTAGATAGCCTTATGCCATACTTTTGATTATCGTTATGTATATAAATATGAGATAGGCGATTGTGTTTATATGAGTAAATAATATTGGCTACATTTGAATAATTACTTTCAGATATTATCCACCTCCATCCTTTTTTCGACCGGGAGATTATTATTTTAAAATTCTTACCGGCAGATGAGAAAACTATTGTGTCATCAAAACTTCCTTTATGGTAAGGTCTGAAGGAGAATAAAAGCTCTCCAAAATCTATATCCATTTTTCTGATAGTATCAATTTCCCGGGTTTCATCTCCATATCTCAGGCTAACAGAATTTGGCATTAGCTGTAAATAAACCGAGATATTGCCCGATTCACCAGGAGGTTTTATTTCAAAGAGCTTTTCTCTTTAAAATATGAAACATTTGATCGTAAAAAAAATTATACTATTTACCCGGTTCTTTATAATATCAACTTTATATGTACCATCATTATAACAAGTCAGGCGCTTATTCTTATTATGGCAAATTGCCGGGTCTTTAAGAGTTGGGTATTTATAAAATAAATTTTTTGAAGTAATTACAATAAGAGCCATTTTACGGGTTCTCCCTTCAAATTCCACTTTAATATCCTCAATAGTTATAAAAGATTCCAGTTCCAGGTTTTTTATATCGAACTGTTTTAGATGGGGGGTTAATACTATCACCTGAAAGAATCCATTCATAAATCGTATTCCCCTGGTCAATAGTAAGCCGAAAACTAATCAAATGAAAAGACGTGTCAGATAATTCAAGTTAACCCCCCCCTTCTCAAACAGTCAATATCAATACCCGATTGGCCCTTATAGCCTTTTACATAGACAGAGATATCCTTATCATTTCCAGCCTGGCTAAAACAAGTAATGGAGCAACAGAAGATGAGAAAAACGGAAAATAATTTCATACCCAATATGAACGTATTAAATTAATTTTAATTATGCGAAAAAGGAAAGTGGTCGTTCTCACCGGCGCCGGCATCAGCGCCGAAAGCGGATTGAGGACTTTTCGTGATAGCGACGGCCTATGGGAAGGCTATGATGTGACAGAAGTGGCCACACCCAGGGCATGGAGAAAAAACCCTGAGCTGGTTCTGAAATTTTATAATGAAAGAAGAAAAAATGTAGCAGGCGCCCAGCCAAATGCCGCTCACTATGGCTTGGCCGAACTGGAAAAAAATTTTGACGTAACGATCATTACACAAAACATAGATGACCTGCATGAAAGGGGAGGTTCAACAAACATCATTCATCTGCATGGTGAAATTTTTAAGATGCGGAGTGAAACAAATGCATCACTGATAAAAGAAATAAGAAGAGATATATACCTTGGCGATCTGGCAGAAGATGGCGGACAGTTTCGACCGCATATCGTTTGGTTCGAGGAACCTGTTCCAAAGATCGAAGAAGCAATTCCTGTTGTTTGTTCAGCAGACTTTTTTGCAGTAGTTGGAACATCACTGGTTGTTTACCCAGCCGCCGGCCTTATCAATTATATAAAGCCTGCAACACAGGTGTATGTAATTGACAAAAGAATTCCTTATTTAAACTCAATGGAAAACCTGACCCTGATCGAGAAACCGGCAACAGAAGGAGTGAGAGAGTTGATTGAATTACTCAAACTGGCATAACAGTTTCATGAAATTTTATTTCATGCTGTTCTAATTCTTTCAAGACTGGTTCATAAATCTCTTTGGCAGTAGGAATGTGTAGACCGGATAATTTTATTTTCCCATTTAAGATAAGCTTGGCAGCAATGCCTAATGGCAGTCCTACCGTTTTTGCCATAGCGGTCCGCAAACTGTTTTCTCCTTTCACAACTAATGAACTTCTAACCTCAGACCTCTGACCTCCGGCTTCATAACCTATTTCATGCAGCATTACGATTATATCTTTATCATAGGGACGCAGACTGAGTTTTTTCTCTACCGCAAACTGTAAGATATCCGCAGCGCTGCAAAGTCCCCGGTCCACCATGGTTTCCTTATCATCAAGACCCAAAAAGAAAAGTTGCTTGAGTGTCAGGTTCGCCTCATGCATTTTGTGGGCAAGGAATCCGGCTGCTTTGTTTTTAACCTCGTCTATTTCTATCTCCATCAAATTACCATGTTCGTCGGCCGTCATAAATGAACCGGGCATTTTTGCTCCCTCTTCCTGCGCCTCGTTTTCTGCTTCCATCAATTTCATCAGGTTTTCCAGCATATTCTTCGTTTCTGCAAATCGTTCAGAGAGTTTTTGGTTAAGCCATTCACCAAAACCGTTCTTATCCATATGCTCTTTGAATACATCGTACAACGATTTGCCGCTGGTTTCATATTGCTTCTCCTCATCGGTAAGTTTCAGATCTATCACATTCTTCCATCCGTACATGAAATCAGGATGGCGAAGAGTGGTACGAATAAATGTTTTCACATCCTGCAAACCATAAAGAGATGTATAGCTCAAAGAATCCCGGTTGGGATAGTAGCTCAGGTAGCCTATCTCTGAAATTTTTACCGTGTGTTCTGAAGTAAATAAATCTTTGTAAGCAATCCTTTTTTCTTCTCCATCTTCCCTGAAATGTGCACCGGCCTTTCCGGCCATAATGATATTTCTTGGATTCCAGCTCATTTTATAATGCCAGGGATTATCATCGCTTTCAGGCGCTACCAATCCACCACAATGCGATTTAAAAGAAGTGATTTGACCACCTTTACTCCTGATGCCATCAATGATCCGCATGGCACTCATGTGGTCAATACCCGGGTCAAGACCCATCTCGCATAGAAACAGCAATTTGTTTTTTTCAATATCGGTTTGCAGTTTTCTTATGTCATCATCCACATACGACGCCGTAAGCAGATCTTTATGATGCTTCACACAATCAATTGCCGCTTTAATATGCAGAAAGGGTGGGAGAAGAGAGATTACAATATCTGCATGACTAATCTGTTTTGCCCTCAGGTTATCATCATTGATATCAAATGAAACAGCTGATGCCCGGTTAGATTGACCGATCTTGGATTGAGCCAGTTTCAGATCAGCATCCACCAGCACCAATTTCCAGTTTTCTGTAATGGCATTTTCCAGTAAATAATCGATCAAAACTGTAGCTGATTTTCCAGCTCCGAAAAGTAGGATGGTCTTCATAAATAAATCCGGGTTCTAAAGGCGGTAAATTAGCATGAAAACAGCAGAAATCAGAGGGAAAATAGACTGGTAAAATCCATTTTCAATGCAACGCCCCTTAATCCACATGAGTGGAAAAAATAGCCTAAAAAACATCCCTTTTTGTCAGGTTTTCAGGGTGTAAAAAAGTAGATTTGCAGACTCTAAAAATGGCCCTTTTTACCGGGCTTTTCAGGGTCAAAAAAATCATTAAAAGAAGAAGGAAATTTAGCGATGGAAGAGAATCTCGGGCCACAGGAAACCAATGATAGTAACCGCATCATTCCCGTCAATATAGAAGAACAAATGAAGACCGCTTACATTGATTATTCAATGTCGGTGATCGTTGGGCGGGCATTGCCCGATGTGAGAGATGGATTGAAACCGGTTCATCGCCGCATCTTGTATGGGATGAATGAACTCGGTATCCACTACAATAAACCTTATAAAAAATCTGCCCGTATTGTTGGAGAGGTATTAGGTAAATATCATCCGCATGGAGATACGGCTGTATATGATGCAATGGTGCGTATGGCGCAGGAGTGGAATATGCGTTATACGTTGATTGACGGACAGGGAAACTTTGGCAACCAGGATGGCGATGGCCCTGCAGCCATGCGATATACTGAAGCAAGATTGGAAAGACTGGCAGAGCATATGCTCGACGATATTGATAAAGACACCGTGGACTTTCAGCTAAATTTTGATGATTCGGAAAAAGAACCCACTATACTTCCGACAAGGATTCCGCAATTGCTGATAAATGGTTCCAGTGGTATTGCTGTAGGTATGGCCACCAACATGATGCCGCATAATCTTTCCGAAGTGATTGATGGCTGCATTGCTTTTATTGATAACCGAAGCATTGGCATTGAAGAACTGATGCAACATGTTAAGGCACCTGACTTTCCAACCGGAGGTATTATTTATGGAATGGAGGGTGTAAAAGCTGCTATGCATCTTGGAAGAGGCAGGGTAGTGGTTCGAGGCAGGCTTACCGTGGAAGCAAAAGCAAGCGGAAGAGAGCAGATCATTATCACCGAAGTTCCTTACCAGGTAAACAGGGATGCATTGACCAACCGCATTGGAGAACTGGTAAATGAAAAACATATCGAAGGTATTGCCCATGTAAATAATGAATCGAATAACAAAGAAGGTACAAGGGTAGTGATTGACCTAAGAAAAGATGCCATCGCCAATGTCATCATTAATCAGTTGTATAAGTTGACTGACCTGCAAACTTCTTATGGTATCAACAATGTTGCCATTGTAAAAGGAAGGCCAAAAACACTGAACCTGAAAGAACTTATCAGTGAGTTTATTGAGTTCAGGCATGAAGTGGTGGTGAGAAGGGCAAAGTATGAACTGAGAGAAGCGGAAAAGAAAGCACATATCCTGAAAGGATATCTGATTGCTCTTGATCACCTGGATGAAGTGATCGCATTAATACGCAGTTCGGCTACACCGGAAGTAGCTAAAGACAATTTGGTAAATGCCGGTTGGGGACTGGATGAAATTCAGGCTAAAGCAATTCTGGAATTGCGTTTGCAACGCCTTACCGGAATGGAAAGAGAAAAGATAAAAGAAGAATATGATGAGCTGGTGAAACTGATCGCCCATCTGAATGAATTACTCTCTAATGAAGGAATGAGGTTCGATCTTATTAAAAAAGAGTTACAGGAAATAAAGGATAAATTTGGCGATACAAGAAAAACGGAGATCACTTACCTGGATGATGAAGTAAAGATAAAAGACCTGATAAAGGAGGAAGATGTGGTGATCACCATTTCACATCTTGGCTATATCAAACGCACCCCGGCGGAAGAATACCGATCACAGCGCCGTGGTGGCAGGGGAGTGATAGGGGGCAGAACAAGGGAAGAGGATTATATCGAACATCTTTTTGTTGCATCCACCCATCACACCATGCTTTTCTTCACAGAAAATGGGAGGGTGTACTGGCTCAACATCTGGGAAATACCAGAGGGAGAAAAAACAGGAAAGGGCAGGGCCATTCAAAATCTTATTCAACTACCACCAGATGATAAAGTAAAAGCAGTTATTGATGTAAAGGACTTGAAAGACGAAGAATTTGTGAAAGCCCATAACATTGTATTGTGCACCAAAAAAGGAATCATCAAGAAAACTGAACTGGAAGATTTCAGCCGACCGAGACAGACTGGTGTGAATGCCATTACTATTGTAGAGGGAGATGAACTCCTAGATGCGAAACTGACTGACGGCAAATCGGAGATCATGATGGCTGTGAAAGGCGGAAGAGCCATTCGTTTTTCAGAAGATAAAGTAAGGGCTACAGGCCGTGGCGCTATTGGTGTGGCAGGTATTGAAGCAGATGAAGAAGGGGAAGAAGTAGTGGGAATGATTTGTGTAAATCCGGAAGAAAAAGCGTCAAGAACTGTGCTGGTAGTAAGTGAACAGGGATTTGGAAAAAGAACAGCGATTGATGAGTACCGTTTTACCAACCGCGGCGGCAAAGGCGTAAAGACAATCAACATCACTGAAAAAACAGGAAGTCTTGTTGGTATCCTTGATGTGTCGGAAAACGAAGACCTGATGATAACCTGCAAGAGCGGTGTAACGATCCGTATGCCGGTAACCGGTATCAGCGAACAAGGTAGGGCTACACAAGGTGTAAAACTGATCAAACTGGATGAGGGGGATGAGATTGCTGCCATCACCAAACTGGATGACCGGGGTCAGAATGGGAACGGGGAAAATGGCAATGGAAGCTATCATTCATCACATAATAACGCAACCGGAACAGATGAAAATCCATCTGAGGAATGAAATCCTGAGTAAACTGTATTTTCTTATTAATCTTAAATAAAAAATGAAAAAACTATTCTTGTTGCCGGTCATGATTTCAATGGGTCTTATGGCCATTGCTCAAAACTATGAGCAGGTAAGAAACCTTGTATTGCTGACACAATATCAAAAAGCCAGGGAAGAACTGGATAAGGCATGGACCAATTCCAAATTCACCTCCAAGCCAGAAGCATATATTTTAAAAACATTTGTATATGCCAGTATGGCTATGGATCCAAAATTGAAAGGTTCTGATCAATTCTACAGTTTGCTGAATGATGCAGACGCTGCATACAGAAAATACAAAGAAATGGATCCTTCACTGGTTATGGTAACTGACCAGATATATCAGAATGGACCAATCAACCTGTACTCGGCATATTACACAGCCGGGTATGATGATTATGTGTCAAAGAAATGGGAGTCAGGCTTTACTCACCTTAAAAAAGCAATAGAATATTCTGATCTGTTGATCGAGAAAAAACTATTGACCGCTGCCATTGATACCAATTTATTGATACTGACGGGTATCACTGCGGAGAATGGTGGGCATAAAGATGATGCTGCAAAATATTACAGCTGCCTTGCCGATAAAAAAATAACAGGAGACGGTTTTGAAAGTGTTTATCGCTTTTTAGTAAGCCATTACTTTCGTAAGAAAGATATGGTGGCATTTGAGAAATATAAAGCAATCGGTACTGTGCTGTATCCCAAAAGCGATTATTTCACTTTTGATAAAGTTGATTTCGCAGTTGGGCTAGTTGATAATTTTAGAGCCAAATTGAAAGCCATAGAAGAGGTTTTACCCAGCGAACCGAATAGTTTTAAAGTGCATGAGGTTTTGGGAGAAATTATTTATGATACACTCAACTCAAAAGACGAAAATGTACCCTTGCCATCAGATTCAGTAGAATTGGAGAAAAAAATGGATGCAGCTTTTAGAAAAGCAGGTAGCCTTAAACCAGAGTCTGAGAATTCATGGCTTTACCTAGGAGATCATTATATAAATAAAGCTGTGAAAGTGGATGCTGAAAGAACGGCTTTTGCTGCTGAAATGAAAACCCGTACCAAGCCCGGTCAGCCAAATTCAAAAGAAGATATAGCCAAACGGGATGCACTGGATAAGAAATATGCTGATGCATTGGAAATGGCAAGAGAACCGTATGAAAATGCATGTAACATATTTAATACAAAAGCCACTACCAACAATGATAGTCTAAAAATACAAGAAAAAGCTCAATATAAAAAGGCAGCAAGCTATTTAGCAGATATATATGCTTTTAAGAAAGTAATGGCAACAAAAGTAAAATCACCGGATGCAGCTAAATTTGCAGCGGAGGAGAAGAAGTGGAATGATAGATATGAAGCGGTTTCAAAAATAAAGGACAAAACAAGTTAGGAAAAGAGAATAGGAAACAACAGTTGCTTCTGGAACTGAGGAAATGTTTATGAGAAATGCTCAATTAATATCTCCAAGGATGGGGTGGTTGATTACATTAATGAGAACAAATAATTTTAAGCAATAAATGGGAGGGCCACTTAAATGTGGCTTTTCTCAGATAACTGCAATTTAACATAATATAAATTATAGGAAAAGATACTGGAATTCTAAGGCATTCTTACAATATCTCTTAAATAATCCCTGACAAGTTGTAAGTAAATAAAAGGATATAAATAACAGCAAAAGAAATGAAAAGTATGTTCATACCGATTTCACCCAATCTAAATGCAAGCCATTTTGTTATTTCGTACATGGGATAATAAGCAAACTGGGTAAATACCTTACCTGTCCAAGTTAAAAATTACATGACGTATATATGGGTAAATCAGAGCTGTAAAAATCTGCCCAATTCCACCGGCAATAATTACCCACTTTGGTATTTCAAATTTCATTTTTCGGTCTTTTTATTGAATTCTTTAAATATCAGCCTCAGGTTCTGATCATATGTAATGTAATTGTATAACCAGTTGCAGAAAACAAAGAACCTGTTCTTTACTCCCAATATCAGCATCAGGTGAAGACTCATCCAGATAAACCAGGCAAAAAAGCCACCAAAATGTAAGCGGGGTTTAGGAATATCCACTACTGCCAGGTTCCTCCCTACCGTTGCCATCGAACCTTTGTCTTTGTATTCGAACTCGAACAACTTATCCCCTCTTGATTTCCGTTCAATCATCTTAAAATTATACGCCAGCAGATCGGCCTGCTGCATGGCCACCGGCGCCACTTGCGGATGCCCGTTCGGATACTTCGGAGTCTCCATATAAGCCAGATCACCGATTGCATATATATTATAATTGTATGAACCGGCTCGGCAAAGCCGGTCGACTTTGATTCTGTTTCCCCTGGCAATGAGGTTCTTATCAATCCCACCTGGAATATTCCCTTTAATACCAGCTGCCCAGATGACCGTTGCGCTGGCTATCTGTTTCCCATCGCTCAGGTTTATGTTCTCCCCATTGTATTCTTTAAGCAATGTTTTGGTTAGGACTTTTACCCCAAGTCGTTCCAAATATTTCTGTGACTGTTTGGATGATTTATCACTCATTGCTGCAAGTGTCCGACCCGCAGCTTCAAGTAACCAAATATTCATTCGGGAGAAATCCAGTTCAGGATAATCCTTTGGCAATACAAATTTTTTCATCTCTGCTAATGCCCCGGCCACTTCAACGCCGGTGGGTCCGCCGCCAACAACCACGATATTCATCAACCGTTGCAATTCCTCTTCATCTGTTGTTGTTAATGCTTTTTCAAAATTCAGCAGCAACCGGTAACGTAGCTGCAGAGCCTCAACGGTAGATTTCATTGGGAAAGCATTATTGGCGATCTTTTCATTGCCAAAAAAATTTGTATCGGCTCCGGTGGCCAGTACCAGTGCGTCATAACTGATTTCCTCTGCATCTGTAATGATCTTATGTTGTTCCGGCAAAACCTGCTTCAACTCTGCGAGCCTGATCTTTACATTCTTACTTCTCTGAAAAACTTTACGCAGCGGAAATGAAATATTGCTTGCATCCAGTCCGGCTGTGGCTACCTGGTAAAACAAAGGTTGGAACTGGTGATAATTGAAACGGTCAATAAGGATAATCTCAAATCCGGGTTTATTGTTCAGCTTGCGGGCCAGCCTTAGTCCTCCAAAACCGGCGCCGACAATCACGACTTTCATACATTTGAATTATGACCCAAATTTACACAATTTTCAATATTTTTTGAAAATTAGAAAAATAATTTTAGCCGCCTTTTTTTAGTACAGCATCCTCACCTTAATGGTTCCTTTTGTTCCTTTCAGCAACTGCATGGCTTGTGAAGAAAGTTGTTTGTTTATATCAAAAACAACATACCCGATCTCCGGGTTGGTCTTCAGGTACTGCGCCAGGATATTGATATTATTATTGGAAAGCTGGGTATTAATTTCTGAAAGCACCCCGGGAATATTATTGTGTATATGTAATATCCGGTGACCTTCTTCCTGTGATGGCATGGTCAGTCCGGGCACAGTATGCGAACCAAATGTTATTCCCTTTTCTAGGTAATTAAACAGCTTTAAACTTACATCTTCCCCGATATTCTCTTGCGCTTCTTCAGTGCTGCCACCGATATGCGGTGTCAGTAAAACATTCGGGCAACCTTGCAGAGGGGATTTAAAAGGGTCACCTTTTTTTTCAGGCTCACCGGGAAATACATCGACTGCAGCGCCACCGATATGTCCTTCCAGAATAGTATTGCGTAAAGCTTCAAAATCCATCACACCTCCCCTTGCATAGTTGATCAGAATAGCTCCTTTCTTAAAAAGCCTGAGACTGTTTTGGTTGATCATGTTTTTCGTAGCAGCTATCTCAGGAACATGCAATGATACAATGTCGGATTTTCCGAAAAGCTCTTTCAATGTTTTTACATTCTCCGCATTTCCAAGAGGCATTTTGGATTCCTGATCGTAAAAAATAACCTGCATACCTAAGGCTTCCGCCATCAGGCCCACCTGTACCCCGATATTTCCATACCCTACAATTCCCATTGTCTTTCCACGAAACTCATAACTACCCTTCGATTCTTTTAACCAGACTCCCTCATGAGCTGCTTTGTTCATGTCAGGTATCCTGCGCAGCAACATAATAGCCGATCCTATCACCATTTCAGCCACACTTCTTGTGCTGGAATATGGAGCATTGAAGACCACCACACCTTTTTTGGTAGCTTCCTTCAGATCAACCTGGGTTACGCCAATACAAAAACATCCTATTGCCTGCAATTTTTTTGCTGCATCGAGTACTTTTTTGGTTATCCTTGTTTTTGAACGTATGCCTAAGATGTGAACATCCTTTATCTCCTGTATCAACTGGTCCTCTGGAACAGATTTACTGAATTTCTGAACCTGTGTGTACCCGTTCTGAATAAAGAATTTAACCGCTGAATCGCTGATGTTTTCCAGTAAAAGTATTTTGATCTTCTCTTTCGGATAGCTGGTACTGTTCGCTTTTGTCATAGCACAAATATATACCTCCGCAATTAACATTTGAATGAGTGGAGGAAAACTCCTGTTTTCCAACGGCATTCAGTCTTTAAATTTGCAGGAAACCTGAATCATTTCTTTTCTCAGAATTGTTTACCAACTTTAGGGTTGTAATGAAAATACTTTCAACAGAAGAAATAAGGCGTTGGGATCAATACACAATAGAACATGAACCTGTTGCTTCCATTGATCTCATGGAAAGAGCAGCCTCCAAATGTGTGGATTGGCTGGAAGAAAACGGATTTATGGAAAATTCCTTTTCTATTTTCTGCGGTAAGGGAAACAACGGAGGCGACGGATTGGCTATTGCCAGCATGCTGGCTGAAAAAAAATATCCGGTAAAAGTATATGTTCTTGAGTTCGGGCATAAAGGCACTGACGACTTTCAGCAAAATCTTTCCAGGCTGCACAATTATCTTGATGGCGAGATCTTTTTTATCCAGACAGAGGATAATCTTCCTGAACTGAACAGGAATGAAATTGTTATAGACGCTTTGTTTGGTTCAGGCCTTAACCGGGCTGTAGAAGGAGTTACAGCAAAATTGATTGATCACATCAACAACTCAGGTTGTGAGATCATTTCTATTGATATTCCAAGCGGATTATTCGTTGATCATTCTTCCAATGGAAATACGATCATCAAAGCGAAACAAACATTAAGTTTTCAATGTTATAAACCAGCTTTTCTTGTTGCCGAAAATGCAGCATATATCGGGCAAGTGCATATACTAGATATTGGATTGCAAAAGGGTTTTTTAAACAGCATACATGGCCAATTTGAATTGCAGGATGATGAGATCATTCATTCCATATATAAACCAAGAAACCGGTTTGCTCACAAAGGAAACTTTGGACATGCATTTCTGATTGCAGGCAGTTATGGAAAAATGGGTGCAGCTATTTTATCTGCCAAAGCCTGCTTGCGTAGTGGAGCAGGATTGCTCACCTGTCATATCCCCAAATGCAGTTACGATATTTTACAATCATCCGTTCCCGAAGCAATTGTTTCAACTGATTTTAATTCTTCATTCAATACAAAACTGGAAACCGATCTTTCATCTTATGATGCAATTGGTATCGGGCCGGGTATTGGCACTGCATCTGAAACAAAAACATTGCTGAAGGAATTTTTTGAAACGTACCGCCACCCGGTTGTTTTGGATGCTGATGCATTGAATATTATTGCATCTCAGAAAGAAATGCTGCAACTCATACCTGCTGGTTCTATCCTTACACCTCATCCAAAGGAGTTTGAAAGATTGTTCGGTGAATCAGATAATGATTTTGACCGCATATTTCTTGCCTTACAAAAAGCAAAAGAATTGAATACAGTAATTGTATTGAAAGGTCATCACACATTCATTGCTACAGCAAATGGCCGGGGATATTTCAATTCAACAGGCAATGCAGGCATGGCCACTGCGGGCAGCGGTGATGTATTAACTGGAATCCTTACCGGTCTGATGGCTCAGGCTTACAATCCGGCTGAAGCTGCCATTTTTGGTGTTTATCTTCATGGACTGGCAGGTGATTTTGCCGCTAAAGAACTTTCAATGGAAGCAATGCTGGCGGGGGATATTATTGAAAACCTTGGAGCAGCTTTTTCCTTTTTAATTCACTGATTCAAAACATTGTACAGTGCCAGCTGAATGGCATACAGCCGTTTGGGGCATTCCCCTCCTTCCCCTATCTTTGCCACCCGGCTAATGAGCCGTTTCTCATTAAATTTTGATTAAGAATCAACACTTATGGACAAATTGATCTATCTCGTCCCAGCCATGGGCCTGATTGGTTTACTCTACACTTTTATCAAGTTCAAATGGGTTTCCAGGCAAGATGCAGGTAATGATAGGATGAAGGATATCAGCAAACATATTGCTGAAGGGGCTATGGCCTTCCTGAAAGCTGAATGGAAAATTCTCGGATATTTTGTTGTTATCGTCGGCATACTCCTGGCAGTAATGTCTACTACAAATCCTCATTCTCATTGGCTGATCGCAGGTGCATTCATCGTTGGCGCTGTTTTCAGTGCAACAGCAGGTTATATCGGGATGAAAGTTGCTACCAAAGCCAATGTGAGAACTGCCAATGCTGCCAGAACAAGTTTGCATAAAGCATTGAGTGTTTCTTTTACCGGTGGTTCGGTAATGGGACTTGGCGTTGCCGGCCTCGCCGTACTCGGACTCGGTGGTTTATTCATCGTATTAAAATTGATTTTCGCCCCCGATGCACCGGTTAACAGTAATGAAATGATCAGAACAGTTGAAGTATTGACTGGCTTTTCACTAGGAGCTGAATCAATAGCCCTATTTGCAAGAGTGGGTGGTGGAATTTATACCAAGGCTGCTGATGTAGGGGCTGACCTGGTTGGTAAAGTGGAGGCCGGTATTCCGGAAGATGATCCTCGTAATCCAGCAACAATTGCTGATAATGTTGGCGATAATGTGGGCGATGTGGCAGGCATGGGCGCCGATCTCTTCGGCTCTTATGTAGCCACTGTATTGGCGACGATCGTACTTGGACAACAAACCAATGTTAAAACCGAAGATATGTTGGGTGGCTTCTCTCCCATCGTATTGCCGATGCTGATCGCTGGTGCAGGGATAATTTTTTCTATCGTCGGTACCTGGTTCGTTCGTGTAAGTGATGCTGCAGGTATCAATACAGATAATGTGCAGAAGGCTTTGAATATGGGCAATTGGGGCTCTATCGTTTTAACTGCCGTCGCAGCTGCAGGTTTGGTGTACTGGATACTTCCTGATAAGATGGAACTGCGTGGTTTCAATTTTACCAAGTGGGATGTGATGGGCGCAATTGGTACCGGACTATTGGTTGGCGCATTGATGAGTGCCATCACAGAATATTATACCGCTATGGGTAAACGTCCGGTGAAATCCATCATCCGGCAATCATCAACAGGACATGCAACAAATGTGATCGGTGGCTTAGCAGTCGGAATGGAATCAACCTTTCTTCCCATCATCGTTTTAGCTGCCGGTATCTGGAGTTCTTACCAGTTTGCAGGATTATATGGCGTGGCCATTGCCGCCGCAGGTATGATGGCTACCACAGCTATGCAATTAGCGATTGATGCATTCGGCCCTATTGCTGATAATGCAGGCGGTATTGCTGAAATGAGTGAACTGCCAAAAGATGTTCGTGAAAAAACAGATGTACTGGATGCGGTTGGTAATACAACTGCTGCTACAGGAAAAGGATTCGCCATTGCATCTGCGGCATTAACTGCACTTGCATTGTTCGCCGCATTTGTAGGTGTTGCTCTTCCTGTAGATAACCAGCGTATCGATATTTATAAAGCCGATGTACTGGCTTCTTTATTTATTGGCGGAATGATACCATTTATTTTTTCTTCGCTGGCTATCCGTGCCGTTGGACAAGCTGCCATGAGCATGGTGGAAGAAGTTCGTCGTCAGTTCCGCAGCATTCCTGGCATTATGGAAGGTACCGGTAAACCCGAGTATGATAAATGCGTAGCCATCTCTACTAATGCATCCATTAAAAAGATGTTGTTACCAGGAGCTATTACCATCATCTCCCCTCTTGTAATTGGCTTTGTATTAGGGCCAGAAGCATTAGGTGGTTTCCTTGCCGGCGCTACGGTAAGCGGTGTTTTAATGGGTATTTTCCAAAACAACGCTGGTGGTGCATGGGATAATGCAAAGAAATCTTTTGAAAAAGGAGTGGATATAAACGGTGAGATGTTTTACAAAAAATCGGAACTACATAAAGCATCGGTAACGGGTGATACGGTGGGTGATCCTTTTAAAGATACTTCCGGTCCCTCTATGAACATCCTGATCAAACTGATGTCAATTGTTTCACTCGTCATCGCCCCTACCCTGGCGCAGATCAATGCAAAGAAAGCACCGGCTCCTTTGCCTCCTTCTGCCGGTGGAATAGGGAAAGTAAAAACAATTAACAGTGCTGAACCCGTAGCCAAAATAAATAATAGTAATACTTTTCAATATGAATACCTACTTTTAAGTTCTTAATCAGAACCATTACATTAAGTCCTGCTGTTTCTACAGCGGGACTTATTTTTATCCCTAGTGGATCTCTCCCCCATAATGAAGGTCAAACCATAGGATGAGTAAAGGACCCAATCGCTCCATTCATGTAACCTTTCTACTGCCAGGCCGTCTCAGAGTTAATGCATGTTAAAAAAACTTGAAGAAAGTTTCCTTTTCTGGTCATACGAAAATAGTCGTATATTCGACCTCAAATCTGAAAACTATGTCAGCACCAAAAATGATAAAACCCACCGAAAGTGAACTGGAGATACTCCAGATACTTTGGGCAAAAGGCCTTGCCACGGTGCGGGAAGTGCATGAAGAACTGGCGCAAACCAAAGATGTTGGCTACACCACTACCCTGAAACTCATGCAGATCATGAACGAAAAAGGAATTGTGAAGAGAGATGATTCCATGCGCACCCATGTGTACCAGGCGGCATTGAACAAGGAAAGAACGCAAAAACATTTGCTGGGCAAAATGATTGATAGCTTGTTTGGCGGTTCCCCCACCCAACTGGTGATACAGGCGCTTGGGAATAACAGACGCAAAGCAAGCCCAGGGGAACTGGAGCAGATACAGGCATTGCTCAACAGCCTTAAAAAATAGAAATGATAACCGGTCAAATCAGCTTCTTGCAAGCCATGGTGAAGGCTACACAATGTTCCGGCAGAGATACCGGTATTGGAACAATACCCCGAAGACCAGGTAAAAGCAGCGATGGATGCTTCTAAGTAAGTGTTGGAAAATGCAGAATGGAAAGCATTGGAAAAAAATATAGCAGAGGTGTATACGGAGGGAGAAAAAGAAACTGGAAATGCAGAAAGCACGAAACAAACTGAACGCTATCCGCAATAAAAAGATTGTTCACCTGTAGATTTTTATCAGACGGTGACGGCAGATAACATTACCAGCATCTTGGACAAGCCTCACTGTACTTGTTACCCAGCAGGAACCCTACCATTATTTCATGTGTTCCCTTACTGACAGTATTTAATGCTGTGGTCGTAAAATCATATGCATAACCCACGTTGAAAGTATTGCCTACATTAAGACCGGCCATGGCAGCATAACCATCTTCATAGCGATAACTGCCCCCCAGCCATAAGAGATCCAAATATTGAAGTTTCAAATTCAACTCAGGCTGAAAATCGTTTTTTGAAGAATTTTGAACATATTTAAGCATGATAGATGGAATGGCATTTACCGTTTCGCCGAGCAAAAAACGATAACCTGCTGTGAAGAACAGATGTGGCACCAGCCTTCCTTTACTTACATAGGCAGCATCATCACTGAAAGTAACTTTTTGAGGGATCACCTGCTGTGCAGACACTCCTATAAAATAATTCCGTGAATACAGCCATACGCCTGCACCCAGGTCAGGACGAATGCGGTTTATTTCACCATCAATAAGAGCTCCTGTTGCAGGATCGTATGGATCGCCATAACCGGTGAAATCATTCTTAGTTTTATCAATGCCCACACGGGTAATGCCTGCGGAAAATCCGGCTGATAAATTGGTTGTCGGGTTCAAACCAAGATGATACGCATAAGTAAGATCGGCTGTGAACCTGTTAAAGCTTCCTGTCCGGTCATTAATGATCGTCATTCCTATTCCATGATGTGGATCTGCCGCTGTATAATTTTCCCAATAAAATTTTCCTCTTGGGTTTTCTCCCGGAACCCGGAAGGACGTTGATGATGTTCGATAGTCTTTTTTACCGATAGGACCCTGCATGCTGATATAAGTCGTTTTCGGCGCTCCGTTTAATCCTATCCACTGGTCACGGACACTAACCTTAATATCCATATAATTCTCAATACCGCTTAGGGCGGGATTAAGAATGTAGTTGTTCAGGATGTATTGTGTATAGTGTGGCCGCTGCTGCGCCATTACCTGCACACAAACAAATAACACGGGGAGAAAAAATATTTTCTTTTTCATGGCTTAACGAATTAAATCTACATATCCGGACATTATGGATCTTCCGTTTTTCGGATTAACGATATAATAATATGTACCTACAGGTACCGGTTTCCCGTTTACTGTTCCATCCCAGGGAGTGGCATATCCTTCCGAGTGCAAGATATGCTGGCCATACCGGTTGTAAATATCAACAGTGCAACCGGGATAGCTATCAAGGTAATCAATTATCCATTTATCATGCACTCCATCACCATTGGGACTAAAAATATTCGGAATAGCCACCTTCTTCAGCAGTTTCACAAATACCTGGTCGGTGGCGCTGCATCCATTGTCTGTGATAACAAGCAAGGTATAGGTCATATCCATTGTAATATTACTCACCACCGGGTTTGAAATATTCGGATTGCTTAGGGAAGTAGAAGGTGTCCAGAGATAAGTGACAACCATACCGGTAATAGGTGTGGGCAAGAGTGTGATCTGTCCGCCTTCAATCACTGCCCTGTCGGGTCCTGCATTTACTACGGGCAATGGATACACAGAAATAATCTGGCTCTTTGAATTAGTGCAACCATTTGCTGCAGTATAAGTATAAGTGATTGTGTGATCACCGGGCCCGGCAGTAGCAGGTGTAAACATGCCGCCGGTATTAATTCCTGTGCCGCTAAAGACTCCTGATGCCGGAAGGGCATTTACCTGGAAAGCTGGTACATTAGCACATATTCCGCTGACAGGATTGAATGTGATGACAGGCGATTGCAGAACAGCGATCGTTCCGTTCGCAGGTGCGATGGCACAACCATTTCCCGTAGTATTGATCGTATAATTGAATGGAGAACCGGCCACAGTAGTTGGTGAACCACTGATGGTCACGGTATTTCCAGACACAGAGCTGCTGACACCCGGAGGTAATCCTGTTACAGTAGCGCCAGATGCACCTCCGCTCAACGTATAGGTTATTGAAGTAATTGGTTTATCTGTACATATAGTCTGATTAGTTGTGGATACAGCTGAAGTCAGGCTGATAGCATGATCAGGATTTACTGTAATAGTTCCGTTTGAGGTAGCAGGAATACAATTGTTACCCGATGTTGATATTGAATAACTAAACGGAGAACCAGTTAGTGTTGTCGGGCTTCCGGTTATAGTTAACACATTACCTGCTACTGAACTGCTGACACCCGGAGGCAAACCTGTTACAGTTGCATTGGTAGCGCCACCACCAAGTGAATAAGTGATGTTCACAATAGCAGTATTGATACAAACAGTTTGGTTATTGGTGGACGCAGCAGATGTAAGCGTAACGGTCTGCGCAGGTGTAACTGTAATTGATCCATTTGCATTTGCAGTTACACAACTGTTGCCGGTAGTGGTTATTGTATAATTAAATGGCGAACCCACTGTAGTAGTAGGCGTTCCGCTAATGGTCAACACATTACCTGCTACCAAACCGGTGACACCTGCGGGCAAACCTGTTACTGTGGCTCCGGAAGCTCCGCCACCTAATGTATAAGTTATTGCTGTGATGGCAGTGTTTATACAAACTGTCTGGCTGGCTGTTTGTGCCGGTGAACTCAGATTAATAGCATGATCTGAATTTACAGTCAATGTTCCGTTTGAAGTTGCAGCTACACAACTATTGCCCGTTGTATTAATGGTGAAATTGAATGGTGAACCTGCTGATGTTGTCGGCGTACCACTGATGGTCAGTGTGTTTCCAACCACTGCAAAAGTCACTCCGGCAGGCAGGCCGGTAACCGTTGCCCCGGTAGCACCGCCTCCTAATGTATAACTGATATTCGTTATCGCATTATTTACACAGACTGTCTGGTTGGCTGTGCCCGCCGTCAGCGAAACAGTATGATTCGGGTTGACTGTTATACTACCATTAGCCGTTGCAGTGACGCAACTGTTACCGGTAGTTGTGATAGTAAAATTATATGGTGAACCTGCCATACTCGTTGGCGATCCGCTAATGGTCAATGTGGTTCCGGCTACCGTACCGGTAACACCCGGAGGCAGACCTGCAATGTTCACTCCTGTTGCACCTCCTCCGATTGTATATGTAATTGCCGTTATAGCTGTATTGATACATACACTCTGTGTGGCTGAGCCTGATGTTAAACTCAATGTATGATCTGCACTTACGGTAAGGCTGCCGTTTGAAGTTGCAGCTACACAACTATTGCCCGTTGTATTAATGGTGAAATTGAATGGTGAACCTGCTGATGTTGTCGGCGTACCACTGATGGTCAGTGTGTTTCCAACCACTGCAAAAGTCACTCCGGCAGGCAGGCCGGTAACCGTTGCCCCGGTAGCACCGCCTCCTAATGTATAACTGATATTCGTTATCGCATTATTTACACAGACTGTCTGGTTGGCTGTGCCCGCCGTCAGCGAAACAGTATGATTCGGGTTGACTGTTATACTACCATTAGCCGTTGCAGTGACGCAACTGTTACCGGTAGTTGTGATAGTAAAATTATATGGTGAACCTGCCATACTCGTTGGCGATCCGCTAATGGTCAATGTGGTTCCGGCTACCGTACCGGTAACACCCGGAGGCAGACCTGCAATGTTCACTCCTGTTGCACCTCCTCCGATTGTATATGTAATTGCCGTTATAGCTGTATTGATACATACACTCTGTGTGGCTGAGCCTGATGTTAAACTCAATGTATGATCTGCACTTACGGTAAGGCTGCCGTTTGAAGTTGCAGCTACACAACTATTGCCCGTTGTATTAATGGTGAAATTGAATGGTGAACCTGCTGATGTTGTCGGCGTACCACTGATGGTCAGTGTGTTTCCAACCACTGCAAAAGTCACTCCGGCAGGCAGGCCGGTAACCGTTGCCCCGGTAGCACCGCCTCCTAATGTATAACTGATATTCGTTATCGCATTATTTACACAGACTGTCTGGTTGGCTGTGCCCGCCGTCAGCGAAACAGTATGATTCGGGTTGACTGTTATACTACCATTAGCCGTTGCAGTGACGCAACTGTTACCGGTAGTTGTGATAGTAAAATTATATGGTGAACCTGCCATACTCGTTGGCGATCCGCTAATGGTCAATGTGGTTCCGGCTACCGTACCGGTAACACCCGGAGGCAGACCTGCAATGTTCACTCCTGTTGCACCTCCTCCGATTGTATATGTAATTGCCGTTATAGCTGTATTGATACATACACTCTGTGTGGCTGAGCCTGATGTTAAACTCAATGTATGATCTGCACTTACGGTAAGGCTGCCGTTTGAAGTTGCAGCTACACAACTATTGCCCGTTGTATTAATGGTGAAATTGAATGGTGAACCTGCTGATGTTGTCGGCGTACCACTGATGGTCAGTGTGTTTCCAACCACTGCAAAAGTCACTCCGGCAGGCAGGCCGGTAACCGTTGCCCCGGTAGCACCGCCTCCTAATGTATAACTGATATTCGTTATCGCATTATTTACACAGACTGTCTGGTTGGCTGTGCCCGCCGTCAGCGAAACAGTATGATTCGGGTTGACTGTTATACTACCATTAGCCGTTGCAGTGACGCAACTGTTACCGGTAGTTGTGATAGTAAAATTATATGGCGAACCTGCCATACTCGTTGGCGATCCGCTAATGGTCAATGTGGTTCCGGCTACTGCAAAAGTCACTCCGGCAGGCAGGCCGGTAACCGTTGCCCCGGTAGCACCGCCTCCTAATGTATAACTGATATTCGTTATCGCATTATTTACACAGACTGTTTGGTTGGCTGTGCCCGCCGTCAGCGAAACGGTATGATTCGGGTTGACTGTTATACTACCATTAGCCGTCGCAGTGACGCAACTGTTACCGGTAGTTGTGATAGTAAAATTATATGGCGAACCTGCCATACTCGTTGGCGATCCGCTAATGGTCAATGTGGTTCCAAGCACTGCAAAAGTCACTCCGGCAGGCAGGCCGGTAACAGTTGCCCCGATAGCACCGCCTCCTAATGTATAACTGATATTCGTTATCGCATTATTTATACAGACTGTTTGGTTGGCTGTGCCCGCCGTCAGCGAAACAGTATGATTCGGGTTGACTGTTATACTACCATTAGCCGTTGCAGTGACGCAACTGTTACCGGTAGTTGTGATGGTAAAATTATATGGCGAACCTGCGATACTCGTTGGCGATCCGCTAATGGTCAATGTGGTTCCGGCTACCGTACCGGTAACACCCGGAGGCAGACCTGTAACGGTAGCTCCTGTTGCTCCACCACCCAGTGTATAAGTAATAGCAGATATAGCTGTATTAATACAAACGGTCTGTGAAGTAGTTCCTGAACTCAATGATAAAGTATGATCTGAACTCACAGTTATGGTACCTGTTCCTGTAGCAGGAGCACAACTATTACCCGAAGTGTTGATGGTAAAAGTAAAAGGCGACCCTACCGATGTTGTGGGTGTTCCGGCAATGGTCAAAGTTGTTCCGGTTACAGAATAAGTAACTCCCGGAGGAAGACCAGTAATAGTAGCTCCTGTAGCACCAGTGCCAAGTGTATAATTAATATTAGTTATTGAAGTATTGACACACACTGTCTGGGTTGTGGACCCTGAGGCAAGGGTGAGTGTGTGGCCCTGTGTAACAGTAACAGTTGCTGATTGACCGGTTATAAACCGCACACAAACAGAAGAACCCTGATTCTTGACACTATCCAGTCTATACACATATGTTCCCGGTGTAGCTGTTGAAACCGAAACAGTCGCTGTGGTTCCTGTTACTGAAAGTGCAGGACCAGCATTGATGTGGTAATAAAAAATATAAGGAGCTATTCCGCCAGTACCTGTAAAAATAATATTAGGATTTGGCGCTGAATTCACACAAACCGAAGTAGTGCCGCTTATTGTTGCATTGGGCAGATCAGCCACAGTAACCTGGTGCACTACCGTGTCTGTTAAACAACCGGGTGTAGTTATAGCAGCATAACGGACAGTATAAGTACCCGGTGCAGAAAATGTATGTGTGGGATTTCTGACATTGGAAGTATTTGCGGAACCACTACCGGGATCACCAAAATTCCACCACCAGTGATAAGTTGGTTTAGGTGTTTGCGGCGTGGTTTCAGTAAACTGTACGGGCTGGGTATAACACCCAACTGCTGAAAAAGTAAAATTAGGAACCGGAGGTGGCGTAACTTCCAGGTCGAAGTCAATATCCTGTATATTACCGCAACCTCCTATATTGGGAGCAAATACTTTAATGGTTACAGGATAAGTGCCTACAGGAAAACTATAAATTGTGGGCAAGGAGTACCAATAAATGGTTCTGCCATTAACCACTGTTGTGGAATCAGGTCCACCTGGTCCGGGGGTGCAAGTAGTGTAAATAACCTTAGGAAAGGTGGGAACCGGCGGGCCGGGCAGGTTACTTAGATTCCACTTAATTGAATCAGCACAATAAGGCAATGATACTTTGAACTTAAAAGGTGAACCGGCACAAACCGTGGGGCTTGGCTCGATACCATACTGTGTGCTGACCCTGATCTGCTGGTAAAGGTCTTTTACATTCGTTCCCGCATTATAGCCATAAGATTCAAAAGTTCCATAACCATAAGCCATCGCATTAAAGCCCGAATCAGATTGTATTACATGTTGTCCTGAGCCGACCGACTGGCTCAGGTAAGAATAGTTGGATTCCTGCGGATGTACAGTAAACAACCCAGCCGGCACAGGTACACCATCCAGTTTAAAGGAGCTTAAAGCTGTCCCTTTGTTAGAAATAATTACATTGTAATAATGCTGGGTGATGGCAAAATTAGGTGTGGCGTTCCACAGTACTTTATTGATACTTTGCTGCACCGGGCTGAGGTAAATTACTTCAGGGTCGCCGGGAGCTCCATTACCACAAAAATTTTGTGAAGTAATATATTGAGCAACTGTAATGGCAGAGTCAGATTCAATAAGCAGAGGTGAGCTTGTAGCGCCAATTTCATAATAAAACCCGTTTTGCAGGGGTAACCCTATCGGCGCTCCGTTTAATAGAACGTTTGCAGCCGGGTGCGAAACGCATATCCTGAATAAGTTATTTGGTAAGTTGGGGGATGTCGGACTGGTAAGATATTTTGTTCCCCAGGCCGCCTTAGGTACGGCCTGTACCATATAATTATCAGAGGAGAGATTTGCAGGTGCAGCTCCACAACCAATACCAATCCGGCCACTGCCGGAAAAAACTGCAATGCTCTTACAACCAGATGAACCGCCTATAGCTTCTATTACAGACCCTGTCAAATCTTCTCCGATATTCGGATTACTGGTACCATAAGTTCCCATTACGTTATATATCTGCCCCTGGGTTAATGATATATTATAAGTGTTGCCGGCAATCCATCCCCCGATTGTATTGGCGGAAGGTGTTATTCTCACATTTGTAGTTCCTGTATCTGTCGCCACCACATAAAACCAACAGTTGGCATTGGCAGCATTCGACCAATTATTATAATTAATAGAATAATATGACGTGCCTAACGTGTTGGTAGGAAATAGTATAGTAGCGCCGGAGGCACTCATATAATAAATGTGTGAATAGGCAACAATAGGTTTATCGCTGGTAATATGAATCCCGTTATTAGATATCCCCTCTGTCAGTAACCGGGCATCCTGCGGCGAAACTTTAGGCATTGGGCTGGAAGTAACTACGGTTCCTGCCGCCACAAAATAGTTGGCGGTATAACCCAATGCGGGGATTGTTACAGTAACATTTGAGTTTACATCAGCAGCGAAATACAGCACCATTTCCTGGAGGTTACTTTGATTCACCATTGTGGCATGATAACCGTAGCCCACCCAAAAATCTTTTCCTTTATTTGAAAAATCCTGGGAATAAGAAGCATTGCCATAAAATATGGCCTGTAGTACAAGGGTACTTAGTAAGTAAAATTTTCTCATTTCCAATGTCCTGAATCTATAAAAAACAGTGACGAATTTAATGAAAACCTGCGGATTTTACAGGGAATTTTCTGTAAGCTGAATAAATATATAATCAATGATTTAAAAGGCCCTGAAAAACCGTTTGACTATTTAATATAACCGTATACCTACGCTTTAAAAGAAAGACCATCTATCGTATCACATCCACATAGCCCGACATTATCTTCCTGCCATTCTTCGGATTAACGATGTAGTAATAAGTGCCTACGGGAACCGGCTGACCATTGATAGTGCCATCCCATGGATTGGCATAACCTTCGGAATGGAAAATACGTTGTCCGTACCGGTTGAAAATATCAACAGTGCATCCGGAATAGCTATCAAGGTAATCAATCACCCATTTGTCATGCACTCCATCACCATTCGGGCTGAAGATATTTGGTATGGCAGGCATCTTTAATACCTTAATGAACACCACATCAGAAGTGCTGCATCCTTTATCGGATGTAATGGTGAGTGTATAGTATTTATCGTCGGGCGGTGATGCAATGGTATTGGGTATTGCCGGGTTGTTAAGGTATTGCGGCGGCGACCACAGGTAAGAAACAGTCATATTCGTAACAAGAACCGGTGTCAGCATTACCTGCCCTCCCTCAAGCATGAACTTATCGGGCCCTGCATCGGTAAGGGGATAAGGATTTACATAAACTGTTTGGCTGTATGTGGTACTACGGCAACCGTGGTTATTGAAAATAAACAAGCTTACGTTATAAGTTCCCAAAGCGCTGTAAATATAAGCAAATGTTGGAGTGCTTTGCGTATTGCCATCCCCCATTGCCCAGTTGTACTGTGTAATAACACCATCCATCGGGTTACTGGTGTTGGTGAATGTAATGCTGCTGCCAATACACACATCAATTTTATCTGTTATGAAAGAAGCTAATGGTTGAGGATGCACAGTTGTAAGCTGGATAGTAATATCCTGCACACAGCCATTACCACTGGTTACCTGCAGGTTCACACTGAATGGTCCCGTAGTGGTATAAACATGTGAAGGATTAGCCAGTGTTGAAGTGTTATTGGCGCCACTGCCCGGATCGCCGAAATTCCATAAATAAGTACATGAGGCCAGTGAGCCATCAGCAATAGTGGTCAGGTTGGTAAATGGCACGGTGGCATCAGGCAAACAGGAACTGGCAGGTGTGCTGAAGTTTGGTTTGGGTTGCGGATTAATTGTTATTGCCGTCGTCTTTACTACACTCCTACAACCATTGCTTGTAGTTACAAACAACGTTACATTGTAAGTTCCCCAGTTAGCAAATATGTGAGTGAAGGGTAAATTATTATTCCTGACTACAACAGGTGTACCGTCGCCAAAATTCCATGTCCATGTAGTAAGCGTACCGACAGGTGTATTGGAATTATCCGTAAATGTGATTGCCTTTGTTTCGCAGGCAGGTGTGCTGGACGAAAAATCAGCGATAGGTGGTAACCATACTGTGATCGTATTGGACATTGTGTCAACACATCCGCCGGTAGTGGAAGTAAATGTGTATAGTATCGTGTGTGTTCCCGGGCCCACAGATGCAGGATTGAAGATACCGCCGGGTGTAACTCCCGGTCCGCTGAATACCCCTGTGCCCGGCACCCCTCCTGTCTCGCTGGCCTGTGTTATCTGAAAAGGCGTGGCATCCAGGCATACATTAGGCATATTATTGAACTGGACAAGCGGTGCTGCATTCACAGTAATATTTTTTAATGTATCATCCACGCAAACCCCGCCTGAATAAGCCCTGTACCGAATGGTGAATGTTCTTGTAAGCGGCGCCTGGAAATTCGGATATAAATGCTTATACACTTTACCTGACACAGGAAAATTATCTATATCAAACACTGCAGGCTGACCTACATTGTCCCAATAAATTTCAACTTTGGTAATTGTACCCGGAAAAACAGTTGATGCTTCCACGATAGACACAGAATCATTTGCACAAAGAGTTGCAGGATTTGGAACGGTGAATGCTGCTACAGGGAAACTGCCATTAACAAATAATTGTTGGACTATAGTGTCACGGCACCCGATATTGCTTGTTACGATCAATTCAACATTATATGGGCCCACCGCAGAATAGCTGTGTTGCGGATTTTGTAATGTGGACACATTTAAAGGCCCGCTGACAGGATCTCCAAAATTCCATTGCCATGCCGTGATGATGTCCGGTGCAGACACACTGCTTGTATCAATGAATTGTGCATAAGTATCAGTCAGGCAAACTTCCGGTATAATATATCCGGCCAAAGGCCTTGAATGAATGGTGACAGGTTGTGCCGGTGTAACGCTTACACAACCCTTATCATTTGTTACAACCAATAATACATTATATGTGCCTGCTGTTGCAAATGTGTGACTGATATTCGGACTTGCGGGAGCATTAATAGTAACTGGCGGAGATCCGTCGCCGAAATTCCATGTCCATGTGGTAAGACTTCCAACATTAGGAACAGACAAATCGGTAAAGCTTATTGTTCTGGTTTCGCAGGAAGGAATGGTGAAACTGAAATTACTCGTTGGCAATGGATGTACTATGACAGTAGCAGAGCCTGATTGCAACTGGCTGCAGGTGGTAGCACTCGCATCCTGCACACTTATCAAAGTATAAGTATATGTTCCGGCTGTGGTTGTTGGGACAGAAACTGTGGCTGTATTGCCGACCGATGTTACTGTCAGATTCGGGCCGCCATTGATCTTGTAGGTAAAAGTATATGGTGCGGTGGCGCCTGCACCTGTAAATGTAATATCTGGCGGAGTTGCATTACGGCAAACTTCAATTGTGCCTGCAATAGTAGCTGTAGGCAAAGGATTGACTGTTACAAT
>Ga0233425_10001169_pt1 | contig 61056 bp, 46 predicted proteins | sample Watercolumn_Towu_2_FD_181712 | JGI IMG/M metagenome (GOLD analysis project Ga0233425, IMG submission 181712) | Freshwater microbial communities from Lake Towuti, South Sulawesi, Indonesia - Watercolumn_Towuti2014_140_MG | ecosystem: Environmental > Aquatic > Freshwater > Lake | place...
CTCAAGCAGAGTTCGTCCTTGCGGCGCGTTGTGAATGAAAACCGGATACACGGGAACCTTTGATCGCAGCGCCAGCCACGCAATGCCCGGATTGCCGGGGAGCAGATCCGTGCCCCTGTTGATCCTGCCTTCGGGAAAGACACCAAGCAACTCGCCCGCCTGCACGCGCCGCAATGCGGCTCGGGCGGAGGCCATGTCGCTTCCGTCGCGTTCGACCGGGATGGAATGCACGGCGGCGCACATCCAGTGCAGCACGGGAGTCTCGTAATACTCGCGAGCCATCATGTAACCGATCGTTCGGTCGCGGGCGAGCTCGATCCCGATCAAAATGGGATCGACCGGACTGCGATGATTCGCCAGGATGATCGCAGGACCAGTGATCGGGAGCGGACAACGGCGATTCGCTCGCCAGCGAAACGCACATCGACCGTACACGCGACAGGGTGTGAGAACGATCCATGCCCGCCAGCCGCTCGAAAACCGTATTGCCTGCCAGACGACAATGCCTGCGGCAATGACCGCGTACGCGGCGAGCAGCAACTGGGCGGTCAAGTCGGGAGTCATGGTCGAGAATTGAAAATTGTCAATTTTCAATTTCTTCACTCAGCCGATGCGGTCCTTGCCGACCCACGGACGCAGTGCCTCCGGGATCACAACGCTTCCGTCCGCCTGCTGGTAGTTTTCGAGAATCGCAATGATCGCCCGTGTGGCCGCGATGGCGGTGCCGTTCAGTGTGTGGACAAATTGAGTTCCCTTCTTGTCGGGCGACTTGAACCGAATTCCCAATCGTCGGGCCTGGTAGTCGGTGCAGTTCGACGCCGAAGTCACTTCGCCGAATTCTCCCGCATCGCCGCGCCCCGGCATCCACGCTTCGAGATCGAACTTGCGATAGGCCGGTCCGCCCAGGTCGCCGGTGCACGTGTCGATCACTTGGTACGGCAGGCCAAGCTCCTGAAACAGCGATTCCTCGACGGCCACGATCTTCTCGTGAGCCGCCTCGGACTGGTCGGGTCGCGTGAACGCAAACATCTCGACTTTTGTGAACTGATGCACGCGATAAATGCCCCGCGTGGCTTTGCCATGCGCGCCAGCCTCGGTGCGAAAACAATGCGACAACCCGGCGGCGTAAATTGGCAGCTTGTCTGCGTCGAGCACCTGATCTTTCAACGTTCCGCCCAGCGTGATCTCGGCAGTGGCCACCAGGCTGAGGTCCGTTCCGTGAATCGAATAAATCTGCGTTTCCGGTCCGCGCGGGTTGAAGCCGATCCCTTCCAGAACCTCATCGCGCGCCAAATCGGGTGTCGTGTACAGCGTGAACCCCTCCGCCAGCAGTTTGCGCATCGCGAATTGCACGAGCGCCATCTCCAGCAGCACCGCCTCATTCTTCAAAAAATAGAAGCCATGCCCGGTGACCCGCGCTCCAGCTTCGAGATCGATCAGGTTGTGCTTCTCGGACAGCGTGACGTGGTCCAGCGGTTTGAAATCAAACTTCCGCGGCGCACCGTAGGTCCGGACGACCTTGTTGTCGTCCGCCAACCTCCCAACCGGCGCGCCGGGATGCGTCATGTTCGGGATCTTGTATTGCTCGTCGCGCAAATGAGCTTCGACGTCCTTCAGTTCCACGTCGTTTGCCGCTACGATCGTTTTGAGTTCCTTGCCGCGTGCGATGGCCGCCTGCTTCCGCGCCGCATCCTTTTCTTTCGGGATGCTCTGCGCCACCTCGTTCTGTTCGCGCCGCAGGTTGTCCCCCTGCAAAATGATCTCACCGCGGCGCTGCCTCAGCTGGAGCACCTTTTGCAGATCGACTTGTATGCCACGGTTGCGGCAATTCAGCGCCACAAGATCCGCGTTGTCGCAAATGAACTGAAGGTCAAGCATGGTCTTCCTTGAATCGCGGCCGGTCACCGATCCATCGCACCCGCACAGCTCAACTCGTGCCACAGGTGAGCGCTCGCGAGTGTTCCGCGCCGGAAGTCGGCGAGCGAAAAATGTTCGTTTGGGCCGTGAAGATTGTCGGTGTTCTGGCCCCAACCGAGCAGGAGAGTATCGACGCGCAGAATCTGCTTCAAGCTGCCGACAACTGGAATCGAACCTCCCTCGCGAATGTACATCGGTTCGACGTCGAAAGCCGATCGGATCGCCGTCTTGGCAGCCGACATGTAAGGGCTCGTCGGGTCGAATACGTGCGCCGGACAACCGTGAAACGTCTGGAACTCCAGCTTCACGCTCGAAGGACTCAGCCGTTCGAAGTGGGTTCGCAAACCGTGAATGATCTTCTCGGGATCCTGCTTCGGCACCAATCGGCAGGTGATTTTCGCAGTGGCCTTGGATGGAATGATGGTCTTCGGGCCTTCGCCCTGGTAGCCGCCGAGTATTCCATTGACATCGCACGTCGGCCGGCACCAGCGACGTTCGTTGGTGCTGAAGCCGGCCTCACCATGGATTGCGGTGACACCCAGCGAGCGGACGAAGTCAGCTTCATCGAAGGGGAGCTTCTCCAATCGATCGTGCTCCGCGGCCGCGAGCGGCACAACGTCGTCGTAGAAGCCCGGCACGGTGACACGGCCGCGATCGTCGTGCAGCGCTCCAATCAGTTTTGCGAGCACATTGATTGGGTTGGCCACGGCACCGCCGAAAACGCCGCTATGCAAATCCCAATTCGGCCCCCGCAGCGTGACCTCACACGCGACGATGCCTCGCAAGCCGTAAGTGATGGCCGGCATGTTCGGCCCGAACTGGCTGGTGTCGCTGATGACAGCGACGTCGCATCGCAACTGCTCGCGATTCTCCTCGAGAAACCGGTCGAGGCTCGTGCTGCCAACCTCCTCTTCGCCCTCAATGACGACGTGCACATTCACCGGCAGACGGCCCGTGCATTTCATCCAAGCTTCGAGCGACTTGAGGTGCGTGAACAGTTGTCCCTTGTCGTCGGTGGCGCCTCGGGCGAAAAGGCGGCCGTCACGGACCGTCGGTTCGAATGGCGGCGAAATCCATTCGTTGAGGGGGTCCGGCGGCTGAACGTCATAGTGGCCGTACACGAGAACCGTCGGATCGCCCTTCGCCTCCAGCCACGAACCGTGGACGATGGGATGCCCCTCCGTCTCGACAACCCGTACGGAAAGCCCAGCGCCGAGGAGTTGATCTCGGACGAATTCGGCAGCGCGTCGCACGTCGCCACGATGTGCCGAGCTGGCACTAACGCTGGGGATCCTCAGAAATTGCTTCAACGCGTCCACAAACGAATCTGAGTTGTCGGCGAGGAATCGTGCGACCTGCTGCATCGACAGTCAAGCTCCTTTCAACTCGGACATCGGCTCCGCAATCGACCCGGTCTGCCACCGGCAAGCCTGCGAAAGGCTACCGTCAGGTCCTCGCGTCGCGAGAGTCTAGCGAACGGTCGAAGTCGGCTCAATCCGGCCGAGTTCGGCGGATGCTACCACGTTGCGACCACTGGCCTTCGCGGAGTACAAGGCCTGATCGGCCCGGTGAATCATCGAGGCAATGTCGTCGTCCGGTCGCACCGCAGTCACGCCAATGCTGAGAGTAACCGTCAGCCGCCGACCAGCAACATCGAATGGGCGTCCGGAAATCCTCCGGCGAAGCCTATCGGCTGGAACAACGACCTCCTCGGCGCTCGTGACTGGAAGCAGGGCGGCAAACTCTTCGCCACCGACCCGAGCAACCAGATCCATGTCCCTGAAGGAGGTGGACAGGACTTCGCTCACCCCGCGAAGCAACTCGTCACCGGCGGCGTGTCCGCACCGATCGTTGATCGACTTGAAATGATCAACGTCCATCCAGATCAGTGCAAACGGAATGGCTCGCCGACGCCACGCCGCGATGCGTCGTACCATCTCTTCGTCAAACGCTCGTCGGTTGAGCAGTCCCGTAAGTGCGTCTGTCCGCGCCTGTGTTTCCAAAGCGAGGACAGCCTGAGTTTGATTGGCCAGTTGCTGTTCGATCTGGCCCAAGCGTTCTTTGAGTTGTTCGTTCTCCTTCCGCAACGTCCGAAGCTGCGCCGCCGGGTCGAGCGTTTGCCGTTCGGTCCGCCCGGCAGTGCGACCGCGATCAAATCGCAAAGTGCCAACGGCCGCGGACGCATCGCGCGACACCTCGCCGCTTCGCCGCTTCGCCACGGAACGAGTTTTGGATTTTGATTTCATCGCCGCCTCGAGCTGACTGGAACCAACGATCGCAAATCGTCATCCTCCTGCTTCCAAGAGTATTGCCGACGGTCGCGAATGCCGATCATTGTTCTCTGCAAAAGTCGCTCGCAACCTCAATCGTCAGTAGAACCTATCGGTTGGGCCGCAGTCCAGCAACGAGCGAATTTCAGTGGCGTTTCCGTCGCTTGACAATTGAGGATGACTTTAATACAGAGTGCCCCGGACTTCCTTTGAGGACAAGACTTTCCGGTGATTATTTTCACCAAACTGAACGCCGGCCGCTGCGGCTCTCTGCGGTCCAACTTCGACAACCTGAGGGGATTCACGATGTCAACGGGTAACGGGACAGGGGTTTTGGAAATCGCCGATTGGGATCTGAAGAACCCATCGCGATCGGCAGTTGGCGAACGATCAGAAGTCGGCACCGATCCGTTCAAAATGGATGTGGAGGCCATTTGGGGCCGCCGAAAAGACGAAGATGAAAGTGCTGGCGGCGAAGGCGATGAACCCGGTGAAGGGGGCGATGAAGAGGAATCGGAAGGGGACGAATTCGAGGACGAAGAGATCGACGACGACGAGTTCGAAGAGGAGTTTGACGACGAGTTCGAGGACGAAGAATTCGAAGAAGAGGAATTCGAGGACGAAGAGTTCGAGGAGGACGAAGAGTTCGACGACGAAGAAGAGGACGAAGACGAGGAAGAAGAGGACGAAGACTACTGATCCCCGACGTCGACTCCCGTGTGGATTCATTCCCGGTCGCATCATGCGGCCGGGTTTGTTTTTTAGGCACAGCGGAGCAGCGATGCCACATCGACCTCGGCCGACGAGAACTCGCCGCTCACCCGGCCGCGTCGGAAACAGATAATGCGGTCGGCGTAATCCAGCAGCAAATCAGGCTCCGTGGAAGCGATGATGGCGGCAACGCCCTCACGCCTGAGTTCGTCGATGATTCGCATGATTTCGAACTTCGCACCGACATCCATTCCGCGAGTCGGCTCCTCGAGGGAAAGCACGCGGATGGGCCCCACCAGCCATTTTGCCAACACGACTTTTTGCTGGTTTCCTCCGGATAACTGCCCGGCGCGAAGCAATGGGGTCGACGGTTGACATGTCACGCGGTGCAGCGCGGGACGAGCAATGCTGATTTCCCGTCGGCGCGTCAGCCACATGCCGATGCTCTGTCGGAGGTGGGCCAGCGTCACGTTCTTGTAGATTGCCGCCGACCGGACCAGCGTCTTCATTCGATCCGCGCCGACAAGGACGACGCCATTCCGAATGGCAGTGTACGTCGATCCCGAAATCAGTCTTCCGTCGACCAGAACCCGGCCCGCGTCGGCTCGCAACGCCCCAGCGATGGCATGAACCAATTCCTGGTGACCGGCACCGACGAAACCGTAGAGTCCCAGCAGTTCGCCCGGCGCGACCGACAAGTTGACGTGCTCGAAGGATCCGTACAGCGTGAGATCTTCAACGACCAGACGCGGTTCCGATGCGGCGGCCTGTGGCACCGCATTATCTTTCGCCGCCGAAATTCGTTTGCGCGATCTCAACTCCGTGCTCGAACCGAGCATTCGGGAAATGACATGGCTCTTGTCGAGCGACGCTGCCGGCATTGTCTCCAGACGCCGGCCGTCGCGCAAAATCGTCACGCGATCGCAGACTTCAAGCACGTCGTCGATGAAGTGGCTGATAAACACCAGCGCCACGCCGCGTGATCGCAGTTGGCGGATGAGTTCGAACAGCCGCCGAGTCTCCGGCGGACTCAAAGCACTGGTCGGCTCATCGAGTATCAGCACACGTGCGCCGCTGTGCAGGCCGCGTGCGATCTCAACCATCTGACGGACGACCAACGGATACGCATCCAGCCTCCGGCGCACGTCAATTCGAATGTCCAGCTCAGCGAGATACCGTTCGGCTTCACGAAACATTTGGCGCCAACCAATTCGACCGAAACGAGTCGTCGGCTGCCGGCCGAGAAACAGATTCTCGGCTACGGAAAGCTGTTCGATGCCCGACAATTCCTGGTAAACCATCGCAATCCCCTGCGCGAGTGCGACTCGCGGTGTGGACAACGACACGGGCTGTCCATCGAGGAGCACGGTCCCGTCGTGATCGGGGAGTGCGCCCGACAGAATCTTCATTAACGTGCTTTTTCCGGCGCCGTTGCAGCCCACGACGCCATGCACTTCACCCGCCGCGAGCGTGAAATCCACGTCGCTGAGTGCCGCGATACCGTCGAATCTCTTGCCGATGCCGCGGCAATCGAGGAGCGGCGTGCGGCTCAGTGGTTCGTTGAGAATCGCCACATGGAACTCCGGATCAGAGACGCTCGTCCCTCACCCCCGACCCTTCTCCCCCTTCAGGGGCGAAGGGAGAATCAGACGAGACAATGTGCGGGGTCGGCGAGATAAAACATGGCGTCGAGATTGTTTGTCTGCTTCGCGACCAGTGGTCCGGGCGTGATGATTTCGAGCGGCAACTGATCCGGCAGTTCCTTGTTTCGCACGATGAACTGTCCGACGATTAGTGCGGTGCGGTGGATCAGGCACACGGGATTGACCGTGGTCGCCGCGAGTTGCCCGTCGCGGACGGCTTGCAAGCCCTCCTTTTGACCGTCCACGGCTGTGATGACCATGTCCTTGTGAATCGTGTTCTTGAGCGCGGGCACGCAGGCCAGCGCCATGTCATCGCTGTGAAAAAAGGCGCCGGTAATCGGGGTCTGTTCCTGATTCAGCAGCGTCTCGAAGGTGTCGCGAGCCTTCTCCTTCTTCCAGTCGCACCAGCGCACGCCGCCGCCGACCACTTCTACCTCGGGGAAACTCTTGAGCACGTTTTCGAACCCGGTCTTGCGGCCCTGCGCACCACTGTGAGCACTCAGGCCGCCGATATGAATCACCTTCCCCTTCCCGCCAATCTTCTCGAACAAGTACCGCGTGCTGCTCTCACCCATGAATACCTGGTCGGGAGTCACCTCCAGCCAGACGCCGGTGTCACGCATCTTGTCCATCGAAACCAACAGTGTGTCCATGGAAACGACCGGGATGCCGCGTTGCATCAGTTTTCGAACGGGCGCCGCGAGTGAATCGATTTGCACCGCCTGGAAGCAACAAAAGTCCCAGTCCTGATGCGCGATGTTGTCGATCTTGTTCCGCTGCTTCTCCGGATCGAACTCGCCGTCCACCCACACGACGTCGACGTCGAGCAGCCGGCCCCAAAGTTCCGCTGTCGTCTTGCCAAGTGCGCACCAGGTGCTTTGCAGTCCGGCGTTTGAGAAGCAGGCTCGCAGCCGCTTCCGTCCGGAATCGCCAGCGGGGGCCGAGGCGTTTTGAGTGGCGCAACCTGCCAGCGTGGCTCCGGCCGCGGCGGTTGTGGCTACGGTCACGCGTTCGAGAAAGTTGCGGCGGGTCGTCGGTGTCGCGGAGAGGTCGAGCATGGTGAGTCGCTGAGAATTAACGAGGGACTTCGGCGAACGATTGGGCGTCCATGTTGATGGTGGTTCGCCGCGAACGCAAGCCAGTGGCGACGGCCGCGTTCGGCTTGAGGCGTTCCGCCCGGTGTGTTAGAACCCGCCCCCCATTGCAGGAGGCGAGCATGTCACTCAGCGTGCGAATCTCATCAGTCGGCCTGGCCGTTCCATTTCTAATCGCGATCGCGGCGCACGTGGCGGGATCGTCGATGCGTCCCATCGTGGGAGACGTCTCGAAGCCCGCACTCGTTTTTCGGCAGCACCTGGTCGACCTGGGCGAGATTCCGCCGGACGATGAGGTGGTCGGCCGATTTGAATTCGTTAACACCGGCTCGTCGCCCGTGAGAATCACGAAGCTCACACCGAGCTGCGGTTGTCTGCAGCCCCGGCTGGAGCAGGATGTCTACAAGCCGGCAGAAAAGGGGAAGTTCCTGGTTCGCGTGAAGACCACGCTCGAAGCGCCGGGGCCGAAGGAGTACCGCATCCGAGTCGAATTCGAGGACGATCAACCACGAGCGATCGACCTGGGATTCAAGTTGATCCTGCCGAGCCATCAAGTAATCGTCCGGCCACGCGGGTTGATGTTCTATCAATTGAACGGTCAGCCGTCGCAGAACGAGATCGCGGTCATCGACAGCCGCCCGGCACCGTTGCACCTCGAAGGGGCAACGACGTCGTCGAACCTGGCTTCGGTCGAGATTGGTGCGGCCGAGCGCGACGAGGAGGGACGCTGGCGATCCACAATCAAGGTCACCGTCGCCGGCAATGTGCCTCCGGGCGAACACCACGCCACGGTCACGTTGTTCAGCAACGATGCGACCTATCCGGAGCTTCGCGTGCCGTTGATCATCCACGGCCCTTCGGCCGCGGCCGCCAACGATCGACGGCCGCGTCGATAACCGTTCAGTTTGCCTGCCGAGCGACACGGGATTAGAATCACCACCGGATGTTCCACTCTCACTCGTCCGGTTCCGCGTGACGGATCGTTGCCATGCTTCTTGGTCGGGGCCCACAAACGGTGAGTCGCTTCACCGAAGCGCTCGGCTCGCTGGCCAGTGTTTGCGGCCTGCTGCTGATCCTGATGGCGCTTCAGGCCGCCTGGTCTTCGGCACAGTCGTTCCTCGGGCAGTTGGCGTTGATCGTGGCCGGAGCCTACCTTGGACTCTGGGGTTTCCGATCGACGAAGCGATTGCGGAGGCTGATCGCAGACCGCCTCGGATGGAGCGGACGACGTCGTTACCGGGTGAAACTGACGAGCGAAGCGCTCGTGTACATGGTCATCCTGATCGTGCTGTTCGCCGGGTCGATGCTGGGCCGGTCGAATATGCTGCGGCTGGTCTTTTGCCTGCTGGCCGGGCCCTTTGTGTTGAACGGTTGGGTCACGGTGCGGATTCTGCGTCGGATTGAGATGTGTCGCAGCTTCCCGTCGCGAGTCATGGCGGGCGACACGTTCAACGTTGACCTGTCGCTGACCAACAACAAGCGCTGGTTCTCCTCGTGGATGATGGAGGCACAGGATCGCGTGCGAAGCGAAAGTGAAGAACTGCGTGTCTCGGTGCTGTTCACCAGGGTCCCGCCGCGATCCGAACGGACCGGCCGCTACCGGCTGCGATTGATGAACCGGGGACGATTCCGTTTCAATGAGGTGCGGGTTTCGTCGCGGTTCCCGCTTGGGCTGATGGAGCGAGCCGTTGTGATCGACCAGCCGGGCGAACTGCTCGTCTACCCGCGACTGGGTCAATTCCTGTCGCACTGGGAGCAGAAACTGTTCAGCACCGAGGAGTACGTGCAGACGCCGGCATCGCGTCGCGGCGCGTTCGACGACGAATTCCATCGGCTCCGAGAGTACCAGCCGGGGGACAGCACGCGATCGATCCACTGGCGAACATCGGCTCGCGCCAACGCACTGATGGTCCGCGACTTCCATCAGCATCGAGACCGCGATCTGTTGATCGTCCTCGATTTGTGGGAACCGTCTCGCTCCGCGCTCGCGGCAGACCCGGACCTGATCGAACGGGCTGTCAGTCTGGCGGCAACGCTTTGCGTGCGCCAATGCCGACAGTCGCTGGATTCCGAATTGTGGTTGGGCGTTCACGGGCGCGACCCGGTGCGCTGGAACGGAAACGCTGGCCTCGACACCATCGACGCCGTACTGGAATGTCTGGCGCTCGCACAACCCGTCGCCAGCGAGTTCACCGGCGATCTGGTTCAGCACTGGGCCTCCCTCGCGCCCGGCAACTCACGGCGGATCATGGTGACAACTCGGACGCCGAATCAGGTGCAGTCGCTGCTGCACGCTGCCTCGGCGCACGGCAATGATCCCGGGCACCGGGAGCCGTTTCGAGTCCTCACGGCGGACGCAGCTACCGTGAGCGGGTTGATGGAGTGGAATTGAAACGGAAGGGCACTGATGTCATTGCCGGTCATCTTCCAGATTTCCCTGTACTGCCTGACGGCGCTGACGGGCGTGATGCTGGCGTTCGCCGAGGAAGTCTGGTGGCCTGCCGGCGTGACCCTGCCCGTGACGATCGTCGCGTTTGTCTATGTTGAGCGGCAGCAGCGACTGTTGATTCCTGCGGTCTGGGCCAACCTTCTGGGTGTCGTCATCTTTTGCGTGGCCGGTTACGAAGCGACCGGGGAAAGCGCGGATGCCCGTCTGGTGGCGTTGTCGCACTTGCTGACCTACCTGACCTGGCTGGTGTTGTTTCAACAGAAGACGGCACGTCAATACTGGTGGCTGTGTGCGCTGAGCATGCTGCAGGTGGCGATGGGGTCGCTGCTGACGATGTCGGGATGGTACGGAATATTCTTGTATTCGTACGTGATCATGGCCGCATGGACGCTCGGCGTGCTGATGTTGCATCAGGGCGAACGCCGATGTGCGGCGTTAACTTCGGGGAGCGACGAGCCGGTCGCGCGGCAAACGACCTCGGGTTCTCGAGTCAGTCGAGCTTTCGGTGCCATTCGGCATGAGGATGGCGAGACCTGGGTGACGCCTCGCTTTGTGATCGGCAACCTGAGCCTGGCCATCGCCGCCCTCGTGTTCTCGACGTCCCTGTACGCCTTCGTCCCCGTCGGCTGGACCTCGGTCAGCGGCGACTTCGCCCGTCTGGCCGATTCGCCGTTGCGCCCGCTCACCGGATTCACCGAAAACGTACGCTTGGGCGACATGGGCGAGATCCTCGAAAGCACGCAGCCGGTGATGAAGGTCCGGCTGATGACCTACCGGCCTGGCGACGACCCTGATGACCAGGTGGACATCGTGGAGTACGCGGCCAAATGGGGCTGCGACGAACCGATGTTTCGTGGAATGGTGCTGGAGAACTACGAATCCGGACGCTGGTCGCCGATCGAAGTCAAAACACGGGCCTGGCCAATGCCGCGGATCCCGCGGACCGACATGCTGCGACTGGAAGTCATTGCGCAGCCGATTGGAACACAAACGGCTTTCACGATTTACCCGTTTCGCGCCGGGTACCTCAAAACACAAGAGTACGAAGTGTTGACATTGCAACCTGAAACCGAAGTGCTGACGGTTTCGCGCCAGGTTGCGCGGCAGCAGTTTGAGTATCGAACCATCCTGTGGCCCGACGTGCCCGATTCGGAGGCGGGAAGGATGGTCCGCCTGAAGCGCCATCCTTTGCAAATTGAAGCGGCGATGTTCGACCGATTGGCTGCCCATCGGGTGAAGTGCCTACAGTTTCCCGAACGCGGCCTGGAGCGCCTGCGCGATCTCGCCCAGCGCGTCGTGGCGCAGGCTGAGACTTCCGATGGCGGTTCGCTGGACTCGCTCGCCCGAGCGCGGACCCTCGAATCGTATCTGCGCGACTCCGGGCTCTACACATACACGCTCAACGCGGCTGTGAACGATCCGAAGATCGATCCCGTGGAGGACTTCCTTTTCAATCGGCAGACCGGCCACTGCGAATACTACGCCTCCGCCTTGGCGCTCATGCTGCGGGCGGTCGGCATCCCCTCACGAATGATCACGGGTTTCAAAGGGGGATTCTACAGTTCGCCAGGCGGCTACTACGAAATTCAACAGCGCCATGCACATTCGTGGGTGGAGGCGTATGTCGAGGGAGCCTGGGTGACGCTGGATGCCACACCGACGGCCGATCGGCAAAGCCTCGTCGAGCGTCTTGGACACCGCAACCTGTGGCAGGCCGCCAACGACATCATTTCCAACACGTGGAACACCTACGTCGTCAACATGACGGCTTCGCGGCAGGATGAATCAATCTACGGCCCGCTGCAGGCGGCGATCCGAAGCGGCCTCTCATCATTCTCGACGTCGCCCGCTGCCGCATTTTTCGAACTTTTTGGCCGCACTCGCGACGCGATTGCCTCTCCGCAAGAATGGTTCAGCCTGCAAGGAGGAGTGGCGGTGTTCGTGATCCTCGTCTGCCTGGCCGCCGCGGCGGCGTTTATCCGTCGCGTTTTGACTCTGTCGGGTGCTCTCCGATCTTGCACCGGGCGACGAGGCCGGGGTGGGCCGCGAGTCGAGTTTCTCGAACGTTTCGTCAAGCTGATGAACGCGCGGGGTCTGCACAGCCAGGATAGTGATACGCCGCGCGAGTTTGCTCGCACGACGCAGCGGCAACTGGCCGGCGAACTGGCCCGCGCCAACCTTGCCGATTTTCCAATCGACCTGACCGAGCTATATTATCGCGTCCGATTTGGGGATGAACCGCTCCGGACCGAAGAAGGCATTACGCTCGACGAAAAGCTGGTCCGACTCGAACGATCATTGAACGGAAAATGATGCGGCGAGCCGATGGCGCGGACGGCTTCCGCGTCTGATATTGCTCCGTAAACGGGGTTTCTGCTAGATACTGCCACCCCAGCCTGGCGATCTCCGGGACGTGGCCTTGACGGACGAGTGACGAATCGTCGCGGGAGCCAACACGACCCAAGCTCCCGCATCCACGAAGGAATGGACTCCCCGTGAACAGCTTTCAGCGCGTCGTTCCGTTTCTCTGGCCGTATCGCTTCAAACTGTCGCTGTCGCTTGTGTTCGCCGGACTGGTCGCCATGTTGTGGGGGGCCAACCTGTCTATTGTTTTCCCGGCGGCGAAAATCCTGATCGAGGACGAGAGCATCTCCGGCTACGTCCGAAAGCAGATTCAGAATCTGGAGGCGGACGAGGCGGAGTTCAATCAGCAGCTCAACAAGCTGGATCAGGAACTGGACGCCGCGCGCGAAAAGGACAAGTCGCACCTGTTGGCTCGCAAATCGCGATGGGAGGCCAAACTCTCGGCCACCTCGCTCAGCCTTGGTCGCTTCCGCTGGATTCAGTACCGCGTCGTGCCACACGTGCCGGAGGACAAATTCGACACACTGGCCCTCATTCTGGGTGTGTTGCTGGTGGCGACAATCATCAAGGCATTGTGCATGCTCGCCGAAGAAACGCTTGTCGGCAGCGTAGTGCAGCTCACGGTGATGGGTCTCCGCAAGGCCTGCTTCCGCCGCGTCCTCCGACTTGACTACCAAACGCTGGCACGCCAGGGAACGCCGGAACTGATGTCGCGTTTCACCTACGATATGGAAACGCTGGCGCAGGGACTGTCGCTGTTGGGGGGCAAGATCATTCGTGAACCGCTTAAGGCGACGGCATGCGTCGGGTTCGCCTTTTGGGTCAACTGGCGGCTGACGCTGCTGTCCATGCTGTTCTTTCCCCTGGCTTTGCTCGTGTTTCATCGGATTGGCCGCACGCTGAAGAAAGCCAGTCACCGGTCGATGGAGAGCATGTCGCGCATCTACAAGGTGCTGGAAGAAACATTTGACTCCCTGAAGGTCGTGATCGCATTTGCCGGAGGTCGTCGTCACCGGCTGCAGCATCACCGTGAGAATAAGACCTATTTTCAGAAGTCGATGAAGATCGTGTTGCTGGACGCGCTCACGAGTCCCACCACAGAGTTGTTAGGCATGTGCGCCGTGTTCATCGCCGTGATGCCGGGAGCGTACCTCGTCTTGCGGCAGACGACGTCGATCTGGGGCATCAAGTTGGCGGCCTCGGAGATGGATATCGCCGAATTGTCGGTGTTGTACGCGCTGCTGGCAGGCGTGAGCGATCCGGTGCGAAAGCTGTCGAGCGTGTTCAGCAAACTCAAGCGCGCCGGGGCGGCCGCCGATCGTGTCTTCGAGTTGATGGACCGCGAATCGAAAGTCGCCGAGCCGGCCGAGCCAAAGGTCCTGCCCGAAAAAATCTCGGCCATCGACTTCCGCGGAGTCGGTTTCACCTATGCCAACGACGGACACTCCCGGCCGGCGGCGCTCGACGGCGTTTCATTGCACGTGGCTGCGGGCGATGTGATCGCCATCGTCGGCGAAAACGGTTCGGGCAAGTCCACATTGCTGAATCTGCTGCCGCGATACTTTGATCCGGATCGCGGCGGGATTTTCCTCGACGGCGTGGACATTCGCGATTGCCGCCTCGACGACCTCCGATCTCGAATGGCCGTCGTGCCGCAGGAGACCCTCCTATTCGACGACTCGATTGCCAACAACATTTTGTACGGACAACCGCACGCCAGCGGCGAGCAGATCCAGCAGGCCGCCGATCGGGCGTTCGTTTCCCAGTTTGTTGGACAACTGCCTGAAGGACTCGAGACGCGCGTCGGTGAACGAGGTTCGCGGCTCTCCGGGGGTCAGCGGCAGCGGATTGCCTTGGCCCGTGCCATGCTGCGAAACCCGGACGTGCTGATTCTCGACGAGGCAACGAGTGCCGTCGACGCCCAAAGCGAGCAGCTTTTCTTTCAGTCTCTCGAATCATTTGTTGCCGGCCGGATCACGTTTCTCATCACGCATTCGATGACGCTAAGTCTGCTGAATCTGGTGACGCGAGTAGCCGTGATGGAGCAAGGGCGACTCGTGGCCTGTGGCCCACACGCAGAGCTTTTGCAATCGTGTCCGATCTATCAACGGCTGTATCAGGTTCAGGTCTGCCAGACGGCGTCAACCGAACCAATCAGCCGAATTCTGCACGACGATGGCGGACCGACCGGCGCCGATGATGCCGATCACGACGCCAATGTCATTCCGTTCCGTTCGTTGCATGAGCCGCGGTCTCGCAGCGCCGCGAGACCGCATTTGAGACCGACCGGGACTGCCCCAGCGACCAAAGCGGAAGAATCCTGAACCCGCCGGACGACATCTCTCGCTTCGCGTCATCTTTCCGCCCGATTGACATGAAAATTCGCAGCCCGTTGCTCAACAGATGTCTGGGTTGGCTGATCATCGTCGCGCTGCGAGCCTTGTTTCGCACAGTGCGTCTCGAGTTTGTTAGCGATGATCCACGCTACAATCCTGCCGCGACCGACACGCCGGTCTCCCTCTTCGCGCTCTGGCACGATGCCATCGCGATTCCCATCCTCATTCGCGACCGATATCGCAACCAACATTCGGTCTGTGCCCTTGTGAGTCGTCACCAGGATGGATCGGTGTTGGTCGACGCCTTGCGTCACACGCGGATCGAAGCCGTGCGTGGTTCGACCAGCCGCGGTGGAGTCCGCGCCGTGCGGGAGTTGCTTCAGCGTGTGCGGCAGAGTCATGTATTCATCACTCCCGACGGGCCGCGCGGTCCGAGACGCCAGTTGAAAGTCGGCATTCTGTTCCTCGCCTCCCAATCGGGCCGGCCGATCGTGCCCGTTGCGAGCACGGCGCGTCCGGCGTGGGTGTTTCGCGGCAACTGGACGGACCTTCTGATTCCCCGTCCGTTCAGCCGCGTCGTGTGCGTTCTCGGGCAACCAATGATCGTGCCGCCAAACGTTTCACGCGCCGAGCTTGACAGTTATCGACATCGGCTTCAGGCTGAGATGGAGCGGTTGCACGACGTCGCCGAGAGAATCGCGTCGGGCGTGGAGCCGCAGGACGCGATCCGTCGTGCCGCGTAGCGGTCGCGCCGTGATGTCGCGTCACGATCATCCCTGAAACACAGTCCGTTGGAATATGTCGCCTGAATTGGAACGGTACAGCCGTCAAGTCTTGTTTCCGCCGATCGGCGAAGCGGGCCAGCGGCGACTGCTGCAAAGCCGTGTCTTGCTTTGCGGATGCGGTGCGCTCGGCAGCGCGATCGCGGACGGATTGGTCCGGGCCGGCGTGGGCTTTGTGAGGCTGGTCGACCGCGACTTTGTCGAACTGTCCAACCTGCAACGGCAGACCTTGTTCGATGAGCAGGACATTGCGGACCAAATCCCGAAGGCCGTGGCGGCCGCGCGAAAACTCAGGCGCATCAACAGTTCTTCAAAAGTCGAACCCGTCGTCGCCGACATCGACCACACCAACATTCTGCGGTTTGCGGAGCGAGTTGATTTGCTCGTCGATGGTCTCGACAACTTCGAAACGCGGTTCCTGATCAATGATGCTTCATTGGCGAGCGGCATCCCCTGGATTTACGGCGGCTGCATTGGGAGCCATGGCCAGACGATGACAATCATCCCGGGCGAAACCGCCTGCCTGCGTTGTCTGATGGAGTCGGTTCCGCCTCCCGGAACGACCGAGACCTGCGACACGGCCGGGATCATCGGCCCCGCGGTCACGGTCGTCGCGGCATTGCAGGTGACGTCCGCCCTCAAATTACTTTCGGGCCAGCGAGCAAATGTGGATCCATCGCTGATGGTCATCGATGTCTGGGACGGCACTCTCCGCAAGATGAATGTGGCCGGCCTGCGCGACCAGTCGAATTGTGCCGCATGCGTCCGCGGCGAGCGAGATTGGTTGACCGGTCAACAGCGGGCTCAAACCAGCGTGTTGTGTGGTCGAAATGCGGTCCAAGTTTCTCCCCCGCAGCCCATCACCATGTCACTGTCCGAACTCGCTTCGAAATTGAGGCCCCTCGGTCGCGTGGCAACGAATGTTTTTCTGATCCGCCTGCTTCCATTCGACGCGGATTTCGAAATGACCATCTTTGCCGACGGAAGGGCGATCATCAAAGGGACGAATGATCCGGCTGTTGCGCGAAGCATTTACGCCCGCTACGTCGGCAACTGACTTGTCGTCGATTCTCCCGATCGATATCGGACGCTCACCTTGCCGTGTCCCATTGCGGCGAAATGTCGTCGAACGCTGGGCGTCCACGAATCGCCCTCCATGCCGCCGGGGCTGTGTCGCCCAAACGCTACAACCGGCAGAGTCGATCACGGTTCTTGTTTCGTTGAAAAACTCCGACGATGGGATTTGACAGCAGGTGAGGCCGACCTAGGTTTGCCTTGTCCAGCGGACTCCGGTGGCGTGAGAGATCACGGGGCACCGACATTGGACGCATTTCTCGTCACTGTCTGCCGCGCGGAGACTCAGTCGTGTTGTGGCGGCACGCAGAATTATGGTGGACAGCACACCGAGGGCCTTTAGAGAGAGGGGAGTAGATGACTATGTTGAAGCAGACACGAAAGGGCTTCACGTTGGCGGAAGTGTTGATCGTGGTCGTGATCCTCGGGATCCTGGCCGCAACCGTCCTGCCGCAATTCACGTCGGCCAACAATGACGCCAAGGAATCTGCGTTGGTGCAGGACCTGCAGACGTTTCGCAGCCAGTTCGAATTGTTTGAGTTCCAGCATGAAGGAAAGGCTCCGGCTGTCGTGAACGACACGTTCACGAACCACATGCTGAAGTCTTCCGATGTCAAAGGCGTGACAGGCGCTCCGGGCACCAAGGCGTTCGGCCCGTACTTCGTCGGTCAACTGCCGCCGAATCCGTTCACGGGTGCGCGTGATGTGAAGGTGATCGACAGCGGGATCGACGCATTCGAACCAGACGAAGCTGCGACCGGCGAGGGCAATCAGAAGGCCGGTTGGATCTACAGCAAGGGCGAAGGCCGCTTGAAGGCCAACATCAAGTCGACTGAAAAGGCCGCTGATGGCACCCCGCTCCATCAACTGTAATCAGAATTGAGTCACCTCAGGTGACGAGAGAGTTTGAGAGATTCCTCCCCAAGCCCCCGGGTTCCTCACGGTTCCCGGGGGTCTTTCGTTTCGGCAATCGTCTCGCAATCTGAGTGAGGTTGACGGCGACGCGTGACCGAAGCCGGAATTCTCATTGCAACGCATCAGGTGCAGAAATGCCGGATAAGGCGACTGTACATTTCTGTCCCACGCTCGAGATCCTCGAGAGCAATCCATTCGTCGTGCGTGTGCGCTTGGGCAATGCTGCCTGGTCCCAAAACAACCAGATTTGTCAGCGGCGATAGCATCACTCCGTCGGTGCCATAGGCCACCGTTCGGGGCGTTGACCGGCCCGTCAGTCGCAGTACCTCCTGCACGTACCGCGACTGAGGATCGACGGAAAGCGGCTTCCCTTTGCAGCCCACCTTGAACTCCAACACACACCGCGCGGCTGCGTCGCGGGCCCGGTCCAGCAGGCTGTCGGCGTCCTGCCCCGGCATCGGTCGAAAATAGACGGTGCAGATGCACTGCGGCGCCGTGATGTTCACGGCCGCCGTGTGATCATTGACTCCGATGTTCCAACTCACCGTGGGCGGATCGAACCGATCGTCCTGCCACTTCGCGTCGCGCTGCAACTCATCGTGGATACGCTTCATCTCGACGAGGAACGGAATCATCGCCAGGTTGGCATTGATCCCCTTGTTCGTGCTCGAGTGCGCTGCCCGACCATGCGAGATGGCCTCAAAGCCGTAGGTCCCCTTGTGTGCGTGAACGACCTCCAATTCCGTCGGTTCTCCAATCACGCCGCGAGTCTGCCCCGCCACCATCTCGGCAAAAAACCGCGACCGCTTGGCGACTTCGCTCGCGCCGCCATAGCCCACCTCTTCGTCTGCCGTGCAGGTGATGTACAACGGTCGCCGCAGCTTGTCGCTTGGAAACCGTTCGGCTGCGGCCAGCATGCAGGCGACCGAACCCTTCATGTCCGTGCTGCCGCGACCGTACAGCCGGCCATCCTTGACCGTCGGCGTGAACGGTCCGTGCTCGGCAAAAAACCACGGCGAAGCGGGGACGACGTCCGTGTGGCCAAAATACGCGAGGCCCCCCTGCCCCGGACCTTTCTTGCCGATGACATTCGACTTCGCGACGCCCGCAGCATCGACGTAGTTGATCCGTTCCGTCTCGAACCCGAGCCGTCGAAGTATGCTCTCCACGCAGTCCGTCACCGGGACGTTGGAGTTGCGGCTGATCGAATCGAAGGCGACAAGTTGTTTCGCGTAGTCGAGTGCGGTCATGGCGATTCACCTTTGTCAGTAATCCCGCACCGAGCCGTCCGAGTAGGTCGGTTTCGGCCACTTGAATTTTCGTTTCGGGTCCGCGTTGACCTCGGCAAATTTCGCCTCGTCGATTTCCACCCCCAGCCCTGGTCCTTCCGGCAGCGAGGCGTTTCCGTCCTGATCCACCTGCCACCTCTTGCGAGCCACCCCCGGTGGCATCAGGTGACCGTCGAGGTAACCTTCGTGGATGAGGAACAGCGGAATCGACGCGGCCGCGTGCAGGCTGGCGGACAGGCCCAGCTCAGACATCGTGCAGTGCGGAGCCAGCGGGACGAAGTACGCTTCGGCGAGAGTCGCGATCTTTTTCATCTGCGTGATCCCGCCCGTGTGCCCGCAGTCCGGTTGCAGGATGTCGATGCACCGCTCCTGCAGGTACGGCAGCATCCCCCAGATCGTGCGGTCACGTTCGCCTGTGGCCATCGGAATCTTGATGTGCTGTTTGAGCCGTTTGAAAACTTCGATGTTTCCCGGCACGGCCGGCTCTTCGAGGAACAAAATGTCGTACGGCTGGATCGCATTCGCGAGTTGAATCAACATCGGCGGCGGAACGGCACAGTGCGCGTCGAACATGATCGTGTAATCCAGCCCGTTCTTCTCCCGCGTTTGCCGGACGCCTCGGACCAGCCCCTCGATGTCGCTCGGATTCCCCGAAAACGGATGCGGCCCGCCCGTGCCGAGCTTCTGTGCCTTCGGTGACGGATACATCCTGATTTTGTCTCGCGTTGGCCCACCGAGCAGCCGGTACACCGGCACGCCCCACAGCTTCCCCGTGATGTCCCACAATGCCATGTCAATCGCCGAGAGCGTGTGCGTCATGAACGGCCCGCCCCGCATGTCGCGATGCGAGCGGTAGAGTTTCTGCCACAGATGCTCGATCCGCGTCGGGTTCTCGCCGTCGAGGAGTTCGAACAGCGAGTGCGCCAGCGCGGATGATACCTCCGGGTCCAACCCAGTGACCTCTCCCCAGCCGACGAGGCCGTGGTTCGTCTCGACCTTCACGTACGCCTTCGTTCCAACCCGCTGTGCCTTCAGCGCGGTGATCTTGATCGACGACGTTCGATCCGCGACCGCCGCGGCCGGATTGTTCTCCTGCGCGACCGCCTCCGCCAGCAACGCCGTCCCCGCTGCAAAAGCACCAACACTAGCGAGACAATCGCGTCGTGACACCGCCGTAGATGTGGTTTCGTGTGGCATGTTTGGCTCCAATCGTTTTCTCCCCTCTCCCCACCGGGGGAGAGGGGTCGGGGGTGAGGGGGCGGCGCGACTCGAAAACCTCGTTCCCACAATCAGTCGACCGCCGCTCGGCCCCCTCACCCTAACCCTCTCCCCAAAAGGGAGCGGGGACTACTCGCTTCACTTCAACTCCTTGATCCGCACGTTTCGAAACTCCACGCGCAGCGGCGGACCGCTGTGAACCTGCACGGCGATGATTCCGTCTCGCGCGATGTTCGCATCCGGCTCGCGATAGTCCACGGTCTTCAGGCCGTTCAAAGTCAGTGTGATGTGATCGCCGACGGCGCTGATCACGTAGCTGTTCCAACCGTCCAGCTTGAGCACTTTCTCCAGCTCCGCCGGAGCCTGCACGAGCACTTTGTTCCGCCGCGACTCGTCGTACAGGCAACCCCAGTACTTCTCGCCGATGTCCGCCTGGTAGCCCGACACCTCGGTGTCGTTCGGCACTCGCTTCGATCGAAATTGGACGCCCGAGTTCCCCTTCCCGTCGCGCAATCGAAACTCCAGCCGCAGCTCAAAATCTGCGAACGATTTCGTCGTCGCCAAAAACTGATTCCGCTTGATGCCGGCCGAATCGCCGACGAGCAGTCCGTCTTCGACCTTCCATAGCGACTTGTCACCCTCCCAGCCGGTCAAATCCTTGCCGTTGAACAGCGGGACGAACCCCGCCTCCTTGTCGTCTGCCAATCCGTTGGGGATCGCGATCAAACCATCCAGCAACACGACAAGACAAATCACTCCGAACATGGCTCGCCAATATCGCGTCATTGCATGCTCCTCGATGCTCGATCAGCCCGACTTGTTTAGCCTCAACGCCGCAGGCGTGAGCGCCTCGCCGCGTCGCCTAACCGGCGCGCACGCCTGGGGCGTTGCGGCTAAACGAACGTTAACCGAACACAGTTTCGACTTCAAATCGCCAGGCGAAAATCGGCAGTCGGAAATCGCCAATTGGCAATCCCCGTCACTCGTGGACCAACTCGCCCGTGAACACCGCTTCCAAGTCGCGACCCTTGACACGCTTGAGCGTGCGGATTGCTTCATCGTTCCACCGCGAGTCGGGCGCGCCGGAGATGAACCAGTCGCCTCCGTTGTCGGCCAGCAACATGCCGTAGGTTTTGAGGCACTTCAAAATCACCTGGGCCTCGGACGGAAACTTCGAGGTGTCGTAGTCCGCCCTCAGCCGCACACGCAGACCCATGGGTGGGAGGTTGCGGTCCTTCGATCGGCTGGCCCAATGCGTCGCCGGCGCGATGTAACCACGCTGCGTCTTCCTGAATGTGAACCGGAGCGCATGCCGGATTTCTTTTTGCTCGACGACCTCGTCGTATCGCACGAGACCCGGGAAGATCGGCAGACCCGCCGCGTCCGCCGAGGTCCATCCCGCCGGGCGCAGCCTGTTCGAACTGAGGTCGAAGATCGCCCCCGACCCGGCCCGCCAGCCTTTGCTGTCGGGGTAGGTGCTGAACGATTCGTACAGTTTCTTGTTCGTAGCGTCGATCACGAGGATGTGCCGATCTCCGTCACTCTTGGGACCACCCTCGATCGGCGCATCCGACGGGATCGGGTAAGGGCCGGGATCGCTCTCGTCCGGATACTCGAACTTCACGGGCACTTTCGGTTGATCGCCGTTCACAACCACGAACGGGATGCCGTTCGGCGCGCCATTCCACACCGTCCCGAAGTCGGGATGCAGGTTCTTGTCCAGCCCCACCGATTCCAGATACTCCCGCGACTTTGGATGCACGGGGAGTTTCGACACGTCTTGGTTCCACGGATTGTCGTGCGGAAAGATTTCAACGTCGCCAAACTTCGTTTTGAGCACCGGCGCCCGCGGACGGGCGGATGATGCCTTGTCGTCAGCCATCGAAACCGCCGCCACGACCGAAATCGCCGTCGCAATCAAAACGCACCACATGAACTCGCGCACGTCGCTGACCTCCTTTGATCTTTCTACCCTCATCGACCATTCCTCATCCCTCACCGGCCGCGGTTGAGCAGGCTCCGTCGATTCAGGTAGTCGATGAACACGCCGGCCATGTCGCGGCTGGTGTCCACGAGAACCCGCTCGACGCGGTTGTGCTGGCAGATGTCGTCGAACCGCTGGTTGAACCGGCCGATCGCGGCGCGATACGCCTCACGCAACTCGTCGGGTTGCGTGAGGAATTCGTCCGAAACTTCCAGCCCCACGAATTTCACCTGGCCTTCGAAATCGAATTCCAGCTCGTCGTGATGCAGCACCTGGAACAAGACGACTTCGTGCCGGTGGTAGCGCATGCGCTGGAGGACCGCTTCAAGTTGATCGAGGTCGGTGAAGAAATCGCTGAACACCATCACGATCTCGCGGCGTCCCATGCGCCCGCACAGGTCGGTCAGGCAGTCGGCCATGTTCGTTTTCTGGACCGGTTCGAGTTCGTCGAGATGCCCGGTCATGCGCACGACCTGAGCCAGCGAATTGCTGGGCGGGACGAATCCGCGAACAGTCTCGTCGAACGTCGCCAGCGATACCTTGTCCGACTGCCGGATGATCGAATACCCCAGCGTGGTCGCCATCTGCGCCGCGTACAGCAACTTCTGCTGTCGCCCGTCGCCGTAACGCATCGACGCACTCACGTCCAGCACGAGGTGGCAGACGAAATTCGTCTCCATCTCGTACTGCTTCACGAAATACTTCTCGCGGGTGAAGTAGACTCGCCAGTCGATGTGCTTCGGGTCGTCTCCCCACACGTACTCGCGATGGCCGGCGAATTCGACCGCGAACCCCGACAGTGGCGACTTGTGCGCCCCCGCCAGATTCCCCAGCACCAGCCCTCGCGGCTCAATGTGCCGGTCCGCCATCCGACTGAGCACGTCGGGATCGAGGTAGCGGGACAGGACGGATCGAGGCATGCGAATTGTCAGAAATCAATCAAGAAACACAACAGAAGAAAACTGGTTTTGTTATGGCTGGGAACTCTAATCCACACTGATCGACGCTAATCCAAATTAGTGAAGATCAGTGCCGATCAGTGTTCTTTCCCGTGTTGCAACCCCAGCACTCGGCGCTTCTCTTCGATGAACGGCACGTGATGCGGGATATGCTCGGTGATCGACTCCAGAAGTTGCTGCACCGATCGCGGTCCCGCTTCGCTGTGGATTCCAACGCGAGCGAAATCCTCCGGCTGGCACGTTCGCAGAATCTTCGCCATCTGCCCGCGAACCGACTCGATAATCGCGAGTTCTTCGCCGACGTCCCGGTCGTGGTAGCGCAGGGCCGCGGCGAACTTGTCGGGATCGCCGCTCATCAGCGTCGGCTTGTCTTCGGCCAGCACGCGCTTCATCCGGTCGGCGTAGATCGGCTCGAAGTCCGCGAGGTGGCACACGACCTCAAGCGTGCTCCATTTTCCCGCCACCGGCCGGGCGGCCAACTGCTCGCGAGTCATCCCGGCGACCGCCTTGCGAAGTTGCTTCGGACCTGCGACGTACGCATCGATCAGCTTGGTGAAATCCATGTTGCCTCCCAATCTCAAACGGGCCTCAGGCCGCCGGCTTTTCGTACTTGCGATCGGCCGGAACGGCTTCCATCAGCATGTCGATCAGTTTCTCGCTGTTCACCCCCGCGGCCTGCGCGGCGTAGTTGCCGGCGATCCGGTGCCGCAGAGCCGGCTTCGCGACGGATTGCACGTCGGCGATGCTGGCGTGGTAACGGCCATACAGAATCGCACGGGCTTTGGCACAGGTGACGAGCGTGAGCACGCCGCGCGGGCCGGCGCCCCAGTTGACCCAGCGGTTGACGAAGTCGGGCGATTCCGGCTGACCGGGCCGCGACGCCCGCACGAGCGCCCAAGCGTAACCGAGTACCTGATCGCTCACCGGCACGCGCGTGACCAGATTCTGCATCGACACGATTTCATCACCCGACATGATCGCACCGATCGAACCCATCAGCCCGGTCGTCACGCGGCGGGCGATCTCCCATTCTTCGGCACCGCTGGGGTAGTTCACGCGAATGTAGAGCAGGAACCGGTCGAGCTGGGCCTCGGGGAGCGGATACGTTCCCTCCTGTTCGAGCGGGTTCTGCGTGGCCAGGACAAAAAACGGAGCCGGCAGCCGGTGCATCGTGCCGCCGGCGCTGATCTGTCGCTCCTGCATGGCTTCGAGCATCGCCGCCTGCGTTTTCGGCGGCGTGCGATTGACTTCGTCGGCAAGGATCAAATTGGCGAACAGCGGGCCGGGAAGAAATTTGTACTCGCGTGCTCCTGTTTGCAGGTTCTCCTGAATCACCTCGGTCCCCGTGATGTCGCTGGGCATCAGGTCCGGCGTGAACTGGATGCGCTTGAAACTCAGGTGCAGCGACTGAGCCAGCGAACTGACCAGCAACGTCTTCGCCAGCCCCGGAACCCCTTCCAGCAGCGCGTGACCGCGGCCGAAGATGGCGATCAGCACCTGCTCGATCACCTCGTCCTGCCCCACGATCACCTTGGCCAGTTCATCGCGAAGCTGGTTGTACTTTCTCTCGCACTGCTGGACGGCGGCGATGTCATCGGGTGAGGCGGCGGCGGGTGGGTTCGTGGTTGCGGGGTGTGAAGCCACCGGCGGAGCTGTCTGAGGCATGAGGTTGTCAATCAGTGCTGATGTTGATTCTGTTGTTTAACCCGGAGCCAACGGCGACGGCGATTCGTGCGCGAACCTCATTTCGCACGCGCCACCGCCGTTGGCTCCGGGTTAAACGAATTCGGCGCGGCAGGTTGAAATCAATCAAGGCTTTCAAAATACCGTTGCAACCGCTGCTCGTACCCGCGAGGCGGCGGGCGTTGCGAGCGGGCGCGGATGGCTTTTCGCAGGTCGGGAGGCAGTTTGGCGAACCACGGTTCGTTTTGGAATGGTGTCGCCCCGTTTTCGACATCGCGGCCGCCGCCGTCTCCGGTCCGGCTGTCGCGGTCGCGTGGACCTGCCGGCGCTTCGATGGGCACTCCATCCTTGACCGCCTGGTTCTGGGCAACCTGACCGCCCTTCGTGCTGCCGCCGGTGGCGGTCGCGGACGTCTGACCTTGCGTGTTCGATTCGCTGGGCGATCCGGTTTCGCTCGGCATCGGCTGACTCGCTGCCGCCGACGCAGACGGTTGTCCCGGCGCGCCAGGCTGTCCCGGTTGACCCGCTGCCGCTGCTGCTGCCATCGCGGCCGCGAGTGCGGCTGCGGGGTCGGCACCGGCGATCATCTGCGCGGTGACTTCGGGCGAATTCGGAACGAGGCCCGTGCCGAGACTCGCGTCGAAACCGTTCGTCATCGGCGAATCACCCGGCTGATTCGCGCTCGCGGCCTGACCGGATGGCGACGGCGAACCGCCGGGCGTTTCGTTCGGCGACGGTTTGCCAGATGCCGGTGATCCCGGTTTGCCGGGCGACGGTGATCCCTTGCCGGACGGATCGCCATTTGGTGACGGTGCGTCGCTAGGCTGACCCGTTTCGCCGGCAGCGTTCGGCTTCGCACTTGTTGACAGGTTCGATGCCAATTCCAAAGCCTCGCGAAGCGGCGGGTTTGCGACTTCGCTTTGACCGGAAACTTCGGCGGCCCCCTGCCCTGTCGCACGCTGAGCCTGCGCGAACTGCGCCTGAGCCATCGACGTGTCCGGTCGCGCTGGTTGGCCCTTGCCATTGGAATTCGGCTGGCCGGGCTGTCCCTTGTCCGATGGTTCCGATTGTCCGTCAGCGGGCGACCCCTGTTCCTTGGCCATCGCGGCGGCGAGTTGTTCGACCGCCTGTTGCTGCTCCTCGGCCATGCGCGCGATCGCTTCGGCGATGGCCTGATCGCGTCGGACTCGTTCCTCGCGAGCCGCAAGGCTGGCAGCCGCGCGTTCGAGCGCACGCTGAGCGTCACCCTGCGCCGCGGCCATTTCCTCGTCGGTCGGTTGCTCGCCCGGTTTGGTCGCCGGTTTCGATTTGGCGGCCGCCTGAAGCGCGGACGTTGCCGGAGCATCGACAGCGGCGGCTTTGGCAGCGAGCGGCTTGGCTTTCTCGGCCAGAGACGATTGATTCGCGGAGGCTTCGCCATCGGGAAGCGCCTGCATCACATCGTCCTTCACGGCGGCGACCTGTTCGCGTTGCTTTGCGCTCTCGGCGACCAGACCCTTGGCCGTGCTGCCGATTTCCTTTCGGAGTGCCTTCGCGGCCTGCTGCAACTCAGTGGCGGCTTTCTCGGCTTGCTTCGAAGCTTCGGCAGATGCGGGTTTCGACGACTCGCCCGGCTGCTTTGCGGCGGATTCGAGGTCGCGTCCGGCCGCCTTGCCGGATTCCATCGCCTTGCGCGTTTGCTCCGCCGCCTGCGGCGCGGTTTTTTCAACCGCCTTCGCGACTTGATCGGCCACGTCGTTGACCTGCCTTTGCTTTACGGCCAGATCGCGTGCGGCGTCGGCGTTCATTCCGTCCGACTTCGCGGCTTCGCCTGCTTCGCCCGCCACCTGCCGTTCGGCCGCGGCGGCTCGTTCCAGAACCTCCGCCGCGCGGGCAAGCTCGCCGATCTTGATCGCCTCGGCCTGCCGCTTCGCGTCGGCGAGCGCCATGTTCACTTCGGCCGCCGCCCGCTCGACCGCATCATCCGCCTTCGCGACCTCGCGCTGCATTTCTTTCTCGGCCGCCGCCGCTTCCGTGGCACCGGCGTCCCGCCGCTGTTCGTCCGCGGCCTTCGCAGCCTCTTCCGCTTGGCGAGCCGCCTCAGCCGCAGCCGCCAACTTTTCCTCGACCGATTGCGGCAGGTTCTTTTTCTCAGGCACCTTGTCCAGCGCTTCGGCGACTTTTTTCTCCTGCTCGCCGGTCTTCGCCGGTTGCTTCTCATCGGCCGACTTGTGAGCCTCCGCCTGCTCTTTCTGAATCGCCGCCATCTCTCGGGTCGCGACTTCCAAGTCGCGAACGCGAGCGGCCATCTCCTCGGCGGAGCGAGCGGGTTCGCCGGCGAGCGGATCGTTCGCCAGCCGTTCGGCCGCTTCGGCGAGGTTCGCCAGCACCTGGTCCTGATCCTTCATCGCCTCCGCCAACTTCGATTCGAAAAGCTCGGTGCGGGCATCGGCAGCAGCCTCGCGAGCCTGTTCCACGAGTTCCTTCGCGGCCGGCTGATCGGCCAGCGACTCGGCCAGCTTTTGCAAGTCGCGAGCGACATCGCTCTGCTGAGCGACCAGCTTGTCCGGATCGGTCTTGGCCGCGTCTGCCTTTTTGGTTTCGTCGCGGACGGCCTGCTGCTTCTCCATCGCCTCGCGAATGGCCGCGAGGGCCGTGCTGCGATCGTCGTCAAGCAACCCGCGGGTCGCTTCGAGCTTGGCGAGGAGCGCCTGCAGGCCGCGGATGACCGCTTGCTGGCTGGTGACAGCTTCGATGTAGCTCGTGGTTTCGAGTTTCTTGACCGCCGCGTCGAGTTCCTTGCCGACGTCGGCCGTGTGCAGAATCTTCAGCCCTTCGCCCGCTGCCGCGCCGATCGGCCCGTCCCACTGGCTAACGTCGCTCAGGCTGTCGATCAGATGGACTACGAGTTCGCCGACGTCTCGCTGGTCCTCGATGGTCTGCAGCGCCGACATCTCGCGTTTCAATTGCGGTTGGTCGGGGAGGCCCTTCGTCGCGTCCGACGTTTTGGTTTCGAGTTCGATCACCTGCCGAGTCTGCGCCGCCAGTTCGGCCGTTTTCAGTCGGCGAAGCAACATCTGCCGTGCGTACGACAGCCGCACGACGACTTCGCGGATGAGTTTCCGCGCGTCCCGGAATGACTGCTCGCGCGTGGACTTATCCCCCTGCTGAGCCTTCGCCAGCAGATCGACCACCTGCGCCATTTCCGCTTCGACCAGCTTGCCGAGGTTGTCGCGCATGCCTTCGATGTCGCGATACAGCGGCAGGTCCTTGAGTCCGTTTTCTTCAAGCTGCTGGAGCTGGACTTCCAGCACGCTGGAGACGAGCTCGCGGGCCATCTGCCTCGCACGCTGCTGGGCCTCCTGACGCGAACGGAGGTCGGGCGATGGTTCGGCCAGTGCGAGCGCCGCGGTTGCGAGAGTGAAGCAGACGATGGCAAAGGGCAAAAGGAAAAGGGCAAAAGGAAAATGGTAGCAACGGCCTTCGCTGGGCGACGTCGAGGCGCTGCGATGAGTCGACAAAGTCCTTTTGCCTTTTTCCCTTTGCCCTTTTCCCTTTGCCTTTTCCATGCCGTTCATTTGCCGTCTCCAATCCCAAGCTGCCGTTGAATGATCGCGTCCAGTTGCCGTGCCGAGCGTTCGTCGGCTTCGGACAGGCCGGCGAGAACTCCGCTCTCGTCGGTCACTCGGAGGATGATCGGTTCGCTGCGGGCCGATTGTCCTGCATTTGCCCCTCGGAAATCAATGGCTTCCAGCGTGACGTGGACTTCATCCCCCTTTGTCAACCCCAGCGGACGTAGGTCGAGCGGGTGTCGGCCTCGCAAAACGGGTTGCGGTTCGCCCCCTGGCTTGACCACGTCGAAGCTCTGTCGCCGCGGTTCGGCCATGCCGCGGTGGATGTCGCAATGCAGACGAATGGCCGCGACGCCGAAGTCGTCGGCGGCCCCGAACGTGATCGACGGCTTTGCCGTCGGCAGCACGCGATCGGTCACGACCGCCGCCGCCATCTTCGGCGGTCGATCCTCCTGAATCCGCACCACCGCCACGAGCGGCCGTTCGAGTTGCAGGCCGTCGTCGTCGGTGACTTGAACTTCGAATGCCAGCAGATTCTTCACGCGGGCGAAGGGGCTTTCGTCGTCGGTCAGGGATGCCGGCAGCGACCACAGCGTGCGATCGCCGTCCGTCGCCGCGAGTTCGATCGTCGGACGATGCTGGACCGCGACCGTGGCGTCTCGCAGCGACTTGTTGGCGCACGTCAGACGCACATCCAGCCGCGAGTCTTCGAGCACGCTGAGTTGCCGCGACCCGGACTGCGGTTTCGCGGGCCGAGTCGCATCGATGGCGTACGCGGGTGGCGTGGGGATCAATTCCAGATTGACGACCGGCAGCGGGATGAGTTCGACCGGCACCGGGTCGGTCCAGGCGTCGCCAACGTAGACCTGGTACGAAACGGCATCCGTCAGCCGAGCCAGTTCGCCGGTGAAGATGTCGTGGCGCACGCGGCCCGCGTGCGAATCATCGGTCTCAAGCACGCGGGCCGCGTGCGCTACGGTTGGTTTCAATTCAAACTGCGTCGCCAGTCCGCTGACGGGGTTCGTCAGCTTGACCAACCCGTCCGCTGGCAACTTGCCCGAGCAGACGATTTCAACTCGCATCGGGCGGCCGTACGGGATTCGAATGGACGCGGGCGCGAGACTCCCCTCTCCCCCTTCGGGGGCGAGGTAGAACACAATTTGTCCGTTGATCGTGATTTGTTCGATCCGCGTCCGCGTCGGGTAGTGAGCTCCGCCGAGGAGCAGCCGGTTGGCGAACACCGACAGGTGTGCCGGCGACAGCACGGCGGCGACTCCGATTACGCCGAGCGTGATGCCGAGCGTCGTGAGCCGGCTTCGCAGCGGAGCGAACGAGATGCCCTCGAACACATCCAACTCGCGGCTGAACTCGGCGACGTAGTCCACGATGGCGGTTTGCAGTTGGTGCGAACCCCACCGCGCGGCGTCCGCCGTTTCAAACTGCAAGGCGGCGACGAGGTCGTTATCGAGCTGCTGATGGCGTTCGACCAGCAGAGCCATGTCGATCAACGATTCGCTGGCCGTCAGCCACGGCTTGGTCAGCCGCACGAAGGCATACGCGACCGTTCCGCCAGCCGCCGCGATCAGGATCAGCCTCGGCAACCGGTTCATTTCGAACAGCCAGTCGAGGACGAACAGGCTCGCCAGCGACCACAGCACGGCGACCGCGAGGCCGGCGGCGCCGATCGACATCCGCGCGGCCCAGCGCTTGCGGCGCAGGTCGGTCAGCCGGGTGCGGAGTGGCTGGAGGCGGGGTGTCATTTCAATGTCGTTTCTCCCCCTCGCCCCGGCACGGGGAGAGGGGCGGGTTGTGAATGACCAATGACGAATTGACGAATGAATGACGAAGCACGAATGACGAACACGCACGACACGGCCCTCGATCGTCCTTCCGCAGCCTTGGTACTTCGTCATTTGACATTCGTCATTCCTTCGTCATTGGGTACTTCGTCATTCGTCATTTCACAAATCCCTCTCCCCCTTCGGGGGCGAAGGAAGATCGCTTCACCTCAAATTCAACAGTTTCCGCACGAGCCACTCGACCAGCATCAGGCCGACCACGACGGCAAAGCACAGCCATGTGTGCCACAGCGGGCGGATGAGGACAGTTGATTCCGGTAGGCGGGGCGGATCGAAATCATCGGCGAAGCGAGCGAAGGATTCCAGATCGTAAGACTGGCCTCCGGTCGCGAGGGCGATTTCGCGTTGCAAGGCGACGTTGCGGACGGCGGTGCGGCGTTCCAGCGAGACATCGGTCACCTGGAAATGCACGTCGGAGCGGTCGCCGGTGATCGGGTCGGTGACTGACAACCGGTGTTCGCCCGTGCGCAGCGCGGGAATCCGCGCCTCGAACACGCCGTCGCGCACGAGGGAAACGCTCAGCGTTTGAGTCCGCTCGCCGTCGTCACCCGATTGGCCGGGGAGGTGCAACTCGGCGGCCAGGTGTTTTTGAGGCAAGTCGTCGGCGGCGAGGGGTTCGAAGTTGGCGTCATACGCTTCGACACTGGCGAGGACAGTGTCGTCGGGCTGGTACTGCTGGCGATCGGTTCGCACGACGAATCGCTTTTGGCTGCCGAGCGCGTGGCTGAGGCCCAGGCGATGAATCATCTGACCCCAGAACTGGCGGTAGTAAAGTTCACCGTAGCGACGCCTGAGCCGCCACGTTTCGTCGAAGCCGAGATACACCACCTCGCCGCGTCCGTAGCGGCGGATGGCGATGATCGGCTGCGGCGATTTCCCGTCCACGGTCTTGTCGTTCGGGTGAACCGCGAGCGCCGTGGCCAGCGGATGCAGACGCGACACCGGTTGATACCACGGCAGCTTACCGAGGTTGCTCCACGCCTTGATGTTCTCGGCATCCGCCTGCCGATCGGTCCCCGAGCCGAGTTGCATGAAGTCGATCGTGGCCGCTTCGGGCGTGAGCCGCAACGCGAACTCGCGGTCGTCGCGCAGCCGAGCCGTGTTGTCGACGACGACCGGGAGCAGGTCGGCGAGCGGTGTGCGGGCGAGTTGATTCGGACCGAACCGCGGACCGGCCATCACCACCAACCCGCCGCCAAACTTGCTCACGAATTCCTTGGTCAGCTCGCAGAACCGGTTGCTCAGCGTTTCCGCCGGCATGTCGCCGAGGAAGATCACGTCGTTGGCGAAGAACTCGCTGCGGCGCGGCGTCAGCGTGGAGAGAAACAGCTCGCTCGCTTCCTTCACTTTCGGATCGGCCGAACGCAGGAACGTGCGGAAGCCGCGCTGGCCGACCAGCTTGTCGCGATGGAACACCTCCTTGATGAACCGCCACTCCCAGGTCGGCTCGTACTCGACATACATCAGCCGCAGGAAGTCGTCACGCACGGTGACTTCGCGCTCGGCGACGTTGTTCTGTTCGACGAGTTCCCCTTCGGCCGGTTCGACCGATGCCGACAGCACGAACCGCCCGGCGACGCTCGGAGTGAATGGGAATTCGGTGACGTGTTCCGGTTGAGTCAGGCTGACCGAGCGCTCGCCGATGACGATCGTCTCATCGGTCGGTTGGCCCATCGAATCGCCGGCAATTCGCCGGGCGATCAGACGCACGGGGACTGACCGATCGTCGAGACCGGTCTGTCGGACGGAGATCGAAATCACCGAGCGTTCGGCACGTTTCAGGAGCAGCGGCGAGTGCAGATCGACCGCGAGGTCCACGGCGGCTTCGGCCCCGACGCCGAGCGTGAACACCGGGGCACCGAGTTTTTTGGCCGCTTCGATGGCGGGCGGTCCCGAGTTTTGATCGAAATCGCTGACGACGACGACTCCCGCGAGGTTTCCGGTCGCGTGCCGCAGGGCCAGGTCTTCGAAGGCCGAACCGAGCGCGGTGACTTTGCCGTCCGTCGTAAGTTGCGACACGAGTCGGTTCGCGTCGTCGAGTCGCGAGTCGTTTTCGTCCGTCTGCCAGTCGAGAGCCCGCACGCCGTCCGGTCGATCGACGACGTAGGCTCGCAGCCGGAACCGTTCGGCCAGCCGCTGGATCAAGTCGCCGCCGCGCTGGCCGAACAGGTCGCGAACCTGATTCATGCGCGACGCGGCGGCATTGCCGATTGCCGATTGCCGATTGTCGAGTGAGTTTGTCTGATCGTTGAGCGACATGCTTTCCGTACCGTCGAACAGTAGCCAAAGCTGCGGCTTGGGCGTGCTGACGAGGCGGATCAACAGGACAGGTTCGGCCAGCGCGAGGAACAGGACGCAGGCGGTGATGGTCCGCAGCGTGCTCAATGCCAGCATGGTCTTTCGACGACCGGCGGCGAGGCTTCTCCGGTACAGCACGGTCACGCCGACGATGAGCACGGCACACCCGATCACGATCCACACCGGTTCGCGATTCGCCCACGACGCGGCGAACGACACGTGGACAGAATCCACGGACGTCACGTCGTCGAGGTTGAGGAGGCGGGTGAGGGTGTTCATTCGATCTCATTCTCCCCTCGCCCCGGAACGGGGAAAGGGGCGGGATGTGAATGACGAAATCCGAATGACGAATGACGAAAGAATGACGAAGCACGAATGACGAACGGGCACGACACGCCCTCGATCGTCGTACCGCAGCCTTGGTACTTCGTCATTCGACATTCGTCATTCCTTCGTCATTGGGTACTTCGTCATTCGTCATTCCAAATGGCCCCTCACCCCCCAGTCCCCTCTCCCCCTACCGGGGCGAGGGGGAGTTTTGTGCGGTGCCCCAGCACGAGCAACTCGGCCAGCAGTGCGACGAGCACGGCGAGCATCAGGATTTTCCACAGGTCGTGGCCGCTGACGGCTCCGCCTTCGATCGGGATCTCGTCGCCGGGTGGCACCCAGTGGACTCGGGCTTCGCCGACGCGTTGCCGCAACCCGCGTTCGTCCAGCAGGCGGAGGTCTGATTCGCGGGGCGAACCGTTGACGGCCAATGTTTGATCCCAAAGTTTGGTTTCGCTTGGCGGCTGACCGGCGGTGCTCGACGAGGACCAGGCGGAAATGTGGTAGTGCCCACGCTCTGTGACGTGCCGAATCGTGGCCACGAACTGGTCGCTACCGAGCGCGTCCACGGCCAGAGTTTCCTGCCAGCCGTTGGGCCGCGTGAGTTTGAACGTCGCCTGCCGCTCGGACGGGTCGATCGCCAGCGCGATCGTTTCGACCGCTTCAAAATTTCTTCTGGGGACGGTCTGTTCGAGCATCGCGCGGAGGATGCGATCAAACACGAGCACCGCGTTCGTGCGCGTGAGGTTGTTCCACGCGGACGTGATGCCGCTCGCCGCGAACACCACCCGACCGCGACCGATGTTCCGTTCGATCAGGAACGGCCAGTTGCCGGTGCTGAAGCGAGCCAGCACGCGCGGTTCGGACAGGCGGGCGATTTCGTCGGGCGATTTCGCGTCGTCGCCACGCTGGACGCCAAGCAGCGCGGCCCACGTCAACCAGTCGGGTTCGAGTTCCTTGCGTCGGGCCTCGTCGGCGTCGAGGGCCTGCTGCTCGGCCGCCGTCGGTTCGCGCTGCCCGCGCAGCTTCGCGATGTCGTCTCGCCGCGCGTTCGCCTGCGCCAGGAAATCGCGAATCTCCTCGTGCTGTCGGGCGAGGTTCTGCCGCAGCGTTTGCAGCACCTCCGGGCGGTCGAGGGCTCCGACGATCTTGAAGAACACGGGCAGCCGGTACAGGTCGTCGCGTTCCTCCTGCGGCACGCCGCCGAGTTGAAAGTAGTCGTGAATCAGGCTCGCTGGTTCGAGTTGGAGCGGTTCGAGCTGGCCGGCCGATTGGTCGGGGAGGTGGCCGATCGGTTCGGCTTGCAGCGGGAGGGGCAACAGGCCGACGCCGTCGAGCCACGCGGTCCGCGTCCAGGCCGCGGGGTCGAAGTCGCCTCCGGCGGCGATCAGGAGTTGGCCGCCTTGCTGCACGTACTCGCTCAGCAAGGTGAGCGCGGCGTCCGGTCGTTCGACGCCGGCAATCACGACGAGCCGGGCGTCCTCCAGAAGACGTTGATCGACGTCCTCAATCGTGACGTGGTGAACCTTCACAAGCTGTCGCTGCGATCCGAGCCGCGATGTGACGGGGGCGAGGAGCCTCCGCAGGTGGAACGATTCGCCGTAGCGGTTGCGCTGCGGGTTTTCATCGCGATCGCCGAGTTGATCGACGAACACGACCGGCAGCGCGGCCACGACGGGGGCGACCAGAAACCGCTGGTCGTCGGCCGGCAAGCGGTCGGCGGGCATGGCGACCGCACACGGCACGTGCTGCGTGTCCCCCGGATCGACCGGCACGTCGAACGTGTGTTCGAACTGGACCTCGCGCGACTGGCCTGGTTCAAGATCGACCGTCTGCGTGGCGACTTCGACGCCATCCACGGTGAGCGCGATCGGCACGGCCGACCGCGGCGACGTTCCTTCGTATCGCAGCGTGACGACGAACACGGCCCGCGAGTCCACGTCGGCGATACCGTCTTGCAAACGGAAATCGTCGATCCACGCGTTCTCGGATTGCGAATCGCCAATGGGGACGAGTTGCATGTCGAGCGGATCGGCCGCGGCCGGCGCGACGGCTCCGGTCGGCCAGTTGATCGACTGCTGATCGCCGACGAAAACCATGCGTTTGGTCGGCAGGTCGGGGGCGCGCGACGCGGCGTCGCGCGCGAGGTCGAGGGCCGCGACGGCGGAGGCCGATCGGTCCACGATCTCGATCTTGTGCAACGCGTCGCGGGCGTCAACCAGCGTCCGCAGCGGTTGGCGACTGAACGCCGTGGCGGAACCGCACAGCGGCACGATCGAAAACCGACTCCCCGGCGGCAACCGTTCAAGGAAGTCGAGTGCCCGCGATTTCGCTTCGTCGAGCAGCGTTCCGTCGAGACGCTGGTAGCCCATGCTCAGACTGTTGTCGAGCACGACCACAGCGTGGACCGGTTGACCGGGGTCCGTGGTCGTCGCATCGCGTGAAAAGTACGGCCGCGCCATCGCCAACCCGAACAGCAGAAGGCACAGCGTCCGCAGCGCGAGCAGCAGCAGATCGCGAAGCTGAATCAACCGCCGATGCCGCTGGAGGGCCTCCCGCAGGAAATCCATCGCCGCCCATTCGACGACTCGATACCGCCGCCGATTCAGCAGGTGAATCACGACCGGCACGGCCGCGAGGGCGAGACCGGCGAGAGCGAAGGTGGGGTCGAGGAGACGAAGCATGACGAGTGAACAGCGGATAGTGAACAGTGGACAGTGAGTGGAGATGGACAGGTCGTCTTCTGTCCACTGTCCACTATTCACTGTCCACTACTTCGCCCTCCGCAGGCTGTCGATCTTTCCTTCCTGCAGGATGGGCAAATACCGATTGGGGATGGCGAGGATGAAGCAGGCGACCGCGGTGCCGTAGAGTTCACCCGGCTTGCCGCCGACGTGATCGCCCGCCTGCCACAGTCCGTCGCGACGCGGATCCTTCGGGTCGCGGACTTGCGTGGCGATCAGACAGTCGCGGAGACGCGGGTAACATTCGGACCACGGTTCGCCGCCGACCTGGTACAGCGCCTGGCCGACGTAGTACAACGTGTAGGCATCGAACGGCGGGCGGCCGTCGCGGTTGGATCGGACTCGCAGGTTGCGGACTGCGTCGCGGATCACGTCCATTGTGCGGGCGATTCGCCAGTCGTCGTACTCGCCGAATTCCTGCAGGCACACGACGCCGCACGCCGCCATCGCCAGCGTTTTGCGATGCCCGTCGTACGTGAACTGGCCGGGTTCGGCTCGCAGCGCCGGATCGTCCCAGTTTTGCCGGCCGCTCTGCGCCCGATAATGTTCGCGCACGCTTTGGATGGCGAGCGTGATGACTTCCGGCGGCACTTCGAGACCGCTGTCCACGGCGCTGCGGAGCGCCTTGGCCTGCATCACGGCGAGGCTCAGGTCGTGGCCGTGCTTCTGCCGCCGGGCTTGATAATCCCAGCCGCCGTCCTCGCACTGTGTGTTCGCGATCAACTTGAGAGCCCGATCGAGCACTGGGCTGATTCGCGAATCGTCCGTCATCCCGTGCGCCTGCCCGAGCACGAACGCGGCCAGACCGTGGTTGTACATGTCGCGCTGTTGGTTGGAGATGTTCAGCAAGCCCGACGGCTTGGCGTTCTTCAGCACGAATTCGAGCGTCCGTTCGACCACGTCGCCGTACCTGCCATGTCCCGGCGTGTGCCCGGCGGACAGGAACGCGAGCGTCCCCATGCTCACGAGGCCGAGGTCGTTCGAGCTCCAGTTCCCCTCCGATCCCTGATTCCTCGCGAGCCATTCCAGACCGGCCGCGAGCGCGGCTTCGCTTTCGGGCGTGATCTCCCAGTCCCCTTCCGCGCGAACCGGCAGCGCGAGGGCAACGACCAGGAGGCAACTCAAAACGGGAGGGAACTTCACGCAGGGGACTCCGCAGGGCGGGCACGGTTGCACCACGGGAGCCAGAATAGTGAACGATCGGTCGCGTGAATAGAGTTGGAATACCCGATCTGAGGTCCACGGTAGGGCGTACGATGCAGTTTGAAGTGTAGCCCGCTCTCGCCGAGAGCGGTGCGTGCGGCCGACGTGAACCTGTGGCCGCTCTCGGCGAGAGCGGGCTACACTGGCACCGGCAATGCGCAGCTTGCGTTGTGCGCTCGTGTCAAAACGGCCAGTCAAAACGGTCACCGAACCGGCTCGGCAGGAGCCTCGCCCTCCCGCGACGGGTTATTGTTCGTCGGCGTTTCGTTCGGCCGGTGGTCGAGAATCGACCGGCACGCGGCGAGGGCTTCGAGGGCGAACGGTGTCGCGACGAGAGGGTCATCTTCGCGTACCGACACGACGGGGTTGGACCACGATCCGTCGGGACGTTGCCGCCGGGCGAGTTCGTTGGCGAGCGCGGAAGCGATTCGGCGGACTTCCGCCCGCGATGCGTCGTCGGTCGCCGGCATCGAAGCCAGTGCCAGCGCCATCGAGCGTGCGTAATAAAGAAACAGTCCCTCGCGAACGTGCTCGCGGTCGGTCGCGTATCCGCCGGGGTGCGAATCGGCGGCGAAGTGGTCTCGCAGCCAGCGACGGGCTGCGGCAACACGCGGATCGTCGGTCGATAAGCCGCACGCGAGGAGGCATCGCAGCCCGTCCGCCGTCGTGCTGCCGTACGATGCGAACCGTTCGCTTCCGGAAGCATCACGTCCGAGTCCACCCGCCTTGTTGCGGATCGGGTCGTGGAGGATGAAGAAAAATCCGCCGTCATCAAATTCTCGATCCAGAATGGCGCGATTCGGGAGGGTGAGGCTCCCGCCGAGCCGCGCGTGGTCCGACAACGGCTCAGCAGGAGCTTCGCCCTCCGGACTTTGCGATCCCGGTCTCGATCATTCGAAAAGTTCTGGCATCGCTGCACGAACCGCAGCGCCTTGCGAAATGCCGGGTCATCTTCGCGACTGCCGGCGGCGCGTAGGGCTTCGAGGGCGAACGCGGTCGCCGACAGGTTCGGTTCGTCGAGCGGAGTCGCGGGCTTGCCCGACACGGGCCGTTTCGGGAGCAAAGACGAGTAGCCCCAGCCGCCGTAGGCTTCGTCGTCCCGTTGCCAACCGAGTTGCTCGACGAGCTGCCGCCGACGCAACTCCGCCAGCCAGGCGTCTCGCGCCGCGAGGTGCCTCGGATTCCGCGACCGGCTGAGCACGACCACGGCGTTCGCGGCCGTGTAAACCGGGTAGGTGATGTTGCCGGACGTCGAGTCGATCAAACCGTCGTCGCGAACCATCCGCACGAGGTAGCTGATCCCGGCGACAATTCGATTGGAGTCGAGTCTATCGCGCGGCGCGACGCCGAACAGCGTCCGCAACGCCAGCGGCGTCAACGAGCCGCCATCCTTGAACGGCCCGTAGATTTGGGACCGCCATGCGCCGTCGTCGGCTTGCTGACTGAGCAGGAAGCGCAGCCCAGCAGCCAGCGCCACGTCAATTTGATCGATTGCTTCTCCTCTCTCCCCTTTGGGGAGAGGGGTTGGGGGTGAGGGGTGGTCCGCATTGGAGGTTGCCTGCGCATCGGGATCAGAGACGCTTGGACCACCCCTCACCCCGGCCCGCTCCCCAAAGGGGAGAGGGAGAACGGAGGATCCGACAATCAAGAGCAGGATCAGTGTCAGCGGCAACACGCGAGGCATGACTACTTCGTGTCCTTTGGACTGGGCTTGGTGTTCTTCGTGTTATCGGCGACCGGGATCGGCGTCCGATCGGCGAGCAACGTCAGCAGCGCGGTGGCCGTGCAGAACGTGCGGCCGGTGATGCAGTGGTGGCCGGACCAGCTTCCATCTTCGTTTTGGACGCGCTGAACCTGTTCGCTGATCGAGCGGTCCCAGCGTTCCCATTCCTTGCCACCCTGCACGAACATGGTTTCGCTGAGGTTCATGTAGCTCAGGAATTCTTCGCCACCGTTGTTGCCGAAGCCGGCGAGGAACTGCTTGTCGTCGAGACGAGTCAGGATGTCGCCCACGACACCGCTCTGCGATTTGGCTTCGTCGGCGATCTCGACCAGCTTGCGAGTGGCCGCCTGCTTTTCGGCAGCGGGGGCGGTCTTGCTTTCCAGAGTTTCGCGGGCCTTGCGTTCGTCGACCGCGTTGCTGTTGACCTTGTCCTGCAAGCGACCCGCGTTGGCGGACAGGCTGTACAGCGACACGCCGGCATCACTGCCGCCTCCAACGGAGCTCGGCGCACGTCCCTTCGTTGGTCGAGTCGCCGCCGCAGTCGCGGGTCCGCCGACCGCCGCACCGACGCCCACCGGAGTCGACGTCGCTGTCGGGCTTTTCGCGGCGTTGAAAGCGACTTCCGCCTGATTCTTGTCGCGAGCCAGCGTCTGTTCCTTCACGGCCACGCCGCGCAGCTTCGCCCGGTTGAGCGCCTTGCTGCACAAACCTTGAGAGAGCACCGACGCCCAACCCGCGTTCCCCGCGAACGTGCCGTCGGCCTGCTGATGACGTTCGATCTTGCCGATCGTTTTGTCGAGCGCCGCCGCCAGCTTGTCCTCGCCGGTTTTGTTCGGCATCTTCCCCTTGATCTCGGACAGCACGAGACCGGCCAGAAACGTGTCCACGTACTGGCCGATCTTGGATTGCAGTTGAGTGTCGCGCACGGACGTGACGTAGAGCGATTCGTTGTCCGCTTTCTCGACGTGATTCATCACGAAGTCCGCGGCCCTGGCGAGCGGCTTCGCGTACGGGCCGTCCTTCGGAGAACTTCCCGAGCGGATGAGGGCCAGCATGGCGATGCAGGTGTTGCCGATATCGGACGGTTCCGTGGCCTTGTCCCCTTCGGTGCGTCCACCCTGGGCACCACTTCGCCAGCCACCCCCCTGCCCCCAGCCGCCGTCTTCGTGCTGCTGGTTGATGAGGTACTCCAAGCCCTTCTTCGTCTGATCGCTGAGCGGTTTGGGCGGCGAGACAACTCGTTTTGACTCCGTCGCGGCCGTGGATTTGCCGTCCTTGTCCGTCGCGGCCGGAGCCTGCTTCGGCTCCGCACCTTTTGGTTCCTCATCGCGGGTCGTGAGCGCGGCGAACGGAACGACGAGGGTCAACATCACGAGAAACAGCACGAAACGCGACTTCGATCCGGCGTACATGGGACGACTCCTTGTGTTGAGACAGGACAACACGTCCCTCCGGGCGCGCGAGAGTTTCGATCGAGCGGCCACCGATCAATCCGTGGATTGCCGCTCCGGAGGATCGCGAACTGCCAGTAAGACGTCGCCGCACGCGGGCGAGTTCCCGCCGAGATGAGATTCTGCGGAGGGTGTCGTCGAGTCACGGTTTCGCGATCGTGTCGCGAATCACCGACAGCAGCGAGGCGTCGCCACGGGCGTCCTGCCCGATTTCCCAAACCATCACGCCCCCCAGCCGCGATTCCAACGCGAACCGGGTTTTGCGGCGAATCGTGTTCGGGCCGTTGAAATACAAGCCCTCGACTTCGTCCACGTGCGGCCCGATTCGATGCTTCGCGGCGATCTCGGCATACGTGCTCGACTTGTCGGGGTCCGCGAGAAGCCGACCGTAAAACGGCAAGCCGAGAACGAGCTTTTCGCGCGGGATGCCGCGGTCGAGTAGCGATTTCACGTCGGCCTGCGCCTGTTCGAGCGTGGAGTGCCGTCCTTTGTGGTCGTAGGACATGAGCTGCACGAAGTTCACGGCGGTGTACGCTTCGGCGGGAAGTTGCTGCCACGCGGCTTGCGTCACGGAAAGTTTCAGCGCGTGCGGGCGAAAGCCGTCCCGAAGTTCTGCGAGCAGCCACGCGTAGTCGGTTTGGTCACGCTCGTTTTGCGGGTGCTCCCAGTCGATGTCCAGCCCATCGAGTTGGTGGGTGCGGCAGATCCGGAGTGCCGACTGAACGAATCGAGTGCGAGCTTCGCGGGAAGCGGCCACGACAGCGAAATGTTTTGAACGGTCCCAGCCGCCGACGCACAGGATCAGCCGCAGACGCTGCCGGCGTTTCAACTCGTGGAGTCTGTCCCAAGGCACCGCATTCAGTCGTTCAAGTTCTATTTCACCTTCCAGAGTCGGTTCGGCGGAGAACAGGATCAAATCGGTCAGCGTTCGAGTCGCGTCGGCATTGAATTCGGCCAGCCGGTAGTCCGGTAGATATCCGGCAACACGGAATGTCTCACGAACGCCGCTTCGCTCGTCGGCTCGCGTCTCGTGTGGCTTTGGCACGCAAACCAGTAACAAAGCCAACGTGATACCGGCGGAAAACCGCAGACGGTGCATTCTGTATCCTCTCATTCGAGACAGATAAATTGCTGCGGCCGACCTCATCGAAAAATCGCGGCTGCTCAGCAGCGTCACGCGGCTGGCTGGGAAGGACGGACGGTCGGGGACACGCGACGAAACGGCACCCAGAACCCAATCCAGCCTCCCGCCGCGATCATCAAAAGCGTGACAGGCGAGAGATGATGGACGTGGAGCAGAAAGAAACTCAGGCTGTCATCCTGTTTGAACGGCGCGAACCGCCATTCCGTGAACAAACCCACGGCCACGGCCAACACACCGCAAACGACGGCTGGCACGATCGAGCGGCTGGTCGGGTATCCCGCCCCGAGGCCCAACAAAGCTCCCGGCAGAATGAGTCCGTAGAAACCTTGGGACACGACCCAAAAGAAGAGGAAGTAGCCGACCGCTCCTCCGACTGCGGCACCGGTGAAGACCAGGCAAGCTTGCTTCATTGTCCACCAAAACTTTCGAAGTCTTTCGAGACTTCGGACGTTTCAACCGTGAGAAAACAAAACACTGATCCTCGCTAATCATCACTCATTGGAATTAGCGAAGATCAGTGTCGATAAGTGTTCCAGCACGATTCAGCCGATCAGCAACCGCTGAGCCTCTTCTTGTCCCGGTGCCGGCTTGCCAAATTCGCTGGCGACGACGCGGGCCAGGCCGATGACGTGACGCCACCGGAACGCCGGGCGGGTCGAAGCGAACTCGTCGGTGACCGTGCGGTAGAATTTTTCGGCGTGCAGCGCGCCGTCTTCGCTGATCGAGTACTTGAGCAGCAGGTCGAAGATCGGCCGCTCGGGTTGATCGAGCTTGGCGTACGCGGCGGTGGCGGCACACGCGAGCGATTGATCGTTGCTGCGGATCGCCGATTCGAGCGTGGCGAGAATGGCTTGCGGCGTGGACTGCGGTCCTTTCGCAGCCAGTTTTTCGTCATGCTCGGTGGTGGGCCACGGCTGCCAGTTCAGGAAGTCGCCGCCGCGATTCGTGCGGTCGAAGGCGGCTTGCCACGCACCAATGATCAGGCAGGCCGCCGTGTTGCGGGCGTTGCTGGCTCGGGCCATGTTCCGCCACGCGTTCGCCGAATCGCAGGCGTGGACGCCGATCGAATCGCCGTGCACGCTGCCTTCGGGCTTGTCCTTCGACGTATGACCCGCGGGACGACCCTTGTCGCGCAGGATCAGTTGGTTCGTCGCCAGCGTGATCGCTAGGCCGACGGTGTCGGGAGCAAATCCTTCCGCGAGCGCGGCCGCCACCGCTTCCGCGGCCTGATCGGGAGTGCCCGTGAAAATCGTTTTGCTCAAGTTGTCGATCCAGCCGTCTTCGGCCGGCGACGTCCCCAGCGGCTTGGCGAGCAGCTTGTACTGGTCGAACAGCTTCGGCAGCAGCTTGCTTCCGCCACGGGCGTACTCGTTGTACTTGTTCCCTTCCGCCTTCACGCAATATCGCACCGACTGCCGGAGCATGGTGTGCGCGTGTTCCTTGCCGACCAGATCGAGCAGATCCCAGGCTCGATACGGCAGCACGACGCGATGCACTTCGGCGTTGTCCTGCACGACTTCGAGGACGCTGTTGAAGGCGTCCTCGGCCGATTGCCGCGCGATGCGGGCAAAATGTTGTTCGGACAGCGTCTTGTTACTGGCCAACACGGCGCGATGCAGGTCGTCGGTGGTGACCGGTCCACCGTTGGTCTGCCCCAGCGCGACCGTGTGCATCAACTCCGATTTGTGTCCGCCGTGCTCCTGAATCCGGTTGGCGTTCCGATACAAAACCTTGAGCACGGGCAGCGGAGCCTTGTCGGACGGCAGTTCCTTCGACATCAGGTAGGCTGGCGACAACGCCATCAACGTGTGGAACCCGACGTAGTCTTCGCCAGCAAACGTGCGGGCGTTGGAGAGGGCGGCCGCGGCGACAAGTTCTTTCAGGTCGGTCCCGGATTTCAATCGCTGGACGAGAATCGGCTGCAACTTGTCGGCCGGCGTGTCCTGCATCAGCCGGACCAGCACCTCCCGGTCGCCAAACGTGATCGCGTCGGAGGCCTCGTCGGCGATGGCGGGAGTCAGGCCCAGATCGAGGGCCGTCCCATAGCCAACTCCTGCGACCAACATGCCTCGACCGACATCCGCCAAGAATTCACGACGTGAACGTGGAGCCATGACCGCCTCCGATTTGAAATGGCCTGGAGAACTCAACCGCGCCGATTCCCTGGCGATCCGATGCAGCGACCGATCGTCTGCCGATGCCGCACGCAAGTCAAACCGTCTCGGGCCAATCTCGAATGCCGAACGGCCGGGCCACGCACGGGGCAGATGATACCCTCGCCGCAACGCATCCGACAATGCTGATTCGAAATCCGGCCGAGGCCAGCCTTGCGAAATCGTCACAGGCACACGAAATTACGAACTCGAATCGCAGGCAAGTTTTGTAGGACGGCCCTTTCGGACCGTCGGAATAACGAGCGGTCGTCAATTGGCGCGACGGCCCGGAAGGGCCGTCCTACGAAGCCAGACGCAATCTCATCGCGGTCGGATAACGAATTCACCGGGGGCGACATGGATTACAGAATCGGCGGGAGCCTTGTGGTCGCATCGGTTTTGATCGGCATCGGCACGGTTCAAGCCGCCGAGCCGACGCCCGATTTGCGAATTACGTGGGAGAAGAATTTCCTCACGATCAACGGTGATTTTCCCGGCAAGACCATTTCGGTGAACTATTTGGAGGCCTACTGCCGTCCCGGGTCCACCGACCGTGAGTGGGGTCAGACGGTGATCGGCCACACGACCGAAATGGTCTCGGCCAGCGATGACAAACGGCTGATCAAACTGAAATGCACGCTCAAGGACGGAGTCGTCGTGCATCACGAAATCCAAGCCGGGTCGGACGAGGTGGACTTTCGGATTGTGGCGACGAATCCGACCGACAAGGAATCGCAGGCGCATTGGGCTCAGCCGTGCATCCGCCTCGACAAGTTTGTCGGAGTCCCCGCGACTAGGGCTTCGGAGGAGTATCTCGCTAAAAGTTTCGTGTTCCTGGACGGCAAGCTGGAGCGCATGCCGACCCGCGATTGGGCCACGAAAGCCCGGTACATTCCCGGTCAGGTGTGGGCTCCGAAAGGCGTGGACCGGAGCGACGTCAACCCGCGGCCGCTCAGCCCGCTCGTCCCCAGCAACGGCCTGATCGGTTGCTTTTCGTCCGATGACAAATGGTTGTTCGCCACGGCGTTCGAACCGTACCAGGAATTGTTTCAGGGCGTGATCGTCTGCCTGCACTCGGACTTTCGGATCGGCGGGTTGAAAGAGGGAGAGACGAAGAAGATTCGCGGGAAGATTTACGTCACGCCGGCGGATGTGGCGGCGTTGGTGAAACGGTACGAGAAGGATTTTCCGGAACACTTGAAGGGGCAGTAGGCAGTGGGGAGTAGGCAGTGGCGAAACGTCAACCCAATCACCCCACTGCCCACTGCCCACTGCCCACTGCCCAGCGGAGCCCCAACTTGAGCGACACGACAACAGCCGCACTGCAACTCCACGGCGTCGAAATCATCGACACATTCGCCGAAGCGTTCCCCGTCGCTGGGACGCGGCTGATCATGACGGCCATCTCGGACGAGTGGGCACGCACGGCTGCGACGGTGGCGACGGGTTACGCGACGAGCGTGATCGCGTGCGATGTCGAAGCGGGAATCGAGCGCGGGCTCTCGCCGGAGGAAACTCCCGACGGGAGGCCGGGGGTCAGCGTGCTGATGTTTGCGTTCAGTCGCGACGCGCTCGCCAAGGCCGTGGTGGGGCGCGTGGGGCAATGCGTGCTGACCTGCCCCACGACCGCTTGCTACAACGGCGTCGAAAATTCTCCGAAGGACAAACGGATCGCCGTCGGTGGCCAGTTGCGATTTTTTGGTGACACGCACCAGTCGAGCAAGCGGCTGGCGGGACGCCGGCTGTGGCGAGTGCCCGTGATGGACGGAGAGTTTGTGTGCGAGGACAAGTTCGGCACGGTGAAAGGTGTCGGCGGCGGAAATTTGTTGATCTGCGGAACCGATCAGGCGGCGGCCCTGTCCGCCGCCGAAGCGGCCGTCGCGGCGATTCGCGATGTGCGAGGCGTGATCCTACCGTTCCCAGGCGGGATCGTGCGGTCCGGCAGCAAGGTCGGGTCGCGGTACAAGAAGCTGAAGGCCAGCACGAACGAAGCCTACTGCCCGACGCTTCGCGCGGTGACGCAGACCGAACTCCCGCCGGAAGCCGGAGCCGTCTACGAACTCGTGATCGACGGCTTGACGTTCGATGCCGTCGCCGCCGCGATGCGTGCCGGCCTGCACGCCGCCGCGGCCACTCCCGGCGTGATCCGGATCACCGCGGGCAACTACGGCGGCAAGCTGGGGCCGCATCACTTTCAACTAAGGGACTTGGTGTGACCCGGTGAGTGGACAGTGGACAGTGGATTGTGGACAGTGGACGGAGCCACCGAGTCGCGGCCAAAGTCCATCCTCGCCGGAATCGCATGAGCACCGCACCGTCAGACAGCCTGTGTGAGCACTCGACGACCCGCACCGTGTCGCGGCTGGTGATCGTGGTCGCGGCGGCGCAAGCGTTGGCGAGCATTCTGACGGCGACGGTGAGGTACAGCCCGGACCGCTGGCCAGAGCGGCGGCCGGCGGATGTGCCGTTCTTCAGTGCCAACGACACGTCGCGTTGGGCGACTGTGTGGTCGCTTGCCGAACGCGGCACTTACGAAATTGACGAAATCATCCAGCGGCCCGGTTGGGACACGATCGACAAAGTCAAACTCGGCGGTCATTTCTATTCGTCGAAGCCTCCGCTGCTGCCGACGCTTGTCGCGGGAGCGTACTGGCTGGTGAAGCGGGCGACCGGATTGGACCTGCTCACGCGGCCTCACGAAACCGTGCGGGTTTTACTGCTGCTGGTGAACTGGCTGCCGCTGGTCGCGTCGCTGTGGCTGATCGGGAAGCTGGGGGAACGCTACGCGCGCACGGAATTTGCTCGCGTGTTCCTCGTCTTCACGGCGGCTTGGGGGACGCTCCTGACGCCGTTTCTTGTGACCTTCAACAACCACACGGTCGCTGCCGCGAGCGTGCTGTTTGCCACGGCGGCTACACTGCGAATCGTCTGCGACGGCGATCGGTCGGCGTGGCGATTCGTTTTCGCCGGCGCGTGGGGGGCGTTCGCAGTCTGCAACGAATTGCCCGCGTGCATGTTTGGCCTTGCGTTGTTCGTGATACTACTCCGCCGGGACCCGCGTCGGACGTGGATGTGCTTCGCGCCGGCCGCGGCTTTGCCCCTCGCGGCCTTTCTGTTCACGAACTGGCTCGCGGTCGGAGAGTGGACGCCGGTGTACGCAAAGTTCGGGACGGCGGCCTATCTGTACGAACACGACGGCGTGCCGAGTTATTGGACCGATCCGTCCGGCATCGACCGGGGCGAATTGTCGATGTGGGTGTATCTGTTCCACTGCACGATCGGGCATCACGGCATCTGGTCATTGTCGCCGGTGTTCTTGCTGACGGCGCTATCGTGGTTGCGAGTCGCGAAGTCGCCAGAAAGCAGTTCGGAATCGATGCACAGGCAGATTTCAGAGACGCTCGCCCCTCACCCTCGACCTCTCCCTCTCTTCGGGGGTGAGGGGGGACGGAAGGTCGTTTGGCTCAGCTTTCTGTGCACGATTTGGGTCATGGGGTTCTACGTTGCGCAGACACAGAGCTACAACTACGGAGGCAACAGCAGCGGGCTGCGGTGGGCATTTTGGCTGATCCCGCTGTGGCTCGTGGCGATGATTCCAGCTCTGGATGAGTTCGCGGAGCGACGGTGGTTCCGGCGGTTGGCGGAAGTGGCGTTGGCCGTGTCGGTATTTTCCGCCGTGATGCCGCACAACAACCCGTGGCAACCGCCGTGGACACAGAACGTCTTGGAGCGCTGGCGCTGGGTCAATTACGGCACGCCGGTCGAACCGTTTTCGCGTCCGCTGCGAAGTTGGCTGGCTTCGCTGCCCGACGCGACGGACGAAGCGCCTCAGCCATGGATTGAATTCGCCAGCACTGAGGTCGGCGGAGCATCGCAACGACTGCGAGTGAAACAGTTGCATCGTGACGCGGCGAGTAACCCTTCTGAACCGAAACGCGCTTTGTTGATCATTCGATTCGTCCACGAAAATCGAAGCGGGCCGAGCGAGGCCATCCCCCTGTCGATTTCCGAACCAGCTTTTCTTGCCGGGGAGTGGCCGTCGAAATTCCTGCGCGATCTGTCTGTCGCCGCCGAGGATCCGCAGCTCATGCGTGTGCAGTCTGCCGTTACAGGGCTGCCCCGTGCGGCCGAATACCGCCCAGGTTCGGTGCGATATTTGAAGACGCCGCTCAGGAAAGATGCCTACCGATGTCAGTTGGCGGTTGCGTCCGTGCGCCACCGGGCGGATGATCGCTCACCCGAATTGGTCTACCGTCGCGTGCTGTGGCTCAGTGACGAAGTCCCGTTCGGCGTCGTGCAGTTTGAAGACACGGTGACCGATCTGCGGGACAATTCGATCGTGCTCCGGCAGCTCTGGGCGGCCGTGGCGACGGGTGGGCAATGATGGAAGATGGAGGATTGACGATGGAGGATGGAAATCCGCCACGGACATCCGGCAAGGTCTCGACCCACAATCCTCCATCCTCTATTCTCCATCCTCATTCCACCACCACACGCAGACGGATCAAACCAACATGGGGTTGTTCGACAAGCTCAAAAAGGGATTGCAGAAGACCAAGGACCTCCTGCGCACGGATGTTCGCGACCTGTTCAAGGCGGGCGAGATTCTGGGCGAGTCGCACATCGAGGATTTCTATCGGCGGCTGATCGGGACAGACATGGGCGTCGAGGCGTCGAACGAGATTGTCACAGAATTGAAGGAAAAGCATCTGGGTCGCACGGTGGTGATCGATGAGATTTGGAAAACCGTCCGCGACAAACTCAAATCGCTGCTGAAGGGAGGCGAGGGGACGTTGTGGGACGTGAACAACGAACTCTCGCCGCTGAAGTTGGCTTCGTCGGGATCCACAGTCATCCTCGTCGCGGGGGTCAACGGCGTGGGCAAGACGACGTCGATCGCGAAGCTCGCCAACCTGCTGCACAAGCACGGCAAGAAAGTCGTGCTGGCGGCGGGGGACACATTTCGAGCGGCGGCAGTCGAGCAACTGACGATGTGGAGTCGTCGGCTGGGGTGCGAGATCGTCACGAAACCGGCCGGGGCCGATCCTGCCAGCGTGGCGTTCGTGGGCTGTGCGCGGGCGAAGGAAATCGGGGCCGACGTGCTGATTGTCGATACGGCCGGACGCCTGCAGTCTCAGCAGAACCTGATGAAACAACTCAGCAAGATCCAGCGGGTCATCGAGGGACAGATTCCGGGCGCGCCGCACGAAGTCCTGCTGGTGCTCGATGCCACGACAGGGCAGAACGGCGTCAGTCAGGCCAAACATTTTTCCGAAGCGGTGGCCTGCTCGGGCCTGATCCTCGCGAAACTCGACGGCACGGCCAAAGGCGGCGTGGTCGTGGCCATTCGCCAGCAGATGTCGCTTCCGGTGAAGTACGTCGGCGTCGGCGAGCAGGTGGACGACCTGGAGCTGTTCGATCCGGACGGCTTTGTGGATGCACTGTTTGAGACGTAGCAGCGACTCAAGTGCGTCGTGTTGCACAATCCGATCCGGCAAGATTCGCCATTGGCAAACCGCTGGCTTTACGCGAACTTCCGGTCAGGCAAGCCGGGAAACTTCTATGCGTTCTCGCACCCATGCTGATCAGCGTGACTCTCAAGTGCGGGACATATTCTTTACGAGCGACTTGCGAGATGCACCGATAAGTCCGAACAGACTTTCCCTCCTCAACGCGCGACTTGAGGCAACAGGGACGGTGGCGATTTCGACTCGGACAGGAACTGTCGGAGGGAATCGGAGGACGAGCGCATGCTCGCGGACGAGCTTCACCTACCGTGTGTCACGCGGAAGCGAGGGGCATGTGGTCGCGGTGGGCACGATTCGAGGATCGAATTCACTCGCAAGCTTGTAGGAGACCTAAACATGAAGTGCAAGTTCGTGAAAGCTGGGATCATCGTGGCCGGGTTCTGGTGCGGGGCCACGGCGATGGGACAGGAGCAGCCCACGCGGCCTCAGTCGCAGTCGGGTGTGTTTCAAAGTCGATTCGAACAGGCGCTCGCGGAGCCAACCGACGGGCAGATCATCCCCGTGCAATGTGTTCCAGCGTGTGCCGCTCCCGCCGCGCCGGGCTGTGGCCCAGCCGCATCCGCTGGATGCGCTCCGGCTGCGGCCGGCTGTAATGGCGGCCCCGGCGGCGGTCCTCAAGGCTGCAACGGTGCTCAGGGATGCAACGGTGCCGGACCCGACGCCGCTGCTCCGCCGTGCGAAACGCCGTGGACGCTGATGGAACTCTTCGACCGACCTTGCTGCGGCGGCAACTGGATGAAGGACGCCGGCATTACGGTCGCCGGTTGGCTGGACATGGGTTATCAAAGCGAGGCCGACGGCAGCTTCTGCGGCAATGGACCGTTCCTTGATGACGCGGAATGGCGCGCTCTCAACACAAACCAATTGTATGTGTACGCCGAGAAAATCGCCGACGGCTCGAAGGGCTTCGGCTGGGGATTTCGCGCCGACGTGTTCTATGGTGTGGACGGCAACGAAGGGCAGTCCTTCGGCAACAATCCTGGTCGCTTCGATTACTTGAACGGCTGGGACCGCGGCATTCATGAATTCGCCATGCCGCAGTTGTACGGCGAGGTGGCGATTGACAAGCTGTCAATCAAGGCCGGCCACTTCTACACCATCATTGGATACGAAGTCGTCCCGACGCTCGGCAACTTTTTTCTGAGCCGTCAAATCACGTTCTGGAACAGCGAACCGTTCACCCACACCGGCGCCTTGGCGACGTACAAAGCCACGGACAAGGTGATCGTGTCCGGCGGCTGGGTTTTGGGGTGGGATACCGGCTTCGATCAGTTCAACGATGGCAGCGCCGGGTTGGCGAGTGTTGCGTACAACCCAAGCGATAAGACATCGTTCATCATCTACTCGTGCTTCGGCAATCAGGGATGGCGCGGCGACGGTGGCGTGACTGGACTCATTGCCTCGCACAAGTGGACCGACAAGTTGATGTCCGTCCACCAGTTCGACGTCTTCGATTCGGATTTGGACGTGGACTTCAAAGTCGATGGACTCGCCGGCGACAGCATCGGGTTCATCAACTACCTGTTTTACGAGATCAACGCAAAATGGAAGGCCGGCGCCCGCCTCGAGTGGTACCGACCCGACGCGACCTCGTTCTACACCTTCACGTATGGCCTCAATTACAAGCCGCGGTCGTACCTCACGATCCGGCCGGAAATCCGCCACATTTGGTCGTCGTCTGCAGAACTGGGTGGTCCGGCAGGTTCGATTGCTGACAACGTGGCCAATGTGTATGACAACAACACGGTTGTTGGTGTCGACGCGGTCTTCACTTTCTAGTCGCAAGACGTGAATGAACTGGACCCGAGCCGTGGTCTCGCAAGGAACCACGGCTCGGTCTATTCTTGCGGCGGCGCGGGCGACGTCCGATCAATCAACGACTGGTAGATCTCTCGGAGGCGTCGAGTCATCTTTTCGTGGCGAAACTGATCGGTGAATCGCGAGCGACCTGTTTGGCCAAACTGCTCACGCATGCGCGGATCGGCGGCCAGCGCGATCAGGGCCTGAGCCAATTCGCCGACAGAGCGCGGAGGGATGAGAAAACCGGTCTCGCCGGGAATCACCACCTCGCGTGCACCGTCGACGTCGTAGCTGACGACTGGCTTTCCGGAGATCAATCCCTGCGGGAGGACTCTCGCCAGCCCTTCGCGCAGGCTGGCGTGTACGACAATGTCCGTCGCGCCGATCAGTTCAGGAACGCGATCGCTTGACGCAAGCCCGGCAAAAACGAAATGGCTCGACAATCCCGCAGCCGCGATCTGACCCAACAACTCATGTCGCAAAATGCCGTCGCCGACAAACAGGTACCGAACGTTGGGCTGAGCGGCGACCACTACTTTCGCCGCTTCGATCACGTCGGCGTGCCCCTTCAGGTGAAACATTCGAGCCACCTTGCCGACGACGACGTGTTGCGGCTCGAACCCCAACTCCCGCCGCAGCACCTCGCGCGGCCGTGGCGGATTGAGAAATGGTTCCACCTCCATGCCGCTGTACACGGTGACAAACTTGTCTCTCGGAGCGACTCCCGCGGCAACGTACTGATCTGTCATCGCGTCACAGACACTGACCAGTCGGTCGCATCGTCGAGCCGCCCACTTTTCCGCCGCTCGAAACACCTCGTGGGCCATTCGACTTTGGTACGCGTGAAACGACGGACCGTGAATCGTGTGGACGCAGGGAATCCCAAGCTTGAACGCGGCGGCACGTCCCAGCAATCCCGCCTTGCCGCTGTGCGTGTGCACGACGTGCGGCCGAAGCGCTCGCAGCAGGTTCACGAACTGGCGATAGCTCGACCAGTCCCGCCACGGATGGATGCTGCGCCGCAGTTCGGGAATGATTCGCACGTCCAGTCCGCGAGTCTTCGCCCGCTCGATCAAACTTCCCTCCGGACCGATCGCCGGACCGGTGACAAGTGTCACCTGATCTCCGTGCAGATGATGCTGGTCCTCCACGGTCAGGAGCGTGTTTTCCTGCGCACCGCCGAGAATCAGTCGTGTGATGATGTGCACGACCCTCATGACACCGGCACCTCGATCGCAGCCGAAGTCGATTCGAATACCGCGTGCCAGGCGTCGCCGTAGTCCACGTGAACGAGATACAGACCGCAGGCCGGAGCCGTTGCGCCGGCGGCGGAGCGTTTCTGCGCGTGCAAGATGCGGCTGACATCGGCCGCCGTCCAGGTGTGGCGTCCGACGTTGATCAGCGTGCCGACGATCGTGCGAACCATGTTGTACAGGAAGCCGTCGGCGACAATGTCCATGCTGATGAAGTCACCGGACGTGGATTGAACTCCGGTCATCCCCGACATTTCGCCGACTGCGGAGGCGAGGGACGAGACATTTGTCCACAGCGGCCAGTGTTCGCGGCGAGCGAACTCGATCTCGAAGACGGTGCGGACACTGGTGGCCTTGTTCGGCCAGTCCGTTTCAAAGCTGCGGAAGTCGTGCGTACCGATCAGAACCTGCGCCGCCGCCTGCATCGCAGCCACGTCGAGATCAACGGAAAGGTGGTACGCAAAACGTCGCACAAACGGAAACGCGGCCCGTCCATGGTGGATGACGTATCGATAGCGCTTCCGCTTCGCCGAGAACGTGGCGTGAAAGTCGTGCGCGACCTCGCGGGATTCGAGCACGACGACGTCTTCAGGCAGGAACTGTTGCAGCGCCGGCTGAAATCTCTCACCAGGGATTCCGCTTTCGGTGTGAAAGCTCGCAACCTGGCCGAGCGCATGCACCCCCGAATCGGTTCGCCCCGCGCTGAGGACTCGGCTGTGGCTGCCCGTCAACTGCTCGATGGATCGCTCAAGCTCCGCCTGAATCGACGGCCCGTTGGCTTGCACCTGCCAGCCGCAGTAGTTCGTGCCATCGTACGCCAGCTTCAGGCCAATGTTCCGCATGGCCTGATCGTATTGCTGGGATCGGACCTTGGCAAGCAGAGGTCATGTCGCGTACAAATCGTGGCGAACGGGTCGCGACGACTCGGCCGCGACGGCAAGGTTCGGAAACGGGTGACGCATGGCCGAGGACTGGGATATTTACATCTGTCCAATCGACGATCACCTGACTTCGGTGTTCGTGGATCTGGCACTGCACGACGAAGCACCGCAGGCGCATCGGCCGTGGCTGTTACGCGTCGCGGTTTCCTTGCGAGATCCGGGTCCCGACGGACTCGGCGTGCCAGACGAAGTCGATGCGCTGTACGCGATTGAAGACGACCTGTTTCAGCAGGTGGCCGAGAGCTTTCCTTCCCGGTACGTCGGCCGCACGACATCTCAGGGCCGACGCGCCCGATCCGCGGAACGGCTGGTAGAACGGGTGGATCGCCTGCGACTCAGGTTTCCCGCTTACACGTTCAATGTGGCGACGATCCTGGACACCGGCTGGGATTATTATTTCGACACGCTGTTTCCAAGCGATCTGGATTGGCAGACGATTCAAACGCGGCGGCAGATCGACGCGATGATCGAGCATGGGATCGACGTGAACTTGCCCTGTGATGTTGTCCACGTCGTGAGGTTTCCTGAGCCCGGGAGGCGAATCGACTTTCGAAACCAGTCGGAGCCGGAAGGCTTTCAGTGCGAGGATTTCTCGCCCGACGAGGCCGAAGAGCACGTCAACCGGTTCGGCCTGCGTCTGGTTCGGCGGGACCCCATAGCGCTCGAGTATCTGGACGGATTGGTTGTGGATTTGTTTCTGCGGGCAGCAGCGGGCGGCGGCGAATACGACGGCTGGACAACAGCCACGGTCTGACGCGAGGAAGGCGATTGCGAGGCGTTTTGGGCACTGGTAGAATCTGTCCGTAAATTGAGCATCGTCTGTGAAGCAAAGCGCGAACGAAGGCGTCGCCGCAGTCGATGTCGCGTGCAGACAGAAAATGTTACGGTGTCGCCGCGTCATGAATCAGCGCCACAATCCCCTCGTCTGGGCGTTTGATGCCGGGAGTTGTCTCGGCGTGCGAGTTCGCATCAGCGTATTCACTCCTCTGGTCATGCTGATTCTCTGTCTCAAGCTGGGCTGGCAACTCGGCGGCACAATTTCGGCGGTCCTGTTTGTCAGCGTGGCACTTCACGAACTTGGGCACGTGCTGTCGCTGCGATCGGTCGGCGTCCTGAATCAGGAAGTCGTGTTGTGGCCATTCGGCGGACTGGGCTGGTCAGAAGAATCGTTGCCGCTGCGGTCGCACCTCCTTGTGGCGGGGAGCGGTCTGCTGATGAACCTCATCGTTTGCCTGCTGACATTGACCGAGGTGGCCATTCCGACGCCGGTGTGGCCGGCGTTCAATCCATTGCTGACCGACGTCGGTCAACTCGCCGCCGGTTTGGCCGGCGGCGAGTCCCAGCGCACAGTGATGTCGCAGGTGTTGGTGATCGTCTTCGCGATCAACTGGATGTTGATCGCCGTGAATCTTGTGCCGGCCAAACCGCTCAATGGCGGTCGCATCGTGCATGCGTGGCTTGCAAGTCGCGTCGGTCCGATTGTTGCGGCCGAGATTGCTCCGCGCATAGCCTTCCTGTCGGCCGCCGTGCTGATCTTTGTGGCTCTCGTCGCAAGCCACCTCACGCTGATGCTGCTTTCATTCGTTCTGATTCTCCTCAATCTGCATGACGCACGCTTGCCGACCAAGCGCGAATCCGCTCCGGAAGAATCGTTCATGGGTTACGACTTCTCCGAGGGATACACAAGCCTCGAGCGCTCGGCCCCGCCCGCCGAGGATTCGGCACAGGAAGCACCTCGCGGGTTCTTCCAGCGTCTGCATCAAAGGGGCGTCGAAGACGATGACCAACCCACGCCGACGTTGACTCAACACGAAGAGGCCGCCGTGGACCAGATTCTGGCAAAGCTCCATGAGCAAGGCATGCCGTCTCTCACCGAGGCGGAAAAACGATTGTTGCGACAGGCCAGCGCCCGCTATAGGGCGAAGGGCCGAAAGTAACGCGACGATTCATCGCGATACCGCGCCAATCTCGAAGCGCACGGGGGCCGCAACGACGTGCAATCGCCAGCGGAATCGCGGCAGAACCGGGTCTCATTGCCGACCTCGGCAAATCCCGCACATCGTGCCGAGGCCGTCCAGCCCCAACCAACCGCCAGCCGATCCGGGGAATCTGTGGCATTTCCGCCACACCCCGCCTGCCCATCGACCTGTGATCTAGGTTTGCATTCGCCAACGCATTGCGCTGGAATCCAAACCCATGGCGACTGACACCCTCGGCATCTCGCAACAACTGGCGACTCTCGATCGGCTGCTGACCGCCACGAGCGCGGACGAGTAGTCGATGTCCGACTCGCCAGTCGATAGCAATCTCCTGCCGGACCGATCGGCCAAGGCGATTCGTGAATTGCATTCGTACGCGGCGTTCCTGGGAACTCCCCTGTTGTGCATCGACTCGGCGACGTGCGGCATCGCTGGGCGCAGTCACGATGGCTGCCTCAACTTTGTGCCAGCTGATTTTTCCCAGCGAGCCGCCGGTCGAGACGCACCTCGCGTTTGGCCGCAATCGCCAGATCATGCACTCGTTTCATTGCCTCTGCCGTCGTTCTCGGGCCGGGAACTGTTCGCGGTGGGCTGCGTGCTATGCCGACCCGGCGCGCGTCCGCACGATCTCGTCCTCGCCGCGGCCGAGCAAGACTGGTCACAGTCGCAACTGGATGACTGGCTTTGTCAACTTCCCTCGTGCGACACACGGACCCTGGAACGCCTGCTGACCGCGGCGACTCAGCGATTGTCGCAGGACACGCAGCAGGAGACCCGTCAAACTCAGCTTGACGACCTCGCCACGGAGGTGGAGTACACCTACGAAGAAATCAGTCTGCTGCACGCGCTGACTCAGAATCTTCAGATCTCAAAGGCGCCCAGTGAACTGGCATGGCTTGCTCTCAAATGATTGCACAATGTGATCCTTGCCGATGGGCACGCCGTGTGGTTGAACGATCGGCGAACGGCAGCGCAGTTTCTGATTCAGGGACAGGTGCCGTTTGGCTCCGAGCGACTGTTTCAGCTTGTTTCTAGGTTCGGACACCACAATTGGCAGCATCCGCTGGTTCGAAATCACGTGGCGGAGAGTCCGTTGTCCGGCGAGTTCCCCGGGATTCGCAACTTCATTCTCGTGCCCATCGCGGAGGGTGAATTCTGCTCCGGATGGCTTTGCAGTTGCAACTCGATCAATCGGGAAGAATTCGGCACATTGCAAGCCAACCTGCTGGCATCGGTCGGGACGATTCTCGACACCACACGCGCAATCGAGACCTCTATCAGCAACATGAAGAGCTCCTGCTGGGCTTCGTGCGGTCGCTCGTTTCGTCGCTCGACGCAAAGGACCCCTACACGCGAGGGCATAGCGAGCGCGTGGCCCTCGCGGCGCGTCGACTTGGCCGGCAGCTTAATCTCTCCGAGGAAGACCTGCGTCAAATCTACCTTTCGGGGCTTCTGCATGACATCGGCAAGATTGGAGTCGACGATCGGATTCTTCGCAAACCCGATCAGCTCACGCCGGAAGAGTTTGAACAGGTCAAGAAGCATCCCGCGATTGGACATCAGATCCTCGTTGGGCTGAAGAACCTGCAACCCGTGATCCCCGGCGTGCGGCATCACCACGAAGCGTGGAACGGCTGCGGATACCCCGACGGCCTGAAAGGCGAAGAGATTCCGTTGATGGCTCGCATTCTGGCCGTCGCTGACAGTTACGATGCCATGGGCAGCGATCGTCCCTGCCGGCAGGGTATGCCGCTTGACGTGCTCGAAGGGATTTTCCGACGCGGCTCCGCCATTCAGTGGGATCCGGCCGTGATCCAGGCGTACTTTTCGGCTCGCGACGAAATCCGAACGATCTGTGAATCGCATGTCCATGAGCCGACCGCCGCACTCGCGTTGTCAGAATCGGCCTCGGAGTGGTTGCCGCACAGCGTCATCCACAGCGCCTGAGATCCTGCGGCTTCCCGTTTCTTGGAAAAGCCGTCCGAGTCCCGTCGCTCCGCATTGTCAACTTATGTTGGAACGCTAGAATTCATGCGGTTTGTGCGTCCGTCCGGGTCCTGTCTCCGCGAAGGCTGGCCATCATGGCGAAGAGCGGTTCAAGAAAGAAACTGCCCAAGGAAGTCGCCGTCATCAACGCCGACAACTGCACCGGGTGCGAAGCGTGTCTGGAAGTCTGCCCCGTTGATTGCATCCATAAGGTGCCGGGCGAAACGATTGGCGTGCTGCAATCTTGGTGTGAAATCGATGTCGAGCGTTGTGTGGGCTGCGAAGTGTGCGTCCACATTCCAACGAAGAAATCGGATCCGTACGAGCTGACCGTTTGCCCGTGGGATGCGATCGAAATGGTGCCAACGGTCACCGTGGCACAGGTCGTCGCTTCGAAGGGTGGACCGCCGGACTACCTCTACAAGAATTGGGACAACGTGGTCGTCCCCGCCATTCGGATGGCCGAACTCGCCGCCGCCAAGTGACGCCGGGTCGCTCTTTATGATCAATCGCCGCTGTCGTTTGGTCCACGTTTGCCTGGCGCTCGCGTTGTCATTCCCGTTGCCTTCAAGCTGGGCGCAGGTGCTGACCGAACGGCCGCCCGCGGGAGCCAAGTCTGGAGCCAAGCCAGCTCCTCGCGATCCTGCCAGCAAAACTTCGCTGGAAGTCCACATCCTCGTTGGCCGCGAAGGCGTCGGCCAGCAGTCGCAACGCTGGCTGCGCGTCTTCGAGAAGCTGCAGGTTCCACTCACGATTCGGCACGGAGACATTAGTGAGAAGCTGAGCGTCACGGAACAATCGCTCGGCAATGGTCTCCGACGGGTGCAGCTGGTTGGCGGCCTCGACCGCACCGGCCGGATTGCGTTTCCCGATCGAAGTTTCGCCGAGTCGGAAGCCGACAAGCTGGCCGAATGGCTGACCGAGTTGCGCGAATTCGGTGCGCAGGGAGCCCCCGGCGGCAAGCCGGTTTGGGGACTGAGCAACGACCAATTCGAGCGACTGTTCCGCAGCCTGGCCGCGCCCGTGCGAACCGAGCTTCAAGACCAAACGCTCGCCGAGGCCATTGCCGCGTTCAACCTGCCGAACGAATTTCCGCTCAGCTTCAGCGACGCGGCTGCCGCTCGGATCGAGGCGGCCGGTTCCACAGCGAAAGTCCACGCCGAGTTGAAAGGCATCGCGCAAGGTTCGGCGCTCGCCGCTTTGCTGAACCAATGGGGGCTTGGCTTCCGTCCGCAGCGGTCTCGTTCGGGTGCCCTGCAACTGACCGTCGTGACACTCTCCGAAGCCAGCGACGTCTGGCCCGTCGGCTGGCCGCCGACAAAGAAGACCGCGGACACCGCCCCCTCGCTCTTCAAACTGCTGTCGATCGAACTCGACGACATCGAACTCGATGCCGTGCTCGAAAGTGTCGCCGAGGTTTCGAAGGTGCCCGTGCTGATCGACCACCACGGATTGCAACTGCAGAGGATTGATCTGGCCGCGGTCAGGGTTTCGCACCCGCGCCGCCAGGCTTCATACAACATGCTGCTCAAGTCGGTCACGTCCGCCGCCAAGTCACAGCACGAAATTCGGGTCGACGAAGCCGGCCGCCCGCTCGTTTGGATATTCCCATTCCGCCAGCGAAGCGCCGCCGCCTCGCCTCCGTGATCACCTTTCGTCGGACGGGTCTTCGACCCGTTGAGTTTTGGCGGATTGAAGTCCCGGCCTACGATTCATTACCTCGTCGCCCGACAAGCCCATGTTCACCGGAGAACAGCTCGTTGCCGAACTCGCCGCGATGGGGATCACCCACGTGGTCTGGCTTCCCGACAGCACGCTCGGCACGTGGGAGTCGGCTCTCGCGTCATCGCCGAACCTGCGACTGATCCGCGTCTGCCGCGAAGGCGAAGCCTGGGCTGTCGCTGCAGGTCTACACCTGGCCGGAGCGCGTCCGCTCGTGATGATCCAGTGCACGGGCCTGTTCGAATCGGGCGATTCGCTTCGAAACGCGATCCACGACTACGGCCTGCCGCTGTTCGCTGTCATCGGATACCGGAGTTTCCTCCTCCCGAGTCCCCCCGCCAACGATTCCGCCCGCACCTTCACCGAACCCTTCCTTCAGGCGTTCCAGATCGAGTACAAATTGATCGACGCTCCCGACAAGCTGCCGCTCCTGCGCGAGCACTACGAGCGCTGCCGGCACACCAACCAACCGGGAGCCGTCCTGATTGCCGAAGGTAAGATGTGAAGGAGTCCCTCGCGTGGCCGCCGCGAACCTGCCCCCCGTCAACGATCTCCTCGACCTGCCGGTCATCCGCTCGCTGATGACGGAGCGCGGTCGTGACGTGGTGCGAACGTGGGTCCGTGAATCGTTCGACGAGCTGCGCCAGCGCGTGCTGTTGGGCGACGCCGACGGTGACCGTGCCGGGCTGCTTGGCCGGTTGGCGTCCGCGGTGCTGCACCGTGCCGAATCCGATGCCGACGTTCGTCTCGGCCGTGTGATCAACGCCACCGGCGTCGTCCTGCACACCAGCCTCGGCCGGGCGCCGCTCTCGGATGCCGCGATCACCGCGATTGCCGATGCCGCCCACGCCTCGAACCTCGAAGTCGACCTGGCGACCGGCGATCGGCGTTACCGTGGGTACCAGCTTCAGTCCGCCTGGCAGACGCTGACGGGCGCCGAAGCCGCGCTGATCGTGAACAACAACGCCGCCGCCACGGTGCTCGTGTTGCAAGCGCTCTGCCAGGGTCGCGAGGTCGTGATTTCGCGCGGGCAGTTGATCGAGATCGGCGGGTCGTTCCGTCTACCGGAAATCTTCGGCCTCAGCGGCGCCATACTCCGCGAGGTCGGCACGACCAACCAGACGCACCTCGACGATTACGTGAAAGCGATCGGTCCGAACACGGCCGCCATCCTGCGAGTCCATCCTTCAAACTTTCGCGTCGAAGGCTTCGCGGCCACGCCGGAGATCGACGAGCTCGCACGACTCGCGAAGCAGCACGGCGTCCTCTGCATCGACGACATCGGCAGCGGCTGCGTGTGCGATTCGACGAAGTTAAGTCTCCCCGCCGAACCGACATTCCGTGACAGCCTGTCGTCCGGGGCGGACGTGGTTCTCGGCAGCGGCGACAAGCTGCTCGGCGGCCCACAATGCGGAATCCTGCTCGGCCGCTCCGACCTCATCGCCCGCGTGCGGCATCACCCGCTGGCGCGTGCCGTGCGCGTCGACAAGTTGACACTCGCGGCCCTTTCGGCCACGCTCGATTCGTACTTGCGCGGCACGGCCGAACAGGACATCCCCGTGCTGCGGATGCTCGCCACATCCGCCGACGAATTGCACGCCCGCGCCGAACGCCTCCGCGAGGCGCTGGTCGGCACAACCTCGATCAACGCGACCGTCGCCTCCGAAACTGCGGCGGTCGGCGGCGGATCGCTTCCGACCGCGGAACTGCCGACGGTCGTGTTCCGTCTCCAATCTGCATTGCACTCCGCCGCCGAGCTGGCTCAACGCTTGCGCTGCGGCACGCCACGAGTCTTCCCCCGAGTACAGTCCGATGCCGTCCTCCTCGATCTCCGCAGCGTGCTCCCGCACGATGATGAGGATCTCACCCGCGCCGTCCGAGCACTCGAAGGACCATGACTCCGCCAATACCGGCTCGTTCCCATCGAACGACCAGCGGTTGGAAGGCAGGTAGTGCTACATTTTGAGTTGAGTGTCGCCTTTCGCTCCGCGAAAGGGCGTTCTTTCGCGGAGCGAAAGACGACAAACTGTAGCACTACCGGAAGGCACCGCCAGTTGCATTCCTGCACTCGCGTCGCTACGACACACCAATGTCTTCGTTCCAGAGCGACGGGTTTTTGTCGATGAACGACCGCATCAACTCGATGCAGCGCCGGTCCTGAAGCACCTCGACGGTGACTCCGCGGCTGCGCAAAAGCTCCTCCTCGCCGAGAAACGTCACGTTCTCGCTCACGATCACACGCGGGATTTTGTAGAGCAGGATGGATACAGAACACATGGCGCACGGCGACAGCGTCGTGTATAGCCCCGACTGCGAATAGACCGCCGCCGGCAACCGGCCGGCGTTTTCGAGCGCGTCCAATTCGCCGTGCCGGATCGCACTCCCTTGCTGAACCCGCCGGTTGTGGCTGTGGCCAACGATCCGGTCCCGATGCACGAGGACCGACCCGATCGGGATGCCTCCCTCGGCCAGACCCGCTTCCGCTTCGGCGATGGCTGCCGCCATGAACGAATCCATTTTCCTTCCTTCCCCTCCCTCTCCCCTTTGGGCATTGGTCTCTCCACATCTCCCCTCTCCCCTTGGCAACCTTATGCAAGGGTGTTGAGGAGTTGGAGTCGTATCAAAGGAAACAGTTTGCGAACATGCGAGCCTGTTGTGTTTCCAAGACAAGGAGACTCGCGATGGATCGCAAACTGTGGGAGGCAG
>Ga0233425_10001170_pt1 | contig 61003 bp, 46 predicted proteins | sample Watercolumn_Towu_2_FD_181712 | JGI IMG/M metagenome (GOLD analysis project Ga0233425, IMG submission 181712) | Freshwater microbial communities from Lake Towuti, South Sulawesi, Indonesia - Watercolumn_Towuti2014_140_MG | ecosystem: Environmental > Aquatic > Freshwater > Lake | place...
GGCCATGGACCAGGTGTAGTTGTTGTAGGGGTTGCCGAAGCCGGGCTTGCCCAGCGTCGGCTTGTACTTGCCGCCTTTGTTCTCGCCGAAGAGGCACTCGGCGGTGACGTTGCCCGCAGGGTCTTCGACCAGCTTGAAGATGCTGATGGCGTGGGTGTTGAGGTACTTCTCCAGAGAGCAGATCAGGAGGTTGTCGGGGTCTGCGCACTCGTACTGGAAGGGGACGTGCATGGACCCGAAGTAGAGCGCGCCCCGGAAGGTGAGCATCGCACCGCCGCCCGAGAGGTTGTTGGTCGCGGGATTGGGGTCGTAGTCCTTGTACTGGAAGACCTTCTCCCAGGAGTCTGCGTCGGCCGCGGTGAGGCCCCCGCAGTCGGTGATGGGCGGGCTGCGGTAGATGTCGAACCCTTCGCCGCCGCCGATGTATCCCGAGCCCCAGGTGGAGACGTAGATCCTGCCATTGTAGGCCTCGAGCCATGCGGCCTCGTTCGCGATGACGCCGACCTCCTCGAACTGGAAGAGGGAGTCGGGCAGGTTGGACTCGTCGCCGACCCACTTGAGGATGATGCCCTTGTTGTCCCAGCGCTGCGAGCCGAGGTACAGGTCGCCGCCGTACACGAGGAACTTTCGAGCCTCGTTGTTCTCCGTCTGCTTCTGAGCACCGAGGAACACGCCGTCCTTCCAGATCGCTATGGAAGTGCCGTAGTCCTCCATGCCCCAGAGGACGCCGGTGCCCGGGCCTGCTGCGAAGTAGTAGGAGCCGAAAGCCGCGGATGCGCGCCACCCCAGCGTGTCCCAGGAGATCCCGGGGGCTTCCGGAGTCCCCTCGACCTCGGTCCTGCGGGTCGCAACTCCGGTAGCCTTGTCCACCGACCAGATCTCGGGGAGTCGCCAGTCCGGGAAGGTGAGCGGGTACTGCTCCATGGGGTTGGGGTTGAGCTGCTCGCACACTGCGTTGGAGCTCTCGTAGTTCAGCTGCATCCCCGCCAGCGGTCCCATGGCAAGGCACATGACGTTGGGCGCGGTGCCGAGCCACACGCGCTGGCTGTCCGAGGCCAGCGACCACACGTAGGTCTGGTTGGTCTTCGGCACGGTCTGGCCGTTCTTCTTCTTGAACTGCTCGTCGGGCTTCGCCTTGGCCACGAGCTGGAAGCTCGCCTGGGTCAGGATCGTTCCTGCCGGGGGAGTCGCCGGATCCTGGACCTTCGTGCACACGGTCTCCGGAGCGATGTCCTCCACCTCGGGGACGATTTCCGGGACGACTTCCGGGGTGATTTCGGGCTCGACGAACAGGTCCACGATTTCGGGCTCGGGCTCCGGAAGGGCTTCCTCCACGACCTCGGGCACCACCTCTGCCTCGTCCACCGGTTCGGGCTGGGGTTCCGGTGTGGCCTCCACGACATCGGGGACGTCCGGCACCGGCTCGGGTTGAAGCTCCGGCTGGAGGTCGGGCAGCTCGGGCTCGGGCTCGGGCAGAGGAACCTCCTGTGGCACGTCTTTCACCTCCGGGGGAGGAAGCTCGGGCGTGACCTCGGCCGGAGGGGGGAGCTCGGCCGCGGCTTCGACCGCGTCCGCTGGCATCTCCCCGTGCTGGTCGGACATGACCGGGCCGGAGCTGGAGGAGCCGCAACCCGCACCTGCAGCAAGGAGAAGGGCCGAGAGCGGGGCAAGGATGCGACCGACACGATTCAGATGCATGAGACACTCCTCACGCGAAATAGCGCAGGCATTATACCTTATCCACCGCGCGCCTTGCCAGGGATTCATGCGAGGAGGGTGCGACAGCCGCAGTGGGCGCACGGCAAGGAAAGGTCCGTTGCGCGCGCGGGCCGCTGGGATGTACTATGCACGGACGGGACCCGTGGTGGTGCCGCGGGCGCAGAGCGCACCCGGGCACGGGCGTGTGCACGCATCACGGTCCCTGGGAGTCGGGCGTGAGCAGGGTCACCGTTTCCATCGCCAGGGCGGGCAGCTACGAGGCCGGAGAGGTGCGCGCAGCACTTGCCAGGCTTCTTGCGCCCTGGGGCGGGATGCGGGGGCTGGTCTCCACCGGGGACCGGGTGCTCGTGAAGCCGAACTTCCTCGTGCCAAAGGCCGTGCACACCGCGGTGACGACCCACCCCGAGCTGATCCTGGCCCTGTGCGAGGCCGCACTGGATGCGGGAGCGGGAAGCGTCGTGGTGGGAGACAGCCCGGGCTTCGGGTCCGGGCTGTGGGTGGCCCGCAAGACAGGGTTCCTGGAGCCTGCGCGCGCGATCGGCGTCGAGGTGGTGGACTTCGCCACGCCCGTGGCGGTGGAGCTGAAGGACTCCCGCCGCTTCAAGCGGTTTGAGCTGGAGCGCACCGCGCTGGGTGTGGACAAGATCGTCAACGTGGGCAAGGTCAAGACCCACGGCCAGATGTTCATGACGCTGGCGGTCAAGAACCTGTTCGGCTGCGTGGTCGGGGTGCGCAAGGCCGCATGGCACCTCGAGGCGGGCAAGAACGCAGGCCTGTTCGCGGACATGCTGCTGGACCTCCATTACTATTTGAAGCCGTGCATCAACATCCTGGACGGCATCGTGATGATGGAAGGAAACGGGCCGGGCAACGGCACGCCCCGGGACTTCGGGGTGCTTGCTGCGTCCACCGATGCGGTCGCGCTGGACCGGGCGGTGTGCTCCGCACTGAGCCTGCCTCTGGAGCGCATGACCACGCACATCGAGGCAGAGCGGCTCGGCTACGGGGTGCCGGACCCCGGGCAGGTGGACTGGGCCGGCGTGCCGCTTGCGGACGTCACCATCCCGGGCATCGTGCACCCGCTGCTCGGGGACGTCGGGGACTTCTACGTCCCGGGCTTCCTGCGGCGCTTCTCGCGGCGTCTCCTCGAGGTCCGGCCCGTGGTGGACCCCGCTGTCTGCACCGCGTGCGGCCGCTGCGTCGGCCTCTGCCCCGCCAAGGCCATTGGCATGGTTCCTTGGCGCGGGAAGGAGCGGGCGTTGATCGATCCGGTCAATTGCATCCATTGTTACTGCTGCCAGGAGACGTGCCCCGACGGGGCCATACGTCCCAGGCGCGGGCTGGTAAGAGGCTTGCTCAAGAAGCCGGGGGGAATCGACGATGCGTAGAGTTGCGTTTGCTGCTGCAGTGCTGCTGGTGATGTGCCTCGGTTGCTCCGGGTCCAGCGGGACCGGGGGGGACGACACCGTGGATGCGGTTCCGGACATCGGGCCCGGCGACGTCGCTGAGGACGAGGCGCCGGTATGCGTGCCGACAGCGGAAACGCTGGACACGCTTCCGGACCAGCCCTCGGTGTTTGCCGGTGAGACCCTGGGCGTGAAGTGCGAGTTCACGGGCTGCCCGGACGCGGGAGAAGGGTTCGGACTGGTCGTGGGCGGCGTGGAGGGCCAGGACTACGAGCTGGACGGAGGCGACGTGACGTTCAAGGTCCCGGGATCGTACCAGGTGGCCTGCACCTTCCCCGGGCCGGAGGGCGACGCGTGGCAGGACGCCACCCCTGCCCAGGTCGAGGTGCTTCCCGGCATCCCGGACCGCGTGGAGACGGCTCTGGCCGCGACCGAAGCGAAGGCCGGGCAGACCGTGGGCGTGGAGTGCCACGCGTTCGACGCGTTCGACAACGAGATCTTCGGCCAGTGGATGCTGGCCGTGGACCCGGAAGGCTCGGTGACCGCGGCCGGCCAGTCGGTGATGGCCAAGGCCGTTGGCGAGTACGCGGTTTCGTGCGTGCTGGACGGGCTGCACGCGGACCCGAGCCCCGCGACGCTCGAGGTGGTGCCCAACGTCCCGGCCCGCGTCTACACCGACCTCACATCCTCGACGATCGTTGCGGGAGAAAGCGCGGGGATCACGTGCAAGGCGACCGACATCTACGACAACAAGGTGACCGCGTTTCCGATGGTCGTGGCGGTGCCCGCGGAGGTCTCCCTGGTGGGCCTCAAGGTGAGCAGCATCATCGCAGGCTTCTACGAAGTGAAGTGCGTGCCGCAAGCGATGGACTGGTCGCTGTTCAAGCTGTTTCCCGCGACGCTGACCGTGACGCCCGGAGCCCCGGTGGTCATCGATCTGACCCTGGTGCCGGACAAGCCGATCTACAAGGTGCTGGACAAGGTGCAGATCCTTGCTGCGGCCCGGGATGGGTACCTGAACCTGGTTCCGGACGCGGAGTACGAGCCGGTGGAGATCGTGCCACCGGCCGGGGTGGGGCCGCTCCAGACGTGGGTGTTCAAGTTCCTCGACGTGGGCGAGCACGACTTCGTGGTCACTCTGAAGGGGAACCCGGCGGTGACGGCAACCGCGCACGTCATCGTCGACGGGCAGGGGCCGCTCCTGTCGGTGGACACGCCGGAGCGCGGGGCCACGCTCGACGACAAGCCCGCGGTGACCGTGGCAGGAACGGTGAGCGACCAGGTGGCGGGGCTTGCCAGCTTCACGGTCAACGACGTGCCGGTCGAGGTGCAGCCGGATCACTCCTTCTCCACGGTCATGCCCGCTGCGCACGGCGTCAACCGCATCGTCGCGCAGGCCGCGGACGAGGGGGGGGAGACGACGCGTACCGTGCGCTCCTTCGCCTGGTCGAAGCTCTGGTATCCGGCGGAGGGAGACGACGCGGTGACCTTTGTCCCGTCGGGCATGCAGCTGTACCTGTCCGAGAACTTCGTGGACGACGGCAATCATGATCCCGCGGATCCGGACGACCTGGCCACGCTGATGGAGGTGGTGCTGTCATCGCTGGACTTCGGCGCGTTCATCTCCAATCCGGTCTACGATGCCAACAGCTACAAGGTGTTCGTGAAGAACATCCAGCTGAACCAGCCCACGGTCACGATGGACCTCATCGAGGGCGGGCTGTCCATCAACGCCGCGTTCAACGGTTTCTCCGCGGACGTGGATGCCGTCGGGGAGTGCAAGGTGCTGTTCGTGGACATGTGCCCGGACGTGAGCGGCACGCTCCACATCGAGAGCATCTCGCTGTATGCGTCGATGCAGGTGGGGCTGGATGCGGGGGGCAACGTGGCCGTGACCCTGACCAGCATGGAGATGGGGGTCGGAAACCCGTCCCTGGATCTCTCGGGCCTGGCGGGCAACCTGCTCGAGCCCATTCTGAACGCGGTGATCTCCATGTTCGAGAAGAACATCGAGGAAGCGGTGAAGGGCCAGCTCGAGGGGATGCTCCCGGGTGTCATCGCGGACCTGTTCTCGCAGTTCGAGCTGTCGCAGAAGCTGGAGCTGCCCGCGATCGCGGACGGGGCAACGCCGGTCAACATCAGCCTGGATACCCGGTACGCCGCGCTGCTCTTCAGCCCGTCGGGAATCGAGATGCAGTTCAACGCCCGGGCGTCGTCGACCAAGAAGGTGACGCACGACCCGCTGGGCTCGCTCGGCCGGGGCACGTGCGGCGGCCCCGACGAGCCGGCCTTCGTGATCTCGAAGGGGTCGGAGGTGGCGGTGGCCCTGTCCGACGACCTGCTCAACCAGGTGCTGTTTTCCGCTTGGTGGGGCGGGGCCGTCAACGTGACGCTGCCCGAGTCCGCGCTGGAGTCCGTTGTCGGGTCGCTCTCGGGGTACGGTATCAGCAACCTGTCGCTGGAGCTGGACTTCTTCCTTGCGCCGATGTTGTCGGACTGCAATCCGGACGGCGCTCTCCGGTTCGGAGTGGGAGACCTGTACCTGCAGGCGAAGATGAAGATGCTCGGTCAGCCCATCTCCCTGGGAGCCTTCGTGATGCTGCTGGGGGACGCCTCCATCGCGCTGACCGACGAGGGGGGCAGCGCCACCTTCGGGCTGACCGTGGAGGAGATCGGCGTGTTCGACTACGAGATCGTCAGCGTGACCCAGGGGTTCGAGGACCTCGTGCCGATCATCGACGAGCTGATCCAGTCCGGCGTGGTCGAGGGAGCGCTGGCCGGCATCGCGGGGCAGAGCTTCGGCGGTATCGAGCTTCCGGAGATCGACCTTTCGTCGGTCATTCCGGGGGTGCCGGCAGGCACGAAGATCGCCATTCACCCCAACAGCCTGGAGCGGTCCTCGGGATACACGGAGCTGACCGGGATCATCGAGTAGGACGCCTTCCCGGGCCTGGTCCGGCACGACCGTCCTTGAACTGGATCCCCGAGCCGGGTATAGTGGCGTGCATGGCAGCGGATGGCTGGGAAGCAGGAAGCTTCCCCAAGGACTCAACGAGGAGGGAGCAATGAGACTGATGCTTGCGGCTGTGGCTCTTGGTCTGTTGGTCGGCGCCTGCTCGGGTGGCGGATACGGACCCAACGGCGAGCCCGAATGGGTGGCGAGGGGAAGCGGAATGGAGGAGGAGGGGGGGCGGAAGGTGTTCTACGGGGTCGGGTTGGTGACGGGCATCAACAACCGGGCGCTTTCCCGGTCCACCGCGGACAACCGCGCTCGCGACGAGATCGCCAAGATCTTCCGGACGTACAGCGCGTCGCTGATGCGGGACTACATGGCGTCCACCACCGCGGGCGACATGACGGCTTCCGCGGAAGAGCAGCACGTGGAGCAGGCCATCAAGACCTTCTCCCAGGCGACGCTGTCCGGAGTCATCATCGTCGACCACTGGTGGGATCCCACGGACGGCACGGACTACGCGCTTGCGCGGCTCGACCTCGAGCTGTTCGGCAACGCGCTGGAGAAGGCGAAGGAGCTGGATGCCGCGACCCGGGACTTCGTCCGCAAGAATGCCGAGAAGACCTTCGACCGCCTCAATGCGGAAGAGGATCGGCAGGCTCGGTAGCCTGCGGGTTCGCCGCGGTGCACCGGGAAGCGGTCCAAACGCGTATCGAAGCGCAGAAGGAGCTGCCATGAGACGAGTGCTGGTAATAGCCGTCGCGTTGTTTCTCGCCGGGGCTGCCGGGTGCTACACGGGGCCCAGCGGCCCGGTGGTGCACCGCACCTCCGCCAACGAGGAAGTGGACTTGAGCGGCAAGTGGAACGACGTGGACTCCCGACTGGTGTCGCAGGAGATGATCAAGGACCTGCTGACCAAGCCGTGGCTGGACGAGGCACGCGAGAAGCTCGGCGGCAAGCCCAAGATGGTCGTGGGGCGCATCGCGAACAAGTCCCAGGACCACATCCCTGTGGACACCTTCATCAAGGACCTGGAGCGGGAGCTCATCAACTCCGGCGAGGTCACGTTCATGGCTTCCTTCTCGCAGCGCGACCAGCTCGAGGCCGAGAAGAAGTACCAGGCGGCCGCCGCGTCCCTCGAGACGCAGAAGGCCATGGGCAAGGAGCTGGGGGCTGACTTCCTCGTCCTTGGCCAGATCAACAGCATCGTCGACCAGGCCGGCGACCTGACCATGAAGTACTTCCAGGTCGAGCTCGAGATGATCAACGTCGAGACCGGCGAGAAGGTCTGGATCGGGCAGAAGAAGATCAAGAAGGTCATCGAGCGGGCGGAGTGGGAATAGCCGCGTCCCTCCTCGTGCGGTGCGGCCATGCGTGTCCTCGTCACATTGCTGCTGGTAGCCTCGGTGCTGGCTGCGTCCTGCGCGACCGGGATCGACATGGACTACTACCGGGACGTGGACGACATGCTGGCCCAGGGCCGAGGGGAGGAAGCGGCCCGCCTCGTGAAGTCCGCGGGCCGGGACGTCTACGGTGACCGCAACCGGCTTCTCTACCACCTCGATCTCGCGCTCGCATACCAGGTCGCGGGACAGTACAAGGAGAGTGCAGGCCAGTTCGAGACCGCAGACGGGCTGGCCGCGGACCTGTACACCAAGAGCCTCTCGGGGGAAGCGGCCTCCTTGTTCACCAACGACCTCTCCATTCCATACGCAGGGGAGGACTTCGAGCGCATCCTGCTCAACGTGTTCAACGCCATGAACTACGTGATGATGGGGGACGCCGAGGGCGCGCTCGTCGAGGCGCGGCGCATCGACACCAAGTTCACCGCGCTCGAACAGGAGAAGGGGCGGTACGACCGCGAGGCCCTCGCCCTCTACCTGAGCGGCATGCTGTACGAGAACGGCGACGAGCTGGACAACGCGTACATCAGCTACTCGAAGGCTGCCAGCGCGTACGACTCCCACTCGCAGCTCTTTGAGCTGGGAGTCCCGCACGACCTCGTGCAGGACGTGGCGTACCTGGGCAGGAGGCTGTCCATGGACGTGCCGCAAGCCCTGCTGGACGCTGCGGGCGAGGTCTTGCAGCGGCAGGACACCGGTGAGGTCGTGGTGCTGCACTACTTCGGCCCCGGGCCGAGGAAGGTCGAGCAGTCCGTGGAGGTCAGCCTGGGCGAAGGCTTTGCCATCGTGCAGTCCGTGCAGGTGGACAGCCAGGACGAGCAGGAGGTGCGCAAGACCCTGTCCGCGGCCAAGGGGATGCTCTCCACGACCCAGGTGACCATCGCGTACCCGGTGTTCAAGCAGCCGGCGTTGGCGTGCCACAGCGCCAGCGTGACCGTGCAGGGATGCGGCAGCGCACGAAGCGACCTGGTCGCGAACATCTCCCGCACTGCGGCCCTGAACCTGGAAGACCGGATGGGGCGCGTTTGGTCTCGCATCGTGGCCCGGGCGGTGCTCAAGTTCATCACCGCAAGGACCGCGGGCAACATCGGCGAGCAGGCCACGGGAAACGAAGGGGTCGGCCTGCTCGTCCAGCTGTTCACGCAGGCAGCGCTGTCCGCCACCGAGGAAGCGGATCTTCGCGGATGGCGGACGATCCCGGCGCAGGTGCAGATGACGCGCGTGCGCTGCCCCGCAGGGCAGTACCGCGTGAGGGTGGAGAACGAGGGGGCTGCCGGCCCCGGCACATACCGGGAGTACGAGGGAGTCGAGGTGGTCCATGGGCGCAAGACGTTTCTCATTGCTGAGTGCTACTAGGCTCCGGGGGCCGTCAGCCCGGGCGTGCCTGCTGGCTGCGGTGCTCCTGGTGGGCTGCACCGGGGCCTACCAGTCGCAGGAAGAGTGGTTCGTGTCCGGTGCGGACGCGGAGTTTCCCGCGGACCGTTTCGTGGTCGGGGTGGGGTACGGCGACACGATGAAGGACGCGGACGACATGGCCATCGGCGAGGTGGGGAAGCTGTTCAACACCCGGGTCGTGACCGTCACGCTCGTGGACGAGAAGTACCGCCAGGAGAACGCAGGCGACGCGACGGCTCAGCACTGGGACTTCGAGTCCCGCACGTTTTCGAGGGTGCGAGGCGAAGCGGACCTCGAAGGCGTCGAGGTGGTCCGCCGCACCGTTGTGGAAGGGCAGCACTACTCCATGGCGGTCCTGGACAAGACCAGGGCAGCCAGCAAGCTGCGCGAGAAGTACGCGTTCCTCAACCTCAAGATCGAGGAAGCGCTGTCTGCCCCGGCATCGGACGCAGCTGCCCGCATCCGCGGCATCGCCCGTGCCCTGTACCTGATGGAGACGCGGGCGCGGATGGCCAGCAGGCTCCAGGTGCTTGGCTACAAGGCGACTCTGGAGCCCGAGAAGTACCGCGAGCTGGTTGCCGAGCTGGGTGCCCTGCTCAGGGGTCGATCGCCCATCGTAATCCGCTGCCAGAGCCCCGAGCTGGCAGCGCTGCTGCGCGAGGCGTTTGCGGACAAGGGGCTCGTCGTGCTGGACAGCGCCGAGTCCGGCGTCGTGGTGGACGCGGCAGTGGAGGTGAGCTCTGCTCGCAAGGGTGACATGGTGGAGTACGTGTACACGGTTGCTCTGTCCGCATCCGGATTCGGGCAGTCGCTGGCGCAGAAGAACCTCTCGGACCGGCTGTCGCACACGGACGCGACGCTGGGGCTGGCGAAGGTGATGTACGAGGTGCGCGACGACGCGGTGCGGCCGTTTGCTGCCGCGCTCGAGAAGGCGCTGCTCGGAGACTACGACAAAGAAGAGAAGATGGAGTAGAGAGGGAGGGCTCCCCTCCGGTCCGGCTCGCTCGCCGCCTGCCTGCGGGGCAGACCCCCCGGCTGCGGCTCGCCATCGCCACGAGGGCGATACCTGGCCGATGCAGTGCAGTGGGGCTGCGCCGGTCCAGGGGGCTCCCCTCCGGTCCGGCTCGCTCGCCGCCTGCCTGCGGGGCAGACCCCCTGGCCGTCAGCGGGACTTGGGCACGTCCTCCGAGTAGAGGGCGCAGTTCGGATCTTGGAGCGGGTACAGGCCCGAGGCGAGGGAGAAGAGCTTGGCGGACTGCTGGTCGAGGAGCTTGCTCACTCGGGCCTCCTCCTCGGTGAGGCGGGCCTTCTCCTTCTCCCGGGTGAGGGCTGACGCGGGGACGCGGTCGCAGCCCGCGTCGGGCGTGGGCTCGCACTCCGTCATTTTCGCCACGCCCGCCTGTGCTGCCTTGTAGTGCTTCTTCATGGTGGCCGCGACGGCAGCCTTGAACTTCTCTTCGCTCTCGACGACCGAGCCGGGCTTCTTCTCGGGAAGCTCGACGAACAGCACGGTGCCGTCCGGGGCCTCGATGCGGAGCGCGGAGTCGCCGCCGATGATCGTGGCTCCGTGGAGCAGGAACCAGAGCGACGCGGTGAATCCGTCCGCGGTTCGGGTCCAGACCGAAAGCTCGAGACCGAATGCGGTCTTGTCCGGGTAGTGCAGCAGGCTGAGGGTCGCCTGGTGGGCGCCGCCTTCGAGTTGGTCCGGCGTGGAAGCCGGCTGCCTGCCCGACTCGAAGGAGCGGACCGTCAGGAAGTTGCCGAGCACGCGCCACTCGTCCCGCTTCATCCGCAACCCCGCTTTCTCCAACGGGGTCTCGAAGCAGGAGAGGACCTTGTTCGCGTGCAGCTTGTGCAGGATCCGGACCTGGATGCCGCCGATGGTGGTGACGTCCGCGGGTTTCTCACCCGCAAGGCTGGTCCCGAGCCAGGCAGCGGCAAGCGCTGCCCCAATCACCGTGAGCCTGTAGGCCGCAGAGCTTCTCATGTGGGCCTCCTCCATCTGCCAGCGATCCTACACGGTGTTGCCCCGCGAGTCGAAGGGAGAATGGCCGTGCCGGCAGAGCGCCGCCCGCGGGTGCGACGGCCGGATCGGAGCGCCGCTATGGGTTGAGGGCACGGACGTGGTATACTGCCCGCCGCGGGACGATTCCCGTACCGGGGGAGCCACGTGATCCGAAGGTTTGCGTGCCTGGCGCTGTTCCTGCTTGCTGCCGGGTCGGCCGCGACGGCCGGCTGCGGCGCAAGCCCGCGCTCGGACGAGGTCCTGGTGGTGCTGGAGTGGGAAGGGGCCGATGCTCCGGACGGGTTCGTGGCCGTGGTGACGCCTCCGGGGGGAGCGACCGTGGTGCTGGGGTGTGGAAGCGTGGCGGGGGCCGAGGGGACCGGGGACAGCCCGCTGGTGCGCTGCGTGGGCGATGGCGTGGAGATGTCCAGGGACCTGGGAACCGTGCACCTGCTGGTCAAGGGCCGGGGCTTCCGGACGCAGGAGCTCGACGTCGAGTCCGGGGCCGACGCGTCGCAGGCGGACCTGGTCATGGAATCCCTTCCGGCCCCGGTGGTCAACGACGACTACGCCACCGCACTGGTGGGAGAAGCCGGGGAGCAGGTGTTCCAGTCGCACGGCGTCGAGGCCCAGACCGAGCTGGGCCGCGCCTACGCCCTGAAGTTCTTCATCGATGACGTGAAGGGCAGCCCGACGGTCTACTTCCAGAACAGCCACAAGTACGACCTCCACTACACGTTCGCGTTCGAGGTGCTCGGCAAGAACATCCCGCGATCCCAGTTCGACGACGAGACCTACGAGGGGGAGAACCGGAAGAACATGGCCGGGACCGTCGTGTGGTATCCCCAGGTAGAATGCGACTCTGGCGCATTCGGCGGTACGCTGACAGCGCCGTTCACGCTCAACTTCTTCCCCAGCGATGACCTGACGCCGGCCATGGTGATCGTCGCTCACCGGCTGCTGGAGGACGTGAGCCAGGTGGCTTCCATCGCGGGCGGGAACAGGAGGTTCATCTACCTGCCGCCAGGAAGCATCCACGAGGAGCAGCTCTCCACCGCCGTCGAGAGCTTCGCCAGGCGGAATGCTCTCTGGATCAGCCGCATGGAGCTCTACAAGGGGATCTCCTTCCAGGCGCTCAACCCCGGGATCGCATACGGCACGCTGCGTCTCATGACTCCCGAAGAGCTGGCGGCCACGCCCGTCTCGTTCAAGGACATCCTCGTGCTGACGCGCCTGCCCAACGACCTGCCCGTGGTGGGCGGCACCATCACCGAGGAGTTCCAGACGCCGCTGGCGCACGTGAACCTGGCGGCTCGCACGCGGGGAACGCCGAACATGGCGCTGCTGGAGGCTTCGCAGGATCCCCGCATCGAGCCGTTTCTCGACACGCTGGTCCGGTTCGAGGTCCAGGCGGGCAGCTTCACGCTGGAAGCGGCCACGGTGGCGGAAGCCGAAGCGTGGTGGGAGGATCAGAAGAAGGAACCCCTCGTCCCCACCGGGGACGTGGAACGCGCGGACCTTCCGGGCCTTGCGGAGATCGGCTTTGCCGATGCGAGCGCGTTCGGCGTCAAGTGCGCCAACCTTGCGGAGCTGTCGCACCTGCTTCCGAACCACACGCCCATCGGCTTCGGTGTGCCGTTCCGGTACTACGACCAGTTCATGGGCACCGCCCGCCTCACGCCGGACCTCTGCGCCGACGCCCGGGTGGACTGCCTCCAGGAGAAGCATCCTGCCGCGGTCTGCAGCGCGGCGCTCGCGCTGTGCCAGCCGCCGACCTCGGACGGGCAGCCGTTTGAAGAAGCGGTGCAGCGGTTCCTCGACGACGAGTCCTTCAGGAACGACACCGCGCTTCGGGAAGCCGTGCTGGACAGCCTGCGCTGGGCCATTCGGCATTCGGAAGTGGATCCGACGCTCTCGGCCGAGCTCGACCAGCGGGCCGCCGAGGTGTTCGGGGAAGCCCGTCTGAGGCTGCGCTCGTCGACCAACTGCGAGGATCTGCCCAACTTCTCCGGTGCGGGGCTCTACACGTCCACGGGCGCGGATGCGTCGGGCCCGGAAGCCGCTTCCCTCGAGATCCGCAAGGTCTGGGCCTCGGTCTGGAACTGGAAGGCGTTCGAGGAGAGAAGCTTCTGGAACATCGACCACCAGGCAGTGCTAATGGGCGTGCTGGCAAGCCTCGCCTACGACAACGAGGAAGCCAACGGGGTGCTCATCACGCGCAACATCTCCGATCCGACCGGGTACGGCATGTACGTCAACGTGCAGGTCGGGGAAGAGGCGGTGACCAACCCGGAGGGCGGCACCATCCCCGAGATCTTCACCATCGTCCCCGCTCCGGCCTGGGACGGGGTGCAGGTGAACCGGCAGTGCTTCTCCAGTCTCTCCCCGGGCGTGCCCATCCTGACGCTGGGAGAGGCCGCGGATCTCTATTCCTTCAGCAACAAGGGGGCCAAGCATTTCGCCAAGCTGTACGGCATTCCGAATTCGAAGCAGCCGTACGATATCGAGTTCAAGTTCGTGGGGCCGGAGCGTCACCTGGTGCTGAAGCAGATCCGGCCCTACTCGGTCAGCGCGGAGTAGAAGGAGGTTCCAACCATGAAGAGACGGCTTTGGTTGTTGCTCATTGCGGGGATGCTGGCTGGCTCCTGCGCCACGACGCAGCAGGACCAGTACCCGGACGAGGAGCAGATCCGGGGCAATGCGAAGGAGAGCCAGTCCGAGCTGGATCGCGAGGAGCGGAAGCAGAAGTAGGCGCGGGATAGCGACCCCTCGGGCTGGTGGAAGCTGCCTGCAAGGGCCCTGGTCCGAGGTCCGCCCCGTCCGGGGTCGTCCTGCACTGGCGGGGGAGGCTGCCTGCCAGGGTCGCTGGTTGAGACCCGCGCTATCCGAGGTTGTCCAGCAGCACCTTGAGTGCCTTGCCGCCGGCTGCAATGCGAACGGCTTCCTCTGCCCTGGAAAACGGCACGGCCAGCGCGTGCATGCGGGAGAGGGTCTCGTAGACCTCGACCCGTGGAAGCCAGGTGAGCGCCCTGGCCAGATCCCCGCACCGGGAGCCGACGAGCGTGATCTCGTTGATGACCAGGCCTGCCACGTCCACCGGGCCGGTCGCACGGAACGTCGACTTGAGCACGAGCAGCCCCTGCGGCACCGAACGCGACACCGCGTGGGCAAAGCCTTCCGGCGACCCCGAGCAGTCCACCACCGCGGGAAACACACCGCCCGGGTCTGCCGCGACTCCCAGCGGATGCACGATGTCGAGACGCTTGTCGTGGTGCCCGCGCAGGAACACCTGGTGACCGGACAGCCGCAGCACCATGGCTACCAGCAGGCCCAGCTTGCCGTCCCCGATGACCAGCACGCGCCTGGCAAGCTTCACCTGCTCCTCGATGCGCAGCGCGGCCGCAAGCGGCTCGGCAAACACCGCGTCGTAGTCCCTCACTCCGTCGGGCACGCGGTGCAGGTTCGCATCGGGCAGGGTGAACAGCTCCGAGAAGCAGCCGGGCCGGCGGCTGATCCCCAGCACCGACCGGGCGGGGCAGTGCTTCTCCATGCCGTCGCGGCACGCGCGGCATGCGCCGCAGGGCACGTTGATGTCGCCCACGACTCTCTGGCCTGCGAGGGCCGTGTCGTCGGACTCCATGACCGTGCCGACGAACTCGTGGCCGGGCACTCCGGCAAACCTCATGTACCCCTTGAGCAGCTCGATGTCCGTGCGGCAGACCCCGGCCACGCGCAGCGCGATGAGCGACTCTCCGGCCTTTCTTTCCGGCGCGGGCACGTCTCTGACGGCCGCCGACCCCTCCTCGAACCACAGCGCTTTCATGGATCCCCTTCCCCTGGCTCGAACTCGATGGCCGCTTCGAGGGAAGCATGGCGGGGCACGTGCGAGAAGCTCACGCGCTCCGGCTCCACGCCTACGGCCGCGTCGCCAAGACCCGTAGCGCTCCGGACTCTCACGCCTGTGCCGAAGCGCTCGCTGCACAGACTCATCATCCGCTGGCCGTCGCCAAGGTTCAGCAGGGTGAGGCGGGACAACCCTCTGCGGGTGGACAGGCAGAAGAGCGGTGACGTCTCGTCGGACGTGTAGAGGGGCTCGACCGAGTCCGGCAGGTCCGCGTGCCGCGCCGCGAAGCTCGCGAAATCCGCCGGTCTCCACCGTGTGATGTCGTCGCCGATGAGAACGAGGTCGCCGGTCAACGACACGGTGTTTCCGTAGAGGGCCAGCTCCTGAGGGGAGAGTCGGCCGTTGCGCTGGCGGACCAGGAGGCAATCGGGATCCACGCTGAAGAGATGGCGGGCAAACGGAAACCGTGCCCATGTGTTGCGGACAGCGGGGAAGACGCCTGCAAGCTCCGTGTCCCCTGTCGCCAGGCTGAGCAGGCCCGAGCTGTCCCACGAGAACTCCACGTCCGAGGAGACGCGCATGCCGTCCACCACCCCGGCCGCGGGGGCCAGCGGACAGCCGCATCCGAGCAGGTACGCGTCGTCGCCAACCGCTTCCCGGATGACCCGCAGCGCATTGCGGAATGCCGAGAACCGCCCGGACGTGCGGCAGGAACCGGAGGCCGGGAATGCCGCGGGGTAGAGGAAGTCGAGCTTGAAGAGCCGGAAGCCCATACGAGCCAGTGAGCGGAACAGGTCGGAGAGCCATCCCAACACGTCCGGATGGCCGACGTCGAGTGGATGGAAGCGGGCTCGCCACATGGGGTTGAAGCCCGCGGCCATGAGACCCCTGCCGTCACGGAGGAACCAGTCCGGGTGGTCTGCCAGGAGTGCGGACCCGCGCTGGGCGACGAACGGGGCCAGCCAGATCCCGGGTACCCGGCCCGCGGCCTGCACCGCGGCGGCCGTCTCCCGCACCGTCCCTCCGAAGGCCATGCGCGGGGCCAGCCAGTCGCCCACCGCTGCCTGGTACCCGTCGTCCAGCACCACGATCTTCACCGGCTCCATGCCGGGCGTCGTGCGGAGCACGTCCAGCGTGCGGCGCACGTATGCGGCCGTCACCCCGCGCTTGGCCTCGTACCACGAGCACCAGCCCACGAGCCTGCCCGACGACGCCCAGGAGACCGGCTTCCTGCGCAAAGCCATCCTGCGTCCCCACCAGTCGAGCAGGACGGTGATGGTGTGCTCTCCTTCCAACTGCCAGGAGGCGATGCGGGCGCTGCTTCCGGGGGCCAGCGGCAAGCCGTCCACGTCCGCCATCAGAGCCAACCGGAAGCTCTTGTCCCGGGCTGCGATCCGGATGGACTGGAAGCGCTCGAGCCTGCCCGAGCCGACCAGCAGCGCCTCGTCTCCGATCTTGATCGCGGTGACCATGTCGGAGACGCATGCCGATTCCCGCCGGGGAACCGCGGGGTCCTCCTTGATGCGGTAGAGAATGCCCTGTACGGGAGACGAGAGGGTAGGGGATGCGGCGGAAACGACCTGTGAAGCTCCCCACGATTGCCAGCCGTTCCGGAACCAGCACATGGTCGACGGGTCGTGGGTCCCGGGATCCAGCGGCTCCACCGCCAGGAGGATCTCGACCTGCCGCACGGACACCGGGCCGGGAAGCAGGCTGGTGACGTGGATGTCCCATTCCGCGTGGCTTCCCTCCGCGGGAACGCGGAGGCGGGACTCGATGCGCAGGCCGCCCGTCTCGGCAGAATGGACGAGGCCGTGGATGTCTGCCGTGGCACCTGCCTGCTGCAAATCCATGGATGCGGTGCGCTCCACGGCCGACTCGAGGAAACGCACCGTCACGGACTCGGTACTCGCGCTGAGGCCGCATCGCTTGAAGCGGAAGCTTCCCCCCGCGTTCACGATGCAGCCTTCGTTCTGGTATTCTCGCTCCACGCGGTCTCCCAAGCTCATCCCCACGTCCCTTAATACATTAATCTCCCGTGCGCGGGAACAGGGGAAAGATAAACCGGTCGGAAAACCGTCGGACCCCGATACAAGGGATGGAACCCGGGAGCGCTGGGACCGGGTTCCCGGAGGGCGCGTGCGCAGAGCGGTGGTCATGAGCGTGTTCCTGGCCGGCGGGGTCCTGGCCGCTGCGGGATCTCCCGGATGGCCCTGGGTCTGTGCCGTCGGCGTCATGCTGCTGGCGGCTCTTGCCCTGCGCAGGCCCGGTGCGTTTCCGGTTGGCGTCGTGTGGGCGTGTGCGGGCCTGGTGTCCGGGGCAGCGATCTGGCACGTGTATGAGCTCCATGTCCACGACGGTTGGGGGAGCGCGCTTCCATCGGCCCCCGATCAATCGGTTTCCGCGGCATTCACGGTCGAGAACTTCGTCCAGGCCAGTGACGAGGGCGCCAGGTTCTTCGCACGCCTCACGGGCAGCCACGGGGCGCGGATCCTGGTGCATGCGCGGCCGGGCCTTGCAGAATCACTGCGGCCCGGAGACGGGGTTCTGGCCTGGGGCAACCTGGCGCTTCCACGGCCATCCTGCAACCGAGACGCTTTCGACTATACGCAGTGGCTTGCCGCACAGCGGGTCAGGGGGGTGTTCCGCATGGAGCACTTCGCCAGGCTTCCGAGCCTGGCTCCTGCCGGCGGGGTCCTGGTCCGCGTGCGGCGGGCCCTCTGCGGCTTCCGCCAATCCGTGGAGGACGCGCTGTCCGCCCCGGTCATCAGCGGCACGGGCAGCGGTCTGCTCAAGGCGCTCATGCTGGGCCAGCAGTCTGCCGTGGACTACCCGACAAGGCAGCTCTACAGCCAGACCGGCACCGCGCACGTGTTGGCCGTCTCCGGCATGCACCTCGGCTGCCTGGCGCTGATGGTGTACTGGGTGACCGCACCGCTGTGCCTGCTTGCTGGAAGACGAGGGGCAGCGGGCGCGCTGCTCACGGTGCGTTACGCGCTGGTGGTGGCCGTGTGCGGGCTCTACCTGGTCCTGTCCGGAGAGAGCCTCGCTTGCGCCAGGGCCTTCGTCATGGTGGTGGGGCTGGCTGCGGCCCGCGTGGCCCGCCGCGACTTCGATGCATGGACGTGGCTGGCCGTCAGCTGCCTCGTCCTTGTCTCCGCCAGGCCTGCGGCCGTGTTCGATGCCGGGTTTCAGCTGAGCCTCGCGTCGGTGGCTTCCATTGCAGCCGCGTCACAGCTGTCGAGGTGGTCCGCTGTCTACGCTCCGATCCGGGTCGAGGAGCGTCCCGGGTGGCTCCGGACCATTGGCAAGGCCCTGGCCGGCACGCTGGGCGCGACCGCGGCCGCCACCATCGCCACGCTTCCATTCGCCTGGTGGCACTTCGGTGCGATCCCCCTCGCATCGCTGCCCGCCAACATGATTGCGGTCCCGGCAAGCTCCTTCGTCTGCCTCCCCGGAGTGCTGCTCCACTCGCTGGGGCTGAGGCTCGTGCCCGTGCTGGGCGACGGGCTGCTGCAACTTCTCGGCGCTGCGTTGGACCTCACCAACGGCTCCCTGGATCTGTGCCTGTCGCTGCTTCCCCCTCTGCGGCCTGCGTGGCCCGGAGTGGGGCTTGCCGGATTGGGCGCCTTCCTGCTGTTTGCAGCAGTGTTCTGGGCCGGAAACTGGAGGGCCCGACTGCTTCTCACAGCCATTCCGATGGCGCTGTGGCTTGCTCCAAGGGACGCCCCGTCCGAGTCGGCTCACTTCTTCCACGCGGGAGAGGGGGACGCCGCGCTCATCCGAACCACGTGCGGCAAGACCTACCTGGTCGACGGGGGGCGCAATGCGACGGCAGGCAGGGCGGTAGCGGCTCGCCTGAGGCGGGAAGGGATCCGGGAAATCGACGGGATGTTCCTGTCTCACGGCCACGCGGACCATTGGGCAGGAGTGGCGCAGGCAGAGGGGTTTGCCAGGGTCCGTGCGATCCTCTCCACCGTGTCCCCACTATCGCTCGATGCAGCGGGCAGACTGGTGAGCGCGCACGGGGACCGTGAAACCCGCAGGTTGGCTCTGGCAGCGGGTGACACGGTGGACCTCTGCGGAGGAACCGTGCGCGTGCTGTGGCCTCCGGGGGTCAGCGCGAAGCGAGGGGAGAACGACAATTCACTGGTGCTGCTCTTCGAGCTGGAGTCCATGGACCTGCTGCTGATGGGAGACGTGCAGTCTCTTGACACGCTGGCCTTCCTGAGGGATCGCTCACTGGTGCAACCCCGAAAGCGCGTCCTGCGGGTCGTCAAGCTGCCCCACCACGGAAGGCGATCGGCCGCATTCCTGGCTGCTCTTCTGGCTCTGGACGCAGACTTGTGGGTGGTGCCGTCGGACGGGTTTCTTGCGTGGAGGGAAGCGCTGCTTGCGTTCGGTTTCGAGCGACTGGCGCTCGGGAACCTCGTCATAACGGGGCAAGACGGCGCAGTTACCGTCGGCAAAGATCGGAATCATAATTTTTTCGGTGATATTGAATACTGCAAATAGTTGAAACAGTTGACTTTGCGTCACGGTGAAGAGCATCTTCGGTTTGGAGGCGCTCCGAAACGATCTGGACAGAGTGCGGACGGCCGTTTTTCCGGGTCGCGCTACGCGGAGTGCGTGCAGGCCCGCACCGTTACTAGTGCTCGGTCCTATTTAACAGGGTAGGACGCACAACATATAGTGGTGTTTGGCCTTTTGTGACACAAGTCCGGCCCCCCCGCCCGTTTCGCGTCTGTCCGTTCGTCTTGTCCTTGCTTTTGACAAGAGTATATTCGGCCCAAGTGGAGGCATGGTGGGGAAAAGTGGATCGACCATGAGTGAGGGGCAGAAAGAGTTCAAGGGGCAGGCAACCAACCGGCTGGACGACAAGGAACGGGTGTTCATCCCGAAGGCGTTCAGCGAGGCGATGCTGCATCTGTGGGGCCCCGAGCCCTCCCTGACGCTCTTTGCTCACGGGGTCGGCAAGTGCCTGTGTCTGGCCAAGAAGAGCGTGTGGGCCGAGGCGAACAGGGGCGTGGAGAAGCTGGGCCTGAACGACCCGCTTGCCATCCGCCTGCGTCGCCTCAATGCCCTGACCACGGATGTTCGGCCGGACAAACTCGGCAGAATCCCTGTCCCCAAGTTCCTCCGCGATGCCGCCGGGCTGCGTGATGAGGTCCGTTTCGTCGGTTGCCGTGACTACCTGGAGCTTTGGGATCCGGCCAACTTCGACAAGGAAACGGAGGACCTCTTCGCCGGAGCGGGCGAGCGAGTGGCAAGCGAGGCAAGGAGTCGCCCGGAGTTCTCGGGCGGAGGGACAGGCGGAGCATCGCCTTCGGGCGGTGGGGTATGAGCCGGTATGAGCATGTGACGGTTCTGCTCCAGGAAGTTGTCCAATCCCTCAAGCCCACGATTCCGGGAGTCTTCGTCGATGCGACGCTGGGTTCCGGCCAGGTGCTGGAAGCCGTGCTGGACGCGACCGGCGGGGACGTGACCGGGCTCGGCATGGACGTCGACCGTGCAGCGTTGGAAGCGGCCGGCGAGCGGCTCGGCCGGTTTGGAAAGAGGGTGACGCTGGTGCACCGGAACTTCCGGGACCTTGCAGAGGTGGTGAGGATGTCGGGCGTGAACGCGGTGGCAGGGGTGGTAGCGGACCTGGGGCAGTCGAGCCCGCAGCTTGACGGCGACCGCGGATTCAGCTTCCACCGCGACGGTCCGCTGGACATGCGGATGGACGCAAGCCGCGGCACGACTGCCGGTCAGCTGCTGGACTGCTGGAGCGAGACGGAGCTTGCCAGCGTGCTCGAGCGGTTCGCGGAGGTGCCTGCCAGCCGGCGCGTCGCGGGGGCCATCAAGGCGGCCTCGCGTGCCGGTCGGCTGGACACCACCCTGCAGCTTGCCGACTGCGTGCGGACCGTGCTTCCCCGTCTCGGCAACCGGGCGGTGGCGCAGGTATTCCAGGCGTTGCGCATTGCGGTCAACGACGAGATCGATGCCCTGGACGTGTTGCTGGCCGACGCGCCGGGCCTGCTTGCCGTGGGCGGGAAAATGGGAGTGGTCAGCTTCCACTCCCTCGAGTCGCGCGCGGTCAAGGTGCGTTTTCGGGATCTCGAGGCCGGCGGCGCGTACCGCATCGGGAGCAAGAAGGCGGTCGCTCCGTCGCAGCAGGAGCTGGAGTCGAACCCCAGGAGTCATAGCTCGTTGTTCCGTTGGATCGAGAGGGTGGCGTGATGGAAGGGCGGATCGTAAAGGCATTCGTGCTGGGGCTGCTGCTGGTGGCGCTGCTGACGGTCATCGGCGTCTACCGGGTGTGGCAGAACTACCGCGTAGTGCAGCTCGGCAACGACCTGGCAAAGGCCTCGCGCACGCTGCGGACGCTGCAGTCCGACAACGACATGCTGGATGCCCAGTACCACGCGTTGCGGTCGAGCCCCGCGGTGCTCGGCAAGGCGCAGGCTTGTGCGATGCGTCTGCCCATGAGCACCGAGATCGTGACGGTGCAGAGCAAGGACACCGAGCGGGTTGGCAAGGAGAAGGCCGAATGAAAGCGATCCTGAGCCTGGCAGCAGCGGTCCTCGCGTTGAGCCTCGGGTGCTCCGGCAGCGGAGACGGTAGCGGCGCTCGCGACGCGGAGTTCTACTATAGTCTGGCAGTGAATTACTTCTATGATCAGAACTCGCAGCAGGCGTTGCGGGAGCTGACCAGCTGTTTCGCCATCGACCCGGACCACGTGCAGGCCCACAACCTTGCGGGGCTCATCTACCTTGGCCGCAAGGAGTACGCGGATGCGCTCACCCACCTGCGCACCGCGGTGGAGAAGGCTCCCGGCTTCCTCGATGCCCGGGCGAACCTGGGGGCGGTGCTCATCGAGATGCAGGACTGGACCGGAGCCATCGCGGAGCTGACGCCTCTGGCGCGGGACCCGCTCTACTCGACGCCGTACCTCGTCGAGAACAACCTCGGGTATGCGTACTTCAAGCTGGGGAAGCTGCAGGAAGCGGAGACGCACCTGAAGCGCGCCGTGTTCCTCAACGACAACCTCTGTCTCGGTTTCAACAACCTGGGGATGCTGCACCTGGAGCAGGGGCGGGCCGAGGACGCGCTGGACGCGTTCGATGCGGCCATCAAGCGCTGCCCCGGGTATCCGGAGCCGTACTTCCATGCGGGTGCGCTGCTGGAGGAGTCGGCCCGGGTCAAGGAAGCGGCTGGCCGGTATGAGAAGTGCGTGAAGATCGGCGGCGAGTCGGTGTTTGCCCGTCGCTGCCAGAGAAAGCTGCAGGCGTTGCGATGAGACGACGAAAGAGCCTGGCACAACTGGTTTCCGGGCGCCAGAGCGGTTCCTATTCGAGCCGCATCGGGGTGGTGGCCGTTCTGCTGGCCGGGTTCCTGGCCGTGTGTCTCGGCTGGGTCGCCCGCCTCCAACTCGTGCAGGGAACCGAGCTGACTGCCGCGGCCGCTTCGTGGCAGTACGGGAGCGTGGACTTCTACGCACACCGCGGGCGCATCGTGGATCGCAACGGTGCGGTGCTGGCCCTCACGGTGGAGGCGCGCGGCATCCAGGTCTACCGTCCGAGCCTGAAGTATCCCGAGTACGTGCGGGACTACCTGTCCGGGCTTCTGTCCATGGACCCTGCCTCGGTGTGGAGCAAGATGAACTGCGCCGGGAAGTACTGCACCCTGTCGCGGTTCGTGGAGCCTCGCTACATCGCGTCGGTGGAAGAGGTGCTGCAGTACCGGGGCAAGGACTCCGAGATGCTCTGGAAGAACGAGCATCTCAGCGGCGTGCAGGTGGCGCGGTACGCTGCCCGGGTCTACCCGTTCAAGCAGACTGCGGGCCAGGTCGTGGGCCTTGCCCGGGAGCCGAATGCAGAGGAGACCAAGGGGAAGAACCCGGGACCCATGGCCCTCAAGGGGCAGTACGGCGTGGAAGCGGTCATGGACGAGCTTCTGGCCGGTCACCGCGTGTCGCAGAAGGGCGTCAAGAGGGCCAAGGGCGGGCTGTCGCTGCTCGCGGACAATCCGGACCTCGTGCTCCAGGGCAACACCGTGGTGCTCACCCTGGACGCGCACATCCAGGAGATCGCGGAGGAGGAGCTGGAGAAGGCGGTCCTGTTCTCCGCCGCGGACAGCGGCATGGCCCTGGTGATGGACGTGGCGACCGGTGAGCTGCTCGCGGTGGCGCACTACCCCTACTTCAACCCGAATGCGGTGGCCGAGTACGGGAAGGGAGAGCTCAACACGTGGGTGGACCGGGCGTTCATGGAGGTCTTCGAGCCGGGCTCCACCCTGAAGCCCGTCATCCTTGCCGTTGCTTTGGCCGAGGGGATCATCTCGCTGGAAGACGCGGAGTACTGCGAGCTGGGCACGTGGAAGGTCGAGCGTGGCAACAAGCCTGTGACCGACCACGGGCAGGCCTACGAATTCCTGTCGTACCGCGACTGCCTGAGGGTCTCCTCCAACATCTGCTTCGGCAAGCTGGGGCTGAAGGTGGGAGGCAAGACCCTGGCGAAGTACCTCAGTGCCTTCGGCTTCGGCCAGAAGAGCGGAGTCAAGCCGGGCCGGGAAGCTTCCGGGCTGATGCGCAGGGACGGCAAGTGGTGCGACATGGAGCTGGCAAACATCGGGTTCGGGCAGGGGATCGCGGTGACCGCGGTGCAGCTGCTGTCCGCGATGGCTGCTCTGGGCAACGGCGGGAAGCGCATGAAGCCGATCCTGATCCGGGAGGTCCTGGACCCGCTCGGGAACCCGATCTCCGGCAGCGAGCCGACGGTCGTGGCCCAGGTGGTTCCCGCCAGTGCTGCGGCCAAGACGCTGCGGGCAATGGAGGGGGTCCTGGAGGCCGGGGGCACGGGAGAGCGGGCGCGGGTGTACGGCTTCAAGGTTGCGGGCAAGACGGGCACGAGTCAGAAGACCATGACCGTGCAGGATCCGAACTGGACGCCCACCCCCGAGGACCCGACGCCGGACCTCCGGAGCAAGTACGTGGACAAGTGGATCGGGTCGTTCGTGGGCCTGATCCCCTCGGAGGCTCCCCGGTACGCCATCCTCGTCGTCGTGGACGAGCCCAAGACGAGCCACTACGGCGGGGCGGTTGCGGGTCCGGCGTTCTCCTCCATCGCGTCTCGGATGATGACGTACCTCAACGTCCTTCCGGGATACGAGGCACCCAACAAGCTGGAGAGCGGTGCGGCGCGGGAAGCGGCGCCTGCTGCAGAGGCCGTCTCGGAGCCGGAAGCGGAGGCCGTGCTGCCCGCGGGGCTCTCGGGCGTCGGTCCCACGGCCGCTCCGAAGTTCGTGGGCATGGACGTGCGGGCAGCGCTCAACGCGGCGCTGAATGCGCGTGTGCGCCTGGTCGCGGAGGGGGCGGGGATCGCGGTCGAGCAGGTTCCCCCGGCAGGCACGCCGGTGGGCGAGTGGGGCGAGGTGAAGGTACGGTTCGACGCGGACGGCAGCCGGGCCGGAGAGGGGAGATGAGGGTCGAGCAGGCCATAGCGGGCGTCATTGCCCTGGACCGCCGGGTGGAAGCGGGTCTGAACGTGAGGTCCGTGACGTTCAACTCGCAGCGGGTCGAGCCCGGGGACATCTTCGTGGCCGTCCCCGGCATGAAGGTGGATGCCAGCCGCTTCGTGTCCGATGCGCTGGAGCGAGGGGCCGTGCTGGTGGTGGGCACGCAGGTCGAGGCGCTGCGTGGAGCGGCCAACTGGGTCCTGGTCCAGGATGCGCGTGCGGCCCTGGCCGTCATCGCCGGCAACGTGTTCGAGCACCCGTCGAGGCGGCTGACCCTGGTGGCCTTCACCGGGACAAACGGCAAGACCAGCCTGACGTACCTCGGCGAGGCCGTGGCCGTGGCCGCGGGCCGGCGCCCCGGGATCATGGGGACCGTGGAGTGCCGCTTTGCCGGTCGCAGCATCGAGATGAAGCACACGACGCCCGAGGCGCCCGTGTTCCAGGCCTTCCTCAGGGAGATGGCGGACGCGGGCGCGGACTGCGCGTTCGTGGAGGCCTCGAGCCACGGCATTGCGCTCAAGCGGGTGGACGGCACGGAGTTTGCGATCGCGGTGTTCACCAACCTGAGCCAGGACCACCTGGACTTCCACCGGACGATGGAGGAGTACGCTGCCGCGAAGTTCGAGCTCTTCACGCGGCTGCTGCGCACCAGTCCCCGCCGCATCGCCGCGGTGGTGAACGTGGACGATGCGTACGGCAGGCAGCTGGCAGGCCTCATCGACTATCCGCTGCTGACCTACGGGCTCGACGAGGCCGGTGCGGCGGTCCGGGCCGTCGGGCTGCAGATGTCCCACCGCGGGCTGACGTTCGAGGCGGTCGGGCCGTGGGGCTCCTTCCCCGTGACCTCTCCGCTGGTGGGCAGGCACAACGCGTCCAACATCCTGTCCATCATGGCCGTTGCCCACCTCATGGGAATCGCGCCTGCGGCCGCAGCCGCGGGCGTGGCATCGCTGACCCGCATCGCAGGCAGGCTGGAAGCCGTCGACAACCCGTTCGGCGTGGGCATCTGGGTCGACTACTGCCACACGCCGGACGCGATCGAGAAGGTGCTGCTCGCGGTCCGGCCCGTCGTGAGCGGGCGGCTCATCACGGTGCTCGGTGCGGGGGGGGACAGGGACCGCGTCAAGCGGCCGAAGATGGGTGCGGTCGCGGAGCGGATGAGCGACATCGCGGTGGTGACCAGCGACAACCCCCGCTCGGAGAACGAGCTCTCGGTGATCGAGGACATCCTTTCCGGGATGTCGCGCGAGTACCGGGTCCGCTCCTGCGTCGTCATCCCGGACCGGGCGCTTGCCATAGAGGCCGCGGTGGGAATGGCGCGAAGGGGAGACGGTATCGTCATCGGCGGGAAGGGCGCCGAGACCTACATCGAGCGGTTCGGCGTGCGGACGCACTTCGACGACCGCGAGGAAGCGAGGAAGGCTGTGAAGGCGGCGCAGGAGAGGAGCGCATGAGGTACGCAACCGCGCACATCGCCGCGGTGCTGACCGCGGACATCCTGGGCCGTGGGGACCGCGTGGTCACCGAGGTGGTCAACGACCACCGTGCGCTGCCTTCCGAAGGCGGGATGCTGGCAGCGCTCAAGGGTGCGCGCACGGACGGCCACGCATACGTGGAAGCCGCGGCCGCTGGCGGGGCTGCTGCTGCGCTGGTGCGCAGGGACCGCGTGGGCGAGCTCCAGGGGCTTGCGGACCGCGTGGACCTCATCGCGGTGGACGACGTCGAGGAAGCGCTGTGGAAGCTGGCGGTCTATCACCGGTCGCAGTATCGCGGGCGGGTCGTGGCGGTGACGGGCTCGTGCGGCAAGACCACGACCCGTGCCATGCTGCAGTCCGTGCTCGACGCGGTGGCGGGTCGTGGATGCGCAACCCGCGGCAACCAGAACAACCTGCTGGGCGCACCCATGACGGTATGCCGGCTGGACCTGACCGACCCGTACCTGCTGGCCGAGATCGGGACGAACGCGTTCGGAGAGATCCCGCGGCTGGCGAAGCTGGTGCAGCCCCAGGTGGGGATCATCACGGGCGTGATGCGTGCACACATGGAGGGGTTCGGGGACGTGCGCGGGGTGCTGAAGGAGAAGGCGGCGCTCGCGCAGGCGATTCCCGCGGACGGAGCGGTGATCATCCCGTCCGGCGATGCGCTGCTGATGGGGGACCGCGGCAACTGGTCGTGCCGCGTGGTGACGTTCGGCACGCAGGACGCGGATGACGTCCGCATCCTGGAGGCCCGGGAAGGGGTGCAGGCAAGCGGCCGGATCGCGGTGGGTGGTGCGCAGCTCGACGTCCGCCTCCCGGTGCCGGGCGTGTTCAACCTGCGAAATGCCGCAGCAGCGCTGGCCGCGGTGCACGCCCTGGGCTTCGACGTCCGGGACGGCGTGGACGCGCTTTCCACGTTCCAGGCGGAGAAGATGCGCATGGAGACGCGCTCCATCCGGGGCGTCACGTTCGTGGTGGATGCGTACAATGCGAACCCCGACTCCATGAAGGCCGCACTGGACACGCTGGCCGGCTTCCCGGGCCTGCGCCGTGCGGCAGTGATGGGGAGCATGTTCGAGCTCGGGCCTCACAGCCCGGCGCTGCACGAGGAAGTGGGCCGGCATGCGGGCGGGCTCGGCCTGTCGCTGCTGGTGTGCGTCGGCGCGCATGCGCCTGCCTACGCCGCGGGCGCCCGGGCCGTCGGTAGCGGTCTTCTGGTGGTGGTAGCGGAGAGCCACGAAGAGGCCGCTTTAGCGGTGCGGTCGTGGATGCAGGAGGGGGACGTGGTGCTGGTGAAGGGGTCGCGCGGGTCGCAGATGGAGCGGGTGACCCGCCTGCTGGAAGAGGGAGCCAGGTAATGCTGTTCCTGCTGTACGAGAGCCTCAGGGAGCAAGTCTCAGCGCTCAACGTGCTGCGATACGTGCCGTTCCGCGTCATCGCCGCGATGGTGACCAGCCTTCTCATCACCTGGATGCTCTATCCCTGGCTCATCCGGTCACTGCGCGTCAAGCAGATCGGGGAGACGATCCGGACGGACGGGCCCGCGGGCCACAAGGTCAAGGGAGGAACGCCCACCATGGGCGGCGCCCTGATGGTCGCGGCGATCTTCGTGTCCGTGGCGCTCTGGGGCGACGTCCAGAGCCCGTACGTGGGGCTCACCTGCATCACCATGCTGGCGTTCGCGGTCATCGGGTTCATCGACGACCGGATGAAGCTGATGCGCAAGAAGGGCATGCGGGGCAAGGTGAAGCTCCTCTGCCAGTTCGCCGTGGCCCTTGCCGTGGCCGCGCTGTTCATCCACGTGGTCGCTCCGGTGTTCGGCTACAGCACGCGGCTCTACTTCCCGTTCCTCCGCATCGACCGCTACTGGCTGGATCTGGACCCGTGGCTCTACGCGGTGTTTGCCGCGGTGGTCATCGTGGGGACGTCCAATGCCCTGAACCTGTCCGATGGGCTGGATGGGTTGGCGATCCTGCCGACCATCAGCGGCTCCGCCGTCTACCTCCTTCTTGCGTACCTGTCGGGCGCGACGCTGGGAGGGTTCTCGCTTTCGCGCTACCTGCTCATCCCCTCGGTGCCCGGCATCGGAGAGATGTCGGTGGTGGCTTCCGCGGTCATCGGCGCGGGCCTGGGATTCCTCTGGTACAACAGCTATCCGGCATCGGTGTTCATGGGGGACGTGGGCTCACTGTCGCTGGGTGCGGTCCTGGGCTGCCTGAGCGTCTTCACGAAGAACGAGCTGTTGTCCGTGGTGATCCTGGGCATCTTCGTGGTGGAAGCCGTGTCGGTCATTACGCAGACCGTGTCGTTCAAGCTGACGGGCCGCAGGGTGTTCAGAATGGCGCCGCTGCACCACCACTACGAGCTGCAGGGGGTGCCGGAGCCGAAGATCATCGTGCGCTTCTGGATCATTTCGATGCTGCTGGGCCTCGTGGCCCTGGCATCCGTGAAGGTGAGGTAGGGCGATGGATGGTGCCGTTGAGAGGAGGCCGCGTTTCGAGCAGGGGATCCTGTACGTGGCGTTCTTCCTGATGGGGCTGGGAGCCGTGCTGGTGTACAGCGCAACGGTGTACACCGCGAGCCTTCCCACAGACCCCACCACTGCGGGGGACGGGGTCTTCTTCCTGCGCAAGCACCTCACGAGCCTGGCGTTTGGCATGGTGTTCCTGGCGATTACCACCTTCCTCCCGTTTGAGTGGTTCCGGCGCCTGGCCGTTCCCGCGTTGGTGGGCGGCATCCTGGCCATGGTGGCAGTGCTGCTGGTGGGGGAGGAGCGCCTCGGTGCGGTGCGCTGGTTCCGCATCGGCGGCTTCTGGGCGCAGCCGGGCGAGGTGGTGAAGCTCGCATTCGTGGTCTGGATGAGCTACAGCCTGACCAAGAAGGCGGACACGATCCGGCGGTTCTCCGTTGGCGTCCTGCCGCACTTCCTTGCCGCGCTGCTGCTGGCGCTGCTGTTCGTGGCGCAGCCGGACCTCGGCTCGGCAGCGCTCCTGTTCGTGGTGCTGGTCGCGCTGCTTTACATCTCCGGCACGAAGTGGCAGTACATCGCGTCGGTGGCGCTGGTCGGGATGCTGGCGACTTCCGCGCTCATCCTGACGAGCGAGGAGAGGATGAGCCGGGTGCGCACCTGGCTCGACCCGGACCAGGAGCCGGAGGATAGCTGGCAGCTCAAGCACGCCAAGGCCGGGATCGCTGCCGGAGGGCTCACGGGCCAGGGGCTGGGAAGCGGCAAGGAGAACGTTGCGGGCTACGTGCCGCAGCGGGAGAGCGACTTCATCTTCGCGGTGCTCGGCGAGGAGACCGGGTTCCTCGGCTGCCTGCTGGTGGTGGCCGCGTACGCCTACATCCTGTGGCGGGGGATGCTGCTGGCTGCACGGGTCAAGGATCCGTTCGCGAGGTACCTTGCCGCGGGGTGCGTCCTGGTGATCGTCTTGCAGGCCGCGGTGAACATCGGGGTGGCCTCGGGGCTGCTCCCGACAAAGGGCCTGACCGCCCCACTACTAAGTTCAGGAGGTTCCAGCATTCTTGTTATCTGCTGCTGTATTGGCATTGTGCTGAACGTGTCCCGGACGCAGCCCAGGCTCGTGAAGGTGAGCCCCGACGGGAACGAGGCGGTGGACGCTTCCGTGGTGTACGTGCGGGAGGGAGCATGAGTCGCAAGCGGGCGGTCGTGAGCGGAGGCGGGTCGGGTGGGCACATCATGCCCGCGCTCGCCATCGGCCGGGCTGCCCTGGATTCCGGGCTGGTGGACGAGGTGCTCTTCGTGGGTGCCGCGAGCGGCCTGGAGAAGGACATCGTTCCGACGTACGGGTTCGCCATCGAGACGCTGCCGGTGGGACGGGTCCGCGGCATGGGGATGCTGACCCGGGCCACGGGGCTGGCGGGCTTCGCGGCGTCCGTGCCAGCCGCAATTCGCATCCTGCGGCGCTTCGACCCGCAGTTCGTGATCGGCACCGGCGGGTTCGCGTCGGCCCCGACGGTGCTTGCGGGTGCGGCGCTGAGGAAGCGGGTGGCGGTGCTGGAGCAGAACACGATTCCGGGTGCGACCACGCGGGTACTCAGCCGGGTGGCGGACGTGGTGTGCGTGGCGTTCCCCATGTCGTCCGGCTACCTGCCGTCCCACAAGGTGGTGGTGACGGGCAACCCGGTGCGGCCGGAAATCGTGGCAGCGCGGGAGCGCCGGGAGAAGGCGGGACCGCCCCGTCCGTTCACGGTGGTGGTGCTGGGGGGAAGCCAGGGGGCTCTGTTCCTCAACGTGCGCGTCTCCAAGGTGCTGGGCGACTTCGCGAAGGCACACCCGGAAGTCCGCATCGTGCACCAGGCCGGCGCCGGCCGCGGCGAGGAAGTGGGGCGTGCGTACGAGGGGACGCCGAACGTGCAGGTGGTGGGTTTCGTCCACGACATGGCCGCGCTGCTGGAAGGTGCGTCGGTGGTGGTGGGCAGGGCGGGTGCGACGACCATCGCGGAGCTGACGGCCATCGGCGTGCCCGCGGTGCTGATTCCGTTCCCCCAGGCTGTGGACAAGCACCAGGACCACAATGCGCTGGCGCTGCAGCAGGCGGGTGGGGGCAGGGCGCTTTTCCAGGAGGGGTTTTCGGACGAGGAGCTGCGCTCGGTGCTGGAGGAGATGGCAAGCGTCCCGGAAGTGCTCGGCAGGATGGAGAGACGCAGCAGGGCATTCGGCCGGCCCGACGCCGCTCGGGCGGTGCTGGCAGCAGTAAGGGGGGAGAGATGCTCGGACTGAAGAGACGGTTGGTGACGCGCACCCAGGGCAGACTTCCCGTGATGGTCAGCTCCAGTGCGTTTGCCGCGGAGGGGACGTCGACGCGGACCCGGCGGGCGCACCGGCGCAACACCCGGCTGATGCGGCGCGTGCGGGGGTGGGTGGGGCCCGTGTCCCGGTACCTGCCGTACCTCATGGTCGCGCTGGTGACCGCGGCCGTGCCCCTGGGCGCGGTGAAGCTGTACGTGTACATGCTGACGTCTCCCCACTTCGCGGTGACGCAGGTGCGGGTAGAGGGGAATGACCGGGTCGACCGCGACGCGGTGCTGTCTGCCGCGGGCATCGCCTATGGCGGGAACATCCTGTCCATCGACGAGGAGCGCGCGGAAGCAGGCATCCGGGCGCTTCCGTGGGTCGCTGCCGTGGACGTGGCCACGAAGCTGCCCGACACCGTGCTCGTGACGGTGCGGGAGCGTACCGCGGTCGCGGTGGTGGTGGAGGAACGCAGCTGGCTCGTGGATGCGGACGGGCAGATCTTCAAGGAGCTCGAGCCCGGCGAGCTGTCGGACGGGCTGCTGGTCATCGGCGGGGTGGGTGTGTCCCTGCTGGACCGGCTCGGTGACCAGAAGCAGGTGCGCGAGCTGGTGGCGGAAGCGCTGTCGCTCACCGCGGAGTACCGGCGTCTCGAGCTGGAGCGCTACGGGAAGCTGACCGGGGTCGACTACGATCGGCTTGCGGGGTTCACCCTGGTAACGGAGCAGCGCAGCCGGTTCGTGCTGGGCGTCGGGGACGCGGCCGCGAAGCTGGAGCGGCTTTCAGTGGTGCTTTCGGACCTGGGCAAGCGCGGTGCGGCCGCGCGCACGGTGCGGCTGGACAACGAGAAGCAGCCCTGGAAGGTCGCGGTGGCGGGCACCCACCTGCGGTTTGTGCCGGAAGAGGTCGACGTGGGGACCGCATCGAGGTCCCGGGACATGCTCCCATAAGTGCGGAACAAGGCGGAATGACGATATGAGCGGAAGGAGGCAAGACATGGGGCGCAGCAAGAAGAGTGACACGTTGGTGGCCCTGGATCTCGGGACCGAAAACGTCCGGGTGGTGGTGGCCGAAGCCGCGGGCGAGCGGCTGGACATCATCGGCGTGGGCCGGTCGAAGTGCTCCGGCCTGAAGCGGGGGGTGGTGGTCAACATGGAGTCCACCGTGGAAGCCATCCGCAAGGCCATCGAGGAAGCCGAGCTGATGGCGGGCCGTGACGTGGTGGAGGCCGGGTGCAACATCACCGGCAGCCACATTCGCAGCTTCAACAAGAACGGCGTGGTATCGGTGAACAAGCGCGAGGTGCGGCCCGACGACGTGACGCGGGTGCTCAAGGCCGCTCGCACGCTGGATGTGACGCCGGCGCGCGACTACGTGCACGTGCTCCCCATCGACTTCACGGTGGACGACAACTACGGGCTGCAGAGCCCGGTGGGGATTGCCGGGGTGCGGCTGGAGACCAACGTGCACATCATCACGGCCGCTCGCAGTGCGAGGGACAACATCATCACGTGCTGCAACCGGGAAGCCATCCGGGTCAACAACCTGATGTTCTCGCTGGTGGCTTCCTCCGGGGTGCTGCTGAGGGAGGAGGAGCGGGAAGTGGGCGTGCTGCTCATGGACATCGGCGCGGGCACCTGCGAGTTCGGCGTATGGTTCAACGGCTCGCTCATCCAGAGCGGCGTGCTCCCAACCGGGGGCTCGGACCTGACCCGGGAGCTGGCGGTCAACCTCGGAACGACGCGTGCGGACGCGGAGCGGGTGAAGGTGGACAGCGGCTGTGCGATGGCGTCGAAGGTGGACGAGTCGGAGCACATCGAGGTCCCGGCGGTGGCCGGCGGCCGGGGGCCGCAGACCCGGCAGCGGCGGGCGCTGGCGTGCACGGTGGAGCCGATACTGGAAGACATCTTCGCCACGGTGGCGGACCAGATCCAGCAGGCGGGCAACGAGCGCAAGGTGGCAGCGGGCGTGGTGCTGACCGGTGGCGTTTCCCGTATGCCGTTCATCTGTGACCTTGCCCACACGGTGCTGGGGATCCCGGCGCGGCTGGGGGAGGTGAGCAACGTGGCAGGAGAGGACCGGGAGGACCTGTTCGGTGGCGTGACGACGGTGGTGTCAGACCCCGCGTTCGCCACCTGCCTTGGCATGCTGCTGAACATGCACAAGGAAGGGATGCAGCCCCTTTTCGAGACGCAGTCGGACAAGCCGCGCATCTGGAGAAGGGTCAAGGATTGGCTCAAGGAGTCTTTTGCATAGAAGGTACAACCAACAAACGCAAGGCAAACAGCAAGGCAAGGAGGGAAGAGAGATGGTGGCAATCAAGATGGATGAGGATTTCGGGGCTCGTGGGGCGAAGATCATCGTGTTCGGCGTCGGGGGCGGCGGCGGGAATGCGGTGAACAACATGGTCATGGCGAACCTGGCAGGCGTCACGTTCATCGCGGCCAACACGGACAGGCAGGCCCTGGACCGGAGCCGGGCGGATCACAAGATCCAGCTCGGTGAGCGGGCGACCAAGGGCCTGGGCGCAGGCGCAGATCCCGACAAGGGCAAGGGAGCTGCCAACGAGTCGCAGTCCATGCTGGCCGAGATGGTGAAGGACGCGGACATGGTGTTCGTGACCGCAGGCATGGGCGGCGGCACCGGCACGGGCGCGGCACCCGTCATCGCCAAGGCCGCCAAGGACGCGGGTGCGTTGACCGTCGCGGTGGTCACGCGGCCCTTCGAGTTCGAGGGGATCCCGCGGCAGCGGAACGCGGACTCCGGCATCAAGGAGCTGCAGAAGTGCGTCGACTCCCTGATCGTGATTCCGAACGACAAGCTGCTCGACCTGTCCGCGGAGCCCATGACCATGCTGTCGGCCTTCGACCTGGCCGATTCCGTCCTGCGCAACGCGGTCAAGAGCGTCAGCGACCTCATCGTGGTCCCGGGCCTCATCAACGTGGACTTCGCGGACGCCCAGAAGATCATGAAGGGGCGGGGCAAGGCCATCATGGGCATGGGCGAGGCCAGCGGCGAAGGCCGTGCCGCGGAAGCGGCCCAGCGGGCCATGACGTCTCCGCTGCTGGAGGAGGGCTCCATCGACGGAGCGACGGGCGTGCTGGTGAACATCACGGGCGGACCCGACATGCACATCCAGGAGGTCTACCAGGCCATGAGCCTCATCCGCAAGTCTGCGGACAAGGCCGCTGAGATCATCATGGGCTGCGTGATCGATCCGGAAGTCGGCGACCGGTTCAAGATCACGATCATCGCTACCGGCTTCGATCGGGAGAGCGAGCACGAAGGGGAGTTCGACATCGAGGCGGCGACAACCATGCCTGCCGAGACGCGCAAGTCGCAGGACATGCGGCGTCACGGGATCCTGGCTCAGCAGCAGGATGCGGAGAGGGTGAGCGTGGGCGTGCAGCAGCAGCAGCGTCGGCCCCTGATGCAGAACGCGATGCGGCAGGACATGTCGGCCGGCAACCCGCCGCCGATCCCCATGGGCGGGGCCGACCGGGGCGGCTCCATGATGAACGACGGCATGATGCGCCGCAACAGCGCTCCCGTGATGCAGAACCGCACCATGGAAGACGACTTCGACCCCACCAAGCCGAACGGCTGGTTCTAGGCCCGCTCCCCTCTCCTACGGCTCCCCGGACATCGTCTGGGCGTCCCTGCACACCGCGTCGAAGGCCATGACGGAAGCGATGAGCGCCTTGGCTTTTGCAGGCTCGATGTTCTTGGCCAGGATCTCGGCGGCCAGGGCCTCGAAGGTCGCTGGCGAGACGCCCTGCTCGAACTTTGCGATGTACTGCGAGTAGTCCTTGTCCGGGTCCTCAATCGGCAGTCGAACGGCCTGCAGGCACAGGGCCGTGAGGTCCTTGGAGTGCTTCTTCATCCAGGAGTCCACCGATGCCTGGACCTCCTTGGGGTGGGCCAGGCCCGCGCGCACCAGGTCGTAGAGCTCGGCCCTGAGCGCCACGATTGCGGACCAGGGGTCATCTCCGCTAGCCAGCTTGGGCGCTGCTTCCGCCCGGGCGCGGCGCAGAGGCAGCACGCATGGGTCCATGTCGTCCATCTCCACCTGGGTGAGCATGCAGCGTGCGGCCGCGTCGCCGATCTCTTCGCCAGAGGTCGCAAAGTCCTCGAGGCACTTGAGACGCAGGGCTTCCATGGCTGCCGCGTCCGGCTGCGCCAGCACGCCGGAGTCGACCGCGATCTTCACGAGGTGATCGCAGGCGGCCCGCCAAAGGGCCTCTCCTGCCTGGGGGAGGCTATCGGGCAGGGCCTTCGGGTCTCCTGTGGCCGCGGGTCCCGGTTCGTCCGGCGCCGGGCCAGGGGCTTGCATGGCTGCTTCTGCTTCGGCCTTCGGTCCCGCACCGGGTGCGCCCCCTGAGGCTGCGGCGTCCGCGACGGGCTTCTCTCCGGGCTGCGAAGCGGGTTGTTCCGCCGCCTGGGGTGCGACCGGGGCCGAAGCGGCCGGGGCCGAGTCCTGCGTCGAGGGCGCCCCTGCCCCGCCCACGGCGGGCAGGGAACCGCCCTCGGCAACGGGGGCCTGGGCTGCGGGCTTTGCGGCCGGCGCAGCCGCAGTGGGCGTAGCCGGAGGGATCTCGGACTTCTTGCACGCGGGCAGCACGAGCGCCGCAAGTGTCAGGACCAAGCAGTATCTGCCCATGGCGTTCCTCCCATTCATGCCGCGGCCTGCGGCACCCGGTCAGTATGTATGCCGCGGCCCGGCGGGTCAAGCGCCTGCGGGACCGGGAGTGCCCCCGTGGGGGACCGGTGTGCTTCCGGGCCACCTCTCTCCAAGTCGATGCTCCTCGCCCAACCGACCGTCCGACACGACGGTCCGCGTCCTCCGGCGAATCCTCGGCGCTATCGGCCTCTGACGACTTCGCACACAAGCGTCGAAACAGGCCAAGCTGGGCCAAGACGGCCGGGACGTTGAGGTAGTCCACCCTCTCGGTGTACTCGCAAGCATCACAGCAACGCACCCCGCAGCTCCTTCGGAGGCCAGAACACGCCCAGAACGAGGAACGAAGCGGGGAAGCTCCTCATGTTCCCAACGAAGTAGTGCGTGTCCCGGGAAGGGCTGCACAGCTCGTCCAGCCACTTGTCCCGCACCTTCCGCAGGCAGTCCTCGACGGTCTCGGACGCTTCACGCATCCGCCGGTAGAACTGCATCAGCTCCCAATCCACGATCGTCAGCTGGTGAGGTTCGGCAGTCCGGCAGTCTGCGCAGCGGAACCGGTAGCGGAACGTGTACGGGATCTTCTCCAGCAGGGGCGGCGGCCTTCGGTCCTTTCCCGCGAAGAGATCCCGGATCCCCAGGCTGGCAAGCTCTGCCGTCGTCCGCTCCGGCTGCTCTTCCGCGCAGGAAGCCTCGCGGACGCGCCGACTCGGATTCGGGTATGCCTTCACCGTGACAAGTACTCTGAGGTTCGTCCCGCGATTGACAGCTCCGGATCTCACAGGTGCACCACCTCCAGTCCGGACATGGCCCCCACGGCAGCGGCAAGCCGGCCTCGATGGCAGGAGGAGGCGTCCGCTTCGTAGCAGAGCAACGCGGACGGAAGCTCAGCCTGGTAGTCGGCAACACGGCGCACGGCCGCTGCCTGCATCGGAAGGATGTCCGTCTCGTAGTGACCCAGCACCCGCTCCACGGCCTCCGGTGTGCTGAGGTCCCTGCGGTCCACAGACGGCACCCCCAACTCCGGCATGTGGTGGTACGACAGTCCGCATTTCTCGCAGGTGGAACGCAGCGCGGCACCAGTGAAGCCGTACTTCATCGAGTATGCGTTCTTCCGCACGTCCAGGACTCGAGCGACACCTCGCCGCAAGAGCAGATCGATGAACGCGTCCAGAGACCGCCCTTCGTAGCCTACGGTGTATGCCGCGGGCGGGGCAGGGTTCCGGGGCGTCGCGGGAACCAGCCTGCTGCGGGACGCATACCACGGGTAGTGACGGTACACGTGACGGACGAGCTGCCTGGTGCTCATCGTGCCGTACCGGGCCACGACGGACGCAACCGCGCCGGCAATGGCGGGTGTCAACGGCCGGATGGCTCCCAGGGCTCTTCCGCTCGGTGCCAGCGCCAACTGGTCGCCCGCGTCCGATAGCAGACCCGTCTCGGTCAGCCGTCGCAGATCGTTGTAGAGCACGAACGAGAACGGACCGAACTGGTAGGGCAAGAAGTCATAGAAAGGTATCTGCCTGCCGACGTCCGTCTCCTGGCGAACAAGAAAGAGCATCTTCACCAGAGTCAGCTTCTCTCGCGGCAAGCCCGCGGTCATCAGCGCGTGCAGCACGACTCTCTCCCGACCCAGCATCGGCTCTGCCTCCGGTCACGAATGGTAGCATCGCAGGTGCGGGGCAGCAAGCGCGCTGTTCCGTGTCTCGAGGCGGGCGCCTGCCAATCTGCCACCGAGCGGTTCACTGCCCGGGACCAAAGACCTCCGGCCGGGCGAATGCGAGCCGGCGGCGCATGATGTCGAACGCGTCCGGGTTCGAGTCCACCAGCAGGAATCGGCGACCGTGGAGAGCGGCGGCCTCGCCGGTCGTGCCGCTGCCTGCAAAGAAGTCCGCGACCAGGTCCCCGGGGTTGGAGTGCACGCGCACGATGCGGGTGAGGATGCCCAGGGGTTTCTGGGTGGGATAGCCCGTCCGCTCCTTGCCCGCGGTCGGCACGATGGTGTGCCACCAGACGTCCGTGGGGGTCTTGCCCCGCGCGGCCTTCTCCGGGGTCACGAGCCCCGGGGCCATGTAGGGGATGCGGTCCATGGCCTCGTAGCGAAACGTGTACGCGGCGGGGTCCTTCGCATACCACAGGATGTTGTCGTGCTTGGCGGGCCAGCGGCTCCGGGTGCGCGCCCCGTAGTCGTAGGCCCAGATGATCTCGTTGATGAAGGACGCTCTTCCGAAGATCTCGTCCAGCAGCACCTTGCAGTAGTGGACCTCGCGGCAGTCCACGTGCAGGAAGAGGGAGCCGTCGGGCGAAAGCACGCGGCGGATCTGCTCGATCCGCGGGGCCAGGAACGACAGGTAGTCGTCGTACTCGTCGTCAAAGGAACGGCTGGAGCGCACCTCGGTGCGATAGCGCCGGCCCTGGAAGCCGACCCTGTCGCCCTGGTCGTCGGAGACGGTGCGGATGCTGGTCATGCGCATCGTGCGGCCCGTGTTGAACGGCGGGTCGATGTAGACGAGGTTGACTAAGCCCGCGGGCAGGCTCTGCAGCACCGTGAGGTTGTCCGCGCACACGATGCGGCACGGCAGCGGGGACGCGCAACCGGCGGGCGGCTGGTCCGTGGGCAGATCCGAGGCAGAGGTCATGGAACGCTCCTAGAGTCGCGAAGCCGTGAGGAACGCCTCGTGGATCGCGTCCATGAGCTTCCTCGGCTTCTTGGCGTCGCCCACGGTGGAAAACGGGATCCCTGCGCCAGCCAGCGGTCCCTCCAGGTCGTTGACCGCGGTCGAGCCGAGGGCCACGACCACGGTGTCCGCAGGCAGGGACGACGCTTCGCCGTCCTTGGAGAAGCGGACCGACCGGGGGGCCACCGCGGTCACGTCCGCGCAAAGGACGGTGCGGACCGAGAGCAGCTCCAGCTCCTTGAGGAAGACCCAGCGGGAGGTGGGGCCGACGTCCGCGCCCAGCTTGGCCTGCTTCTCGATGACGGTGACCTTGCGGTTGCTCGTCGTGGCGAGGGACTTGAGCGTCGCGGGGTCTTCCGCGTCGTGCTTGAGGAGGAACTTGAGGGTCTCGCCGTCGAGGGTGCCGCGGTCAGCAATTGCGAGGGCCGTCTCGATACCGACCGCGCCGCCTCCAAGCACCACGACGTCCCTACCCAGCGGGGCCTTCCTGAGGAGCACGTCCCACGCGTGCACGACGTTGGGCCCGTCGAGGCCGGGGATGTCGGGGAGCGCTGCCCTCGAGCCCGTGGCCAGGATCACGTGGTCGGGCTTCCATTCGGCCAGGGCTGCCAGGGTGTCCGCGACGTCCAGGCGGATGTCGAGCTGGTTGCGTCTCGCCTCGAGCAGGTAGAACTCGAGGAGCTTGACGAACTCCGCGCGTCCAGGGGCTGCGGCCACCAGGGGGAGCTGGCCGCCGGGCAGGGGCGCCTTCTCGAAGACTGCCACGGTGTGACCGCGTGCAGAGGCCACGAGCGCGGCTTCCAGGCCCGCGGGGCCCGCACCCACCACCGCGATCCGCTTCGGGGTCTGTGCCGGGCTGAGGCCGCGGTCGGCCTCGTGTCCGGCAACCGGGTTGCACAGGCACTCCACGTCGCGCATGGAAAACAGCCTGTCGAGGCAGCCCTGGAGGCAGCCGACGCAGGGACGGATGGCCGGACCGCCGCCGAGGGCCTTTCGGGCCCAATGGGGGTCTGCGATCTGGCCGCGGCCGACTGCGACCATGTCTGCAAGGCCGTCGGCAAGAATGGCCCGGGCCTGGTCCGCGTCGACGATGCGGTTGGCCGCCATGACGGGCACGTCGACGGCCATGCGGATGTTGCGCGCGAGATACGCGTACGCGGAGCGGGGAACCATGGACGGCAGTTGCGGCACCAGGGTCTCGTGCCACCCGCCGGTGACGCTCACGTAGTCGAGGCCGGCAGCGGCAAACACCCTGGCCGCAGCCACGATCTCCCGGTTCGTATTGCCGCCTGGAACGAACTCGGCGCCGGACAGGCGGAACCCGACCGGGAAGTCGGGCCCGACCCTCTTTCTTACCGCACGGATGACCTCGGTGCCGAACCGGCACCGGTTCTCGAAGGACCCTCCGTAGCCGTCGGTGCGGAGGTTGGTTGCAGGGGAGAGGAACTGGCAGATCAGGTAGCCCGCGGACGCGATGACCTCGACTCCGTCGGCTCCGGCCGCCTGCGTCCTTCCGGCCGCAGCCGCGAAGCGCTCGACGATCTCCTCGATCTGGTCGACGGTCAGCTCTCGCGGGGTCTCCCGGGTGTAGCGGGACGGGACCGCGGAGGGAGCCACTGCCTGCTCCCCGCGGATGAGTGCGGAATGCTGGTAGCGGCCGGAGTGGAACAGCTGGAGAAACACCCGGGCCCCGTGTCGGCGGACCTGGCTCAAGAGGCGGGTCCAGGGCTCGATGAAGTCGTCGCTCTCGATGCTGGGCACCATGAGGCCCGAGCCGGTGAAATCGATGCCGACGCCGCCGATGACCAGGAGCCCGCACCCGCCACGGGAGCGCTCCTCGTAGAAGTCGGCCAGGCGCTGCGACGGCTTGCGGTCGATGCCGCAGTACTTGAGCCCGAAGGCCGGCATGACGATCCGGTTCCTGACGGTCACGGTGTTGATGGTTATCGGGTCGCCGAGCTTGCTGGAGAACGCTCTTTCCATGGCCCCTCCGCGTGGACAGTCGCATGATACTCCGGAGGCGTTGGCTTACAATCAAATCCGGACTCGGAAAAATGTGCTGGACAAACGCGCGGTGCGGATGTAGGTTCCCGTCGCGTCGGCCCGGGCAGAGTGCCGGTAGCCATGGACCGTCTGGGTCGTTCCTGGAGGATGGAATGGGAAGCGTTATCAAGTGGCGGAAGAAGAAGATCAACAAGCACAAGTACAAGAAGCGACGGAAGCTGAATCGCCACAAGAACCGGTAAGTCGCGGCGGGCGGCATCGCCCGTGACCCACCCAATACCTACATGAAAGGTCTGCGTCCTGTCAGGAGTGTCTTCACGCGGGCGGAGAGTGCGGATCCGTCCAGGCTGGAGTGTGCTTTCAGGCGATAGACGGTCAGGAGCGGAAGGCGGACGGCATCGAAATCGGGCTGCTCGCGGTAAGCGTCCGGGTCCGCGGGGCCGAACGGATCCGGCACGGTGTACCAACCGACGAACTCGCTGAAGCGACCCTCGATGGCCTCGTAGTGCGGAACGATGGCAAGGAGCCTCGACCGCGGGCTGCGGCCTGCCGTCCACGCATCGATGGTGGTGACGCGGTCTGCAGCCAGGAGGCGTTCTCCCGGCCTTGCTCCCAGGTGGACGAAGTTCCGTACGAACTCGGAAGCCGGCAACTCGGGCACGACCACGCGGACTCCGGGCGGGAGGTCCGCGCAGTAGAACGCAACAACGGAGAAGTACTTGTCGTACCGCAGCGCAACCGCGTCACCGGGAAGGGCATGCCGGGCCACGAACTCGCACGCCGCGCGGACGTCGGCACCCATTTCAAGCCGCGTCGGGCGATCCTCGTACCGCGCCAGCAGCAGGCCCAGGGGCACGAGGCAAGCGACCAGCGCCGCGGCGAAGGCTGCCGTCCGCACGCTGCGCGACACCGGCAGGTCGAGGAGCCAGGCCAGGGCCTGGCCGGCAAGCAGGTAGAGAGCGGGAGCAGCAGGCATGACGTGCACGAATGTGTACCGGCCGGATCCCAGCCAGATGGCGGTGGTGACCACAAGCGGGCCGGCAAAGGCCCAGCTCGAAAGCTGAACGGCCCGGTCCGGGCGGTCTTCCACGAGGCACGCGGCTCCGGCCGCGACAAGGGCTGCCGCGACGGCCGCGGCCGCCAGGCTCCCTGCGCCCGCGTGCGCGACCAGGTCGGACAGCAGGGACGGGAGGGGAGGGTAGGGCTGGAGGAGGAAGTAGGAATGCAGGTCGCGAAACCGGCCGTGGACCCACAGCACGCCGAGCACCTGGGCAGCCGCTGCGCACGAGAGCAGCAGCACGTGGGCCGTCCGTGTGCCCCGGCCCGGGGGATGCTCCGGGTGCGGGGAGAGGCCGGCCCGCGACAGGAGCCACCCGACAGCCGTCCTGAGGCCGATCCATGCCAGGGCATAGGGGTGGATCAACACGGCCAGCGTGTCGGTCACCACCAGGGCCTTCCGGCTCCCGGAGCTGTTCGAGAAGAGGACCAGCAGCCAGCCCACGGCGAGGAACAGGGTCAGGCCGGAGTAGAACCGCCCCTCCTGCGACATGCAGACGAGGGGAAGGCTCAGGGCTGCCAGCAGCCCGGATGCGAGGCCTGCGGCGAAGCGTCCGGTCAGGGCGGGCCCCAGGAAGAGGGCGACGGGCAGCACAAAGCCCGCGACCATGGATGGAAGCCGGACCACGGCAGGCGTCGGGGCCAGCCCGAGAGCGTGGCATGCCTGGTGGTACAGGAATCCGAGGAAGTCTCCGGCAGCATAGTCGAGGTTGGCCCCGATGTGGTCACGGTAAGCTCGGACGAACTCCTGGACCTCCGCGATCCAGAAAGGTTTCGCGGCGAGGCCCGCTGCCCGGACCGCTGCCGCGGTCAGGCCGATCAACGCAGCGCCGGCGGCGATGCGTATCGGGCTGGAAGAGCCGGGCTTGGACATGCGTCATCTCCGCTCCCTGGGCAAGACTAGACGGAACGGGGGAACAATTGAAGATTTTTCTTGAACCGGGAGTGGTAGCGTGCAATCATCCTGTCAATGCGGTTCCAAAGATGCCGCTGAAACGTGACCTTGAGAAGGAGAACGGCGATGAAGAAACTGGCGATGCTTCTGGCTGTGATGTTTGCGATGGGGTGCCTGGGCCTGGGCTGTGCGAAGAAGGAAGAGCCCAAGAAGGAAGAGCCCAAGAAGGAAGAGCCCAAGAAGGAAGAGGCGAAGCCTGCGGAGCCTGCGAAGTAGTTCCCTCTTGGTCCTGCGGCCCGTCGTGACGGGGCGCGTGAATCGTGTTGGCGGGGCGTCTCCCGGCCTCGATGGGGCGGGGACAAAGGCGCCCCGTCGGCGTTTAAGCCGGACCTACTTGCAGAGAGCCTTGCCGTAGAGTGACGCAAAGAACTGGCCAGGCAGGAGCTCGCAGGAGCTGCAGGCTGCCTGGTAGGCGTGAGTGGCCTCGCCCAGGGTCTGCGCCAGCGGGATCATCCGGCAGGCCGCGGCCCCGGGGGCCAGGGCGGTGCACTGGAGCATCACGCCCGACGCCGGGGACGCTCCGGGAAGGACGCTGCCTTCATCCAGGAACGAGCCCGCGGACGTGACGGCAAGGCCCGACCCGTGGACGGTCATGCCCGCGGGGACCTCGGCCGGACGCGACCCCGCGACGACAAACGCCCCCCAGTCGAGGAGCGCCTCGACCGTGGCGTTTCGGGCCTCCAGGGAAGACGTGCTCGGGGTCCAGTGCAGGGTCACCGCGACCGGGGCCGGGGAGACTTCCCGGGAGGGCAGGGCCCTCTCCAGGTAGCTTGCCACATCGGCCGGGGCCAGCGTGATCAGGGTCGGACAGGAGGAGCGGTCTCCGGCATCCACCCGCACCGCGGCAATCCGGCCCACGAGGTTGCCGCCCTCGGAGATATCGGAGTACAAGACGTCCCGCCCGTCCTCACCGACGTACCCGATGGGGGTCATGCCCTGGGACAGCACGTAGGAAGCGATGGCCTGCACATCCCGGCGGGATGGGCAGGGAGAAAGGGCCGCGAGGTCCACGACAACGGCCTTCGGGCGGGGCGGGAAGCTGACCATCTGGCCGATGCTGTGGAGGAGGTTGCCGAAAGCGGGTCTGGCCAGATGATCGGGGTCCGCGGCAGCCAGGGGGACGACCAGCGTGCCCTTGAACGCAGCGCCCAGAAGGCCGGCCGCAGGGGAGAAATCCGCGTAGAGCATGCCCCGCAACCGCTGGACGTCGAGCAGGAAGGAGGTAGGTGCGACCAGTGGCAGGATGGTCAGCAGCGGCGGCATGGCCAGCTCGCCGTTGAATGCTCCCGACGCGTCGAACGGTCCGGCCACCAGGGAGGCGCAGGAGCGCACCTGGTCTCTCGGAACGAGGAACGCGTTGCACGGCTGCTCGGCCAGGTCCTCGCAGAGGGAGTGGCCCTCCTGGAGCTCGCCGCGGAAGACGAGCCTGCACTCCTTCTCGAGGACATCGACAGCAGCCGACTGGGTCCTGGCCGCGGCCAGGGTGTGGCCGCGCAGCACCGCGCACGGCCGTGTGGCAGCGGACTGGACGATGTAGAATCCCTGGACTCCGTCGGCAGGCACGCTTGCGGCCGTAAACGGGTTGGAGCAGACAGCGGGATCGGTCCCGGCAAACGTGCACTCCCGGGGTCGGTCCGGGGGCATCGGCCGCGGCAGCCCGGAGCCCGCAGTGGTCGCCAGCAGGCGCAGGAGGAACGCGATGGCAGCGCAAGCCCAGAGGTGGAAGACCAGAACTTCCAGCAGGGGTTTGGATATCCGGCTACGGATGCTCACTGTCCGACTCCCCGGTGTCCATTCGTTCGACGTCATCCAGGAACCTCTTGGCCCTTGCCAGGTCCTCGGAGGAGACCAGTGCGGTGCTGGCGGACACGTAGTTCCTTGCGCGGGTCAGCAGCAACGAGCCGGGGCCGCCGACCAGCGTTCGCACCGCGATGGTGATGCCGAGCAGGCCGAGGATCCCGATGAAGGGACGCACGTGGAACGTGAGCTCCGTGCGCCAATCCGGTGCGACCCTGGGCGCGCTGAGGATGGTGTATGCGCCGAGCCCTGCTGAAGCCAGGGCCAGGACGATGGCGAGGACGAGGACGCTCATGCCCGCCGCGCGCAGCCACAGCCACAGCTCGATGCGGTAGTGGGCCGCCTTCCATTTCTCCTCCAGCGCGGGGAGGAGCTGGGGGATCACCGGCCCTTCGCGGGAGAAACGCTGGAGCATGAGGAGCGCGGTGACGAAATGTCCGAAGCAGGCCGCAGCGTACCAGCAGGCCGCGATGAAAGCCACTTTGCCCCAGACTCCCTCGGGTACGATCTGCGCAATCAGGGAGGAAACCTCGCCCATGCTCTTCCTCGCTGGTCCATCACGTCACAATGACGTGCTCAAGTCCGTACGAACTATGGCACAGGTCCGGCGCAGAGACAACAGGAAACCGGGAAGCGCTTGGCCCGCGCGTCCCAGGATGCCTACATCACGATCTTGCCGGAAAGCACGAACGCGATGATGAGCGCATAGATCACCAGGGACTCGATGAGCGCCAACGCAAGAATCATCGGGGTGAGGATCTTGCCGGACGCTCCCGGGTTGCGCGCGATGCCTTCCAGCGCGGCAGCAGCGGCCTTGCCCTGCCCGAGCGCTCCACCCACTGCTGCCAGGGCGATGGCGAGGCCCGCCGCGATGGCGAGGGCCATGCCCACCGAGTGGGCGTTGTCGGTCTTGCCGGCTTCCTCGGCAAAGGCCGCGACCGGGGCCAGGATGCCGGTCACCATGAAGACCACGAAACCAGAGAAGACTTTGCGAATCGCACCCATCATTGCGGACCCTCCCAACAAAGAGTTTCTAGTGTTCCTCCGAGTGTTCAATCGCCAGAGCTATATACACGATAGACAGCAAGCTGAACACCAGTGTCTGCACGACCGCGACGATGAGCCCAAGCGCCATGATGGGCAGGGGCACCAGCAGGATCCCGAAAGAAAGAAAGATTGCGACGACCTTGTGGTCGCCCATGATGTTGCCCATGAGACGCATGGCCAGCGAGCAGGGGCGGACGAAATGACTGATCATCTCGATGACGAAGATGAGCGCCATCAGCGGCACCGCGTACCACTTGATGATCGGGCCGAGGAAATGCTTGAAGTAGCCGATCCCGTGCTCCCGGACTCCGAGCACGTGGGTTGTGACGAACACGAGGCCGCCCAGGGCCAGCGTGGTGTCCAGCGTGTCCGTCGGGGACACGAACCCGGGGATCATCCCGATGAGGTTCGACAGCAGGATGAACAGTGCCAGCGAGCCGATGAGAGGGAAGTACCTGCGCGCGTTCTTCTCTCCCATGACGCCTTCCATGAGCGACAGGACCGCCTCGCAGAGGCCCTCTGCAAAGACGAACGCGGAGAACTTGCGGTCCGGCACCAGGGGCGGGTTCCTGGAAAGCCGCTTGTTGACCAGCAGTGCGAGCCCAACGGCCAGGAGCACCACGAGGGCTGCCATGATCATGTGGGATACCCGGTCCGGCTGCTCGTGGCCGATGTACGTCTTCTGGCCCGAGATGAGGGAATGGATGTTGTGGGTCAGGCCGGGCAGGAACTGCACCAGCAGCGACCAGTGCTCCCCCGCGGGCGTGGTCTCGCTGACGTGGCTCTTCCAGTCCGGGATGAACAGGGAAGCTGCCATGACGCCGACGACTGCCGTTGCGATGAGGAGGGTGCGCGCCTTGCCGTTCATCTCAGATCTCCGTTGATGCAAGCCGCTGGTGCCGGTACGCGGCAAAGAAGACGGCCGGGAACACGGTGGAGACTCCGGTAACAAGCCCGATCACGTGCAGCCCGAGTGCGACGACCGCCGCCCACACGGCCGCGGCAAGCAGGGGCATCTTGGCCACGAGCGCGGCCAGGCACAGCGCCCGGCTGCGGAGTTTGCCCGACGCGATGGTGGACACGAGGAATGCAATGACAGCGAGGTCCGCAACCGCCAGCAGCGTGCCTGCGGCCACCCCCAGCGCGGCCGAGGGGCCGGAAACGGCGAGGGCCACGGCAGAGCAAGCCACGCCTGCTGCGATCTGAACTGCAAGGGCTTCGACCACCAGCCGTCTAGCCATCCCCATCCTTGTGTGCGCGCTTGAGCGCCCGGTACAGGCTGAGGAAGCCTGCGGCTGTCCCCAGCAGGACGCCCCCGATCATGCCGAAGGGCCCGCACCCGAGATACCCGTCGAGGCGGTCCCCGAGGAAGTAGCCGAGCGCGACCGACAGGCCCATCTCGAGGCCCACGGTCGAGAACGACGCAGCCTGCTTGATCCCCTCACCCGCCCGTCGCCATTTGCTCGAATCGGCCAAGCAGACTCCCCGACGACCAGCGTCCTGCCGTGGATCTAGCACCGACGACGCACCGGGTCAAAGGTTTTCCTCACAACCATCCGATTGCACGAAAGGGCCGGTTGCGTGATAATCCGGCAAGGTCTTGAACCTTGGGGGGAAACGATGAGGCGATTCTGCGCGGTGGTGTTCGTCGTGGCAGCAGTGGCCGCAGCCGGCTGCGGGCAGGAGGAGCGGAAGCCTCAGGCCGAGGCTGCAGGGACCGCAGCCGGGGGTGGCACGGCCGGGGGCGGGAATGCGCAGAAGGCACCGGCAGAGGCCGCCGGACCGGAGACCCCGCGGGTGGTGGAGAAGTCACCGATCGAGCCCGCGACCCAGCCCGCGGGCGGTGCGGATGTCGTTTCCGACAAGGAAGACGTCGTGCCGGAGTTCGACCCCACGCCGCTGGAGAGCCCGGAGGCCGGCAGGAAGGATGACGCCGCCAGCGCCCCCAGGGAGCCGGCCCCGGTCCAGATCGTGCCGCTGGCAGCGGGCGCGGACCCGTTTGCTGCGCTGCCCGTGCCCGTGGTGCCCGCGCTGGAAGGAAAGGATCCGCGGGGGGACACCCTTCGCCTCGGTCCCGAGCCGCTGCCCGAGCCCGGCGAGATCGTGGCCGCGTTCCCGCCACCGGGCCAGGCGCTTCCTCCTGCGAAGGTCGAAGTGCCGGAGCTGAAGGTCGTCCGCCACGCGCCGGACGGAGATGCGGACCTCGTGGACGCGGTCACCGTGTCCTTCAGCCAGCCCATGGTGCCCCTTGCATCGCTGGCGGAGCTCGACCAGAAGGCAGCACCGGTGACCCTGTCGCCCGCAACCGAGGGCCGCTTCCTGTGGCTCGGCACCGACACGGTCGCGTTCAAGCCCGCGCTGCGCATGCCCTTCGCCACGAAGTACGACGTCTCCGTTCCGGCCGGCGTCGAGTCCGCGCTCGGCAAGAAGCTGGCTGAGCCTTACGCCTTCTCGTTCTCGACCCCGCGACCCCTGATCGTGTCCATGGTGCCCTACGACGACCAGGAGGAGCTGGAGCCCGACACGAAGCTCGAGCTGACGTTCAATGCGAAGGTCGACCCCGAGGTCGTTGTGAAGCACGTCACGGTCAAGACTGCACGCGGCGAGGACTTCCCACTGGAGGTGGTGCCGACCCCGCCCATCGCGAAGCCGTCCACCGACCCCATCGAGCGCGAGCAGCAGGAGATCGATCGCTCCCGCAGGGTGGTGCTCAAGCCGCGCAAGCCCCTGCCGCTGGGCACCCACTTCATCGTCGAGGTGGACAAGGACCTGACCTGCATCGAAGGTCCCCTGCCCGCGGGCAAGGGGCAGGTCTTCAGCTTCTCGACCTATTACCCCCCGGTCATCAAGGAGATCCGCTGCTGGGAGAGCGACGGGCTCTGCTACCCCGGCTCGCCCGTCACCGTGCGCTTCAACAACCGGCTCAAGAAGCAGAGCGTGGACGAGCGGATCAAGGTGTCGCCCGCACCCGCGGACATGGCGTTGCGGGTCCAGGGGGACTCCATCTCCATCTACGGCGAGTTCCTGCCGAGCACGACGTATACCGTGGACGTGGCCCCGGGCATCGTGGACGCGCACAACCAGAAGACCACCGCGGCGGGCAGGCAGAAGCTGGCGTACGGCCGGGCCTATCCGTTCCTTCGGCTCGTCCGATCCGGCCTGTCTGTCGTGGAAGCGCAGCAGCCCCACGATTTCATGGTGTCGTCGATGAACCTCGCTACCGCAGGCGTCCGCATGGGCGTTGTGACCGAGCAAGCCCTGCCCGACGCGGTGGAGTGGGCGACGGGCTGGCACTCGTACGAGGACGCGTTCCCGTCGTCCGTGGCCGTGAAGGTCAGCAAGAACGTGCCGCTCCAGAAGGAAGCCAACCGGGTGGACCGGACGCGGCTGGATCTCGGTGACGCTCTGGGAGCCGGGAAGAGCGGGTTCGTCCTCCTGGACGTGCGGGCTCGGACCCCGAGGGGCCTGTTCTCCGGTTGGGAGGAGCACCGGGAGAATGCGCTGGTCCAGGTGACCAACCTCGGCCTGACCGCGGCCCTGTCGGAGGAGGACGTCGCGGTGCTCGTCACCCGGCTCGACACCGGCGCTCCCGCTGCCGGTGTGGCCGTCACACTGCTTCACAAGGAGACCCGCCGCGTGGTCGCTGACGCGGTTACCGACGAGCTGGGAATCGCGCGGCTTCCCGGACCCAAGAAGAGCCTGACTTTCGGACCATACTTCCTCATCGCCAAGACGGACGGTGATGCGTCGTTCCTCTACCTCACGGGGTACACGGACATGGGCTACCTGTCGTCGTACTCGTACGCGTCGTCCTACGAGCCGGACTCGGTGTCCGCGGGGTTCGTGTTCTCGGAGCGCGGGCTCTACCGGCCAGCAGAGCAGGTGCACCTGACCGCGGTGGTGCGCAAGCGGACCACTGGGCCGCAGGGGGATCTCCTGCCCCTTCCCGAGTCCGAGCGCACCCTGTGGTACACGGTGGACGACCCGCAGGGCAACGAGGCTGCGTCCGGCTCCCTGTCCCTGTCTCCGTTCGGCACGGGCAGCTTCGTGGTGGAGACCAGGAAGGACGCACCGCTGGGCAGCTACTCCGTGCGTGTGAGCGGGAGCGGCATCGAGGCGCACGGGAGTTTCCGGGTCGAGGAGTACCGGACCGCGGAGTACAAGGTCTCCGCGTCGTTCCTGGACCTCGGGAGCAACGTGCTCGTGAAGAGGAAGCTGGATGTGATGGTGACGGGCAACTACTTCTTCGGCGCTCCCATGGCCAACGCACAGGTGGAGTGGTCGCTCCAGGAGTCCGGGACGAGCTACACGCCTCCCGGGAATCCCGGGTTCACGTTCACCGACGTCTCGAAGGACCGGGGCGACGGTTGGGACTACTACGAGGAATGGGATGGGCGGAGGCGGCCGGACAGCCCGGGCCAGTCTGGCAGCGGCGCTCTGGACGCTTCGGGAACGCTGCGGGTGCCGGTGGTGCTGGACCCGGGCGACATCGAGGAGGGGCCGGTGTCGTTCACCTTCGAAGCAGAGGTGTACGACCAGAACCGGCAGTCCATCGCTGCCCGCGCAACCATCGTGGCCCACCGGTCGGAGCGCTGCGTGGGCGTGAGCCTCGACAGGTCGCTGATCCCCGCGGGAGAGGCCGTGGAGGTTTCCGGCATCGTGACCCGGCTGAACGGCGAGCGCTACGAATCCGCGGACGTGCAGATCACCCTCTTCGAGCGCCGCTACGAGAACGTGGAGCAGACCGGAGAGTCTGGGGAGGTGGAGTACTCCTACCGATACAAGGAGGTCGAGGCCGGCTCGTGCGTGTTGAAGGCGGGAAGGGACCCCGGCAAGTGCATGCTCAAGGTGCCTCGGGGGGGCGAGTACGTCGCGCGGGCTTCGACCCTGGACCTGGGCGGACGCCCGGCCAGGAGCGCTGCGCTGCTCTACGCGTACGGCGAGTCGGACGAGCCCTGGATGTCCGAGTCCGGCGACAAGGTGCAGGTGATCCTGGACAGGCCGGAGTACCTGCCCGGGGACACGGTGCGCATCCTCGTGCAGTCGCCGTATGCGAAGGCTCGCGGGCTCCTGGTGGTGGCCCGTGAAGGGCTTGCTCTCGTGCAGCCTCTCGTGGTTGAGAACGGGACCGCGACCGTGGACGTGAAGGTGGACCCGCGCTGGCTGCCTTCGGTTGCGGTGCACGTGGGCCTCGTGCGCGGCCGCACGCAGGAGCCCGGGGCGACGCGTGATGATCGCGGCCGGCCCGCGTGGGCCCGCGGGTCCGGGACCATCCCCGTCGGCCGGTCGCAGCGGAGCATCCGGATCCAGATCACACCCGCAGCCAAGGCCGTGGACCCGGGAGGAACCCTCCACATCGATCTTGCCGCGACGGATGCCGCGGGAGCGCCGGTGTCGGCAGGGGTTGCGCTCATGGTCGTGGACGAGGGGGTGCTGAGCCTCATCGCGTACGCCACGCCAGAGCCTCTGGCCGCTCTCTACGTCTACCTCGCGGACAAGGTGGGGCTGTCGGATTCCCGCCCCATGGTGGTCCCCAGGTCCAAGCCGAAGATGGAGATGGAGCGGGCCGACGACGAGGCGAAGAAGGAGGAGTCGCGGTCCGCGGGGGCAGGGCTGAAGTCCGCGGAGATGGCGCCTCCAGCGCCTGGTGCGATGCCGGTCGCTGCCCCGCGGCAGGCGATTGCCGAGAACGCCTTCTTCGACAAGGACGGCCTGGCCGGAGAGGGCAAGGAGGGGCCGAAGTTCACGCTGCGGGAGTTCTTCAGCTCCACCGCGTACTTCGACGGCGGCCTGAAGACCGACGAGAGCGGTCGCCTCGCGGTGGACGTCAAGATGCCGGACAACCTGACCGAGTTCCGCGTCATGGCCGTGGCCGCGGATGCGGGCAACCGCTTCGGGTCCGCGGACACGCAGGTGCGGACGCGAAAGCCCTTGGTCGCGCGGCCCGCGCTGCCCCGGTTCCTGAACCTGTCGGACCGGTTCGACGCTGCCGTCGTGGTGAACAACGAGACCGGGTTCGACACGCAGGTGGTGGTGCGATGTGCGGCCGCAAATGCGACCGTGGAGACGCCGGTGCAGACGGTGGACATCCGGGCCGGCGAGGCGAAGGAGGTGCGGTTTGCTGCCAGGGCGGGGGCTCCGGGCCCCGCAACGTTCCAGTTCGCCGCGGTTGCGCTGACCGAGCGCCGCGACACGGACGCGGTGGAGCTGACCATCCCCACGCTGATCCCGGCCACGAGCGAGGCGTTTGCCACCTATGGCGTGGTGGACGAGGCGGTGCGGCAGCCGCTGACCCCGCCGGCCGACGCGATCCCGGGGTACGGGGGGCTGGACGTCTCGTTGTCGTCCACCGCGCTCACCGGCCTACAGGACGCGGTCAGCTACCTGTTCGACTACCCGTACGAGTGCACCGAGCAGATCTGCAGCCGCATCCTGCCGATCCTGGCGCTGGGCGATATCCTGGCTGACTTCGAGATCGGCAGGGCGAAGTCGGTGGAAGCGGCCAGGACCCTGGTCAGGGAGGGCATTGCCAAGCTGCTGCTGCACCAACGCGAGGACGGCGGATTCGGCTACTGGCCCGGCTCCCGGGAGAGCTGGCTCTACGTCAGCGCGTATGCGGCCATGACCCTCGACATCGCCCGGTCCAAGGGATTCGAGGTGAGCGACTACGTGATGGAGAGGGCAACGCGTTTCCTGGAGGACCGGCTGGAGCACCCGCACGACTGGGAAGTCACGGAGTACTCCTCCCAGGCAATGGCCGTGCTGGTGCTCAACAGGCTCGGATCCAGGGTGCCGGGGCACGTGGAGCGGCTGTACAGGCTCGCGACCGGCAAGCCCCAGCCCGGTGAGCGCGACACCTTCAACCCGCTGCCCCTGTACGCCCGGGCATGGCTGATGGAAGCCATCCTGCTCCAGAACCCGGGGGACTCCCGGGGCGAGGAGCTGCACCGGCAGCTCGTCAATGCCGCGGTGGAAACCGCGTCAGCCATCCACTTCTCCGAGGGGCGCACCGAGTCCATGAAGCTCATGATGCACTCCGAGGACCGGACGGATGCCATCGTCCTGAACGCTCTGCTGCGCGTGCGCAAGGACGACCCCATGGTCGAGAAGGTGGTGCGAGGGCTCATGCGGGCACGGGTCGACGGCCGGTGGGAGACCACCCAGTCCAATGCCTACGCGCTGCTGGCCATGAGCACCTACTACGAGCTGTTCGAGAAGGAGGAGCCGAACTTCGCTGCACGGCTCTGGTTCGGAAGCCTGTACCTGCTCGGACGCACGTTCAAGGGCCGCAGCATGGACATCGTGAAGACCCGTGTGCCGTTGGACGAGCTCCTCAAGCAGGCGGCCGGGGACCTCGTGCTGGCCAAGAAGGGACCCGGAAGGCTCTACTACCGGCTCGGCCTGAAATACGCTCCGGCCAATCTGAAGCTGGACCCCGAGGACCGCGGCTTTGCCGTGGAGCGGACCTACCTGGACGAGGGAGGCGCCAACGGCCTGACTCGGAGGGAGGACGGGACCTGGGTGGCCAGGGCCGGTACGTACATCCGCGTGAAGCTGCGTATCGTCGCTCCGGACAACCGCTACTACGTGGCGGTCGTGGATCCGCTGCCCGCGGGCTTCGAGGCGGTCAACCAGGCCCTGGCGTCGTCCGCCACGTCCCGGCTCGGAGGAACGTCGGGCGAGTCGTGGCAGACGGGCCGCGACTACTGGCGGTGGTGGCGCTGGAACCCGTGGGACTTCGAGGAGATGCGGGATGACCGCGTGCAGGTGTTCTGCGACCGCATGACCGGCGGCGTGTACGAGTACACGTACGTCGCACGGGCCACCACCATCGGCGAGTTCGTGGTGCCTCCCACTCGGGCCGAGGAGATGTACGAGCCCGAGACGTTCGGCAGATCCGGGTCCGGCAAGCTCGTCGTGGAGCCGTAGCATGGGCCGTGTCGGTAGCCCTCGGAATGGGACCGGTGCCGTCCTCGGGTCTGACCTGTCGTTTGCCGCACGGCTGAGGGCCATCGCTTCGGTCGCGGCCATGATGTCGCTGGCCGTGATTGCCGCTCCGGCGGCCGCCGCGGGTCCGGACTTCGGGAAATCGGCGGGGAAGTTCAAGCTGACCTACTACTGGCTCGTGTTCGAGAAGGACTGCCCCGGCCGTCCCTCGGTGCCGTTGTACCGCAACGACGGGACGCGCCTGGCTATGGTCAGCGAGGATTTCGCCACGAAGGTCAACATGGAAGGCACCGGGGTGCTGAGGAGCGGCACGATCGTGAACCTCGCCTCGGAGTGCAAGTTTGCGAAGCACGGCTGGTGCTTCATGGAGGTGGACCGCCGCAAGGCCCCGTTCGGCTACGGCAGCGCCGCGCCGCTCAAGCCGTTTCGCACGCTTGCGGCAAAGGACGAGGGACTGCCCATCGGGCGGATGGTGTACGTCAAGGAGTTCGACGGGCTGGTGCTGCCCACCGCGCAAGGGGGCTTCGAGTACCATGACGGCTGTTTCGTGGTGCAGGACACCGGGTGGTCGCTGGACAAGCGGCACATCGACATGTTCGTGCTGGAGGAAGCCCACTACAAAGCCATTGACGAGAAGCTGGACGGGGCCACGAAGATCGAGATCTTCCTCGACTCGCCCCTCTGCCCGGACAGCGCACCGCTGCTGTTCGACCCGCAGCAATGGATGAAGCAGCTCATCCAACAGGAGTAGGCCGGTCGTCTACTTCCAGGGCATGGGGGGAGGGTAGGCCTTTTCCGCGTTGACCGTGGCGGCGAAGTCGTCGCCGTAGCCCGCGTCCTTCATCGTCGCATAGGAGAACACGACGAAGCCTTCCGCTCCTGCCGTCCGGGTGTATGCGATTTCGTCCGCGATCTCTTCGAAGGTCGCATAGTCGGCCTTCATCCCCGCGTACAGGTGGCGGTCGCCCTTGGCCCCGTTGTGGTCGTCCACCAGAGTGGCGAAGTCGGTCCATTCCCCCTTGGGAGACGTGAGCGGCCAGTAGATCATGGGGCAGAGCGCGTCGATGTAACCTTCCTGTGCCCAGCGGTGGGAGTCCTGGAAGTAGTCGCTGTAACCCTCTGACGTTCCGCCCCACCCGAAGCTGTCCTGGTAGATGCCCCAGACCGACGCAGTGACCTTGACTTCGGGCCGGGCCGCGGTCAGCGCCTGGTACGCGTCGCTCACGAAACCGGAGAGCACGTCACGCTGGAAATCCCCGTAGCCGAGACCCGGCTCGGATGCCTTGGCCGCGGCATACGCCTGCTCGCTCCACGTGTCGTGGGAGTAGTCGGGGCCCGCGTAGCGGATGTAGTCGAAATGCAGCCCGTCCACGTCGTACCCGGTCACGATGTCGACCACCACGTCCTGGATGTGCTGGCGCACCTCGGGGATGCCGGGCGAGACCCACGTGTAGGAGTTGTTCCACGCCATGGGTGTGCCGTTCTTGTCCGCCTGGCGCCACTCGGGATGCGCGTACAGGATGTGGGGCGGGTCGGACTGCGGCGGCGGTGACGTGCCGGTCCACGCGACGAACGTGTTGACCCACGCGTGGATCTCCAGCCCGTGAGCGTGCGCTTCGTTGACAGCCACCTCCAGCGGGTCCCAGCCCGGGTTCTTGCCGAGCGTGCCCGACAGCCCCTTTGCCCACGGCTCGTAGTTGGAAGCGTAGTAGGCATCCGCGTTTCCGCGTACCTGGAACATGACGGAGTTGAACCCGAGGGAAGCGATCTCCTCCATGATGTCTGCGACCGACGCCGCGGAATCGTAGTCCCAGCGGGTGACCCAGATCCCGCGGAACTCGAACGGACCCTGCGGTTGGGGGACGTCCGGGGCCGCATCCGCGGCCGCGTCCGCGACGACCTCTGCCGGAGGAACCACCGTGTCCGGAACCACCGCATCGCCTCCCGGAAGGTCCGTGGGGACCACCACTTCCACCGCGTTCCCGTCCTTGCCCGCATCGGGCAGGGTGGCTCCGTCCGCGGGGGTTGCCGCGTCGGGCAGGCTCCCGTCAGCCGTGTCCGGGGAGGCGGAGCTGTCCTCCACGACCGCTGCGTCCTCTTCGGCCCACGACCCGCAGTCGAACTGGCAGCGGCACTTGACGGTCTCGCTGCACGAGACGGAGAAGAACACGGCGGCGCATACGGCCGCAACCGCGGCGGCCGTCCGGTCGGGGGAGAGGGGGTTCATTCCTTCGACACCTCGAGAGCGAGTATCTCCTGCAGGCCGCGCTCGGGATTCTGGTACCGGCCCATGTTGTCCTTGTACGCGTCCCGTGCCCGCTCCAGCGCCCGCGGGTCACGGGCCTGTGCGGCCATCCGCGCCAGGAACAGGATGTTCGAGGGGGAGGTCGCACACTGGAAAGCTGCTCCGACGTGCTTGCGCTCCACTTCCGCGACTTCGAGATCCAGCGCCTGCTCGAGCCTCTGGACCGCACCCTTGGGGTTGTCGTGGCGGGAGTAGTAGCTGGCCACGTACACGTGGTGGCGGCAGCGGCGCTCAACGATTTCCTGGAGCTTGGGGCGGGACCGGAGAGCGTAGTAGGTGGCCGGGTACCGGTCCACGACGAGGCTGAACGCCTCGTATGCGGAGACGACGTCTTCCATCTCCCGGCTTTCCGCAGGCGGCAGGAGCCAGACGTCCTCGGGCATCTTGCTCACGTGGCACAGCCCGCGCATGAACGCGGCATGCGGGACGTCCGCAGCGTTGGGGAACTGCGCCTGGAACTCGCGGTACACCTCCGCGGCTTCCGCGTACTTGCCCTGGAAGTAGAGTGCGTCACCCAGCCGCACTGTGGCGAGCTGTGTGAGGATCGGGTTCAAGGTCGTGTTGGCCACCGTCTCGAACTTGGTTGCGGCCTCGAGGTAGTCCTCGTCGATCAGCTGTTCGATGGCCTTGCGGTACTGCACGGCAGGGTCCTTTTCCGCATCGTCGGCGCTCGAGCACGCGGACGCGGCGACGAGGAGCGCGCCTGCCATGATTCTTGCGAGCATCTTTCCCACCAGGACCTCCAGTATGCCAGCAGATGCTATAGCAACATGGCCCGGCCCTGTCAACGCACGGGAGCAGTCGAGAGGGAGGGCGGGGCTTGCCCCGCGCCCGCGGCGAAGGTGGAGGGAGACGCGGACATGTCCAGCTCGAGCACCGAGCCGAGCAGCTCGTCGTGGGTGATCCAGGAGCGCTGGATCTCCTGGCCGTCAAGCCGCGCTCCGGCCACGTAGATCGCGGTTTCCGATGCCCCGGGAGCGCGGATGACGAAGCAGCCCTCGTCATTGCCGGGCCGGACGATCACCTCGGAAAACGCAGGGGAGCCGAGCGCGTACCACGCGGCGCCCGGCGCTACCGGGTAGATCCCCATGTCGGTGAAGACGAGCCATGCGGACATCGCTCCGGCATCGTCGTTGCCGGGAAGGCCGTCGGGTGCTGCCGAGAACGCCGCGGAAGCAAGCCCGCGCACGCGCTCCTGTGCCCGGTCCGGCCGTTGCGCCCACAGGTAGAGATACGGCGTGTGGAACGCGGGCTCGTTGCTCGGGTCGTTGTGGCCGCCGTCGAAGTACTCGTCGAGCTTTGCCGCAAAGGGCTCCGGCCCGCCCATGAGCGCTACCAGCCCGGACGGGTCGTGGGGCACGAACCACGTGTAGATCCACGAGTCCGCCTCGCAGAAGCCCACGGCCATGGCATCCGGGTCGAAGGGGTCGAGCCACGCGCCCGATTTCATTTTCGGCCTCATGAACCCGGTCTCGGTATCCCAGTGCTCCTGGTAGTTGAGCGCCCGCTTTCCGAAGTAGTCTGCGTCCCCGGCCTTGCCCAGTGCGGAAGCCATGCCGGACATGCACCAGTCGTCATATGCGTACTCGAGCGTCAGGGACGCGGACTGGAGCGCGTCCTCCTCCTGCGGCACGTATCCCTTCTTGATGTAGCTCGGCATGGTGCCCAGGCTCACGTAGCCGATGGCCCCAAAGGCTTCCTCGGGATACCAGTCCTCCATGGAGTTGTGGTGCATGGCTTCCCACGCCTTGTCCGTGTCGAACCCGGTGAAACCCTTGGCGTAGGCGTCTGCGATCATGCACACCACGTGGTTGCCGATCATGATCCGGTTGTCGCCGATGGCCTGCCACGGGCACTTGGGAAGCCACCCCTCCTCGTCGTACATGGCCAGGTAGGAGCGGACCTTGTCCTCCACGCGCTCGGGCTCCACCAGCAGCTGGAGCGGGTGCGAGGTCCGGAACGTGTCCCACATGCAGAAGTCGTCGGAGTGGTAGCGGAACCCGTCCGCGGTCAGCACCTTCCCCTGGCCCGAGGCGCCGATCCAGAATCTCCCGTCTTCGGTGTAGTCCGAGGGCTGCAGCAGCGAGTGGTAGAGCGCGGTGTAGAACTTCACGCGCTCCACGGGCGTTCCGCCGGAGACGCGGACACGGTTGAGGAGCGTGTTCCACGCTGCCCTGGAATCCTCCCGGACCTCGTCGAAGGAACGCGTGGCGGATTCCGCCTCGACGTGGCTCCGGGCCTGCTCGGCCGAGATGAGCGAGATGCCGACCCGCACCTCCAGGAGCCCCGCGGGGCCGCCGGGGAATGACAGCACCGCGCGCAGGTCCTCGCCCTCCATCGCTGCCCCCTCGCCCAGAGGCCCCTTCTTGTTCCACGCGGCAATGGAGCCGAACGGCGCGGAGAACTCGGCGTGGAAGTAGACGGTGCGGTCGCTGATCTCCGGCTCCTCCAGCAGTGCGCCGCCCATCTGGATGAGGGGGTGCATGAAGTAGCGCCCGTGGCCTTCCACCGTGTGGTCGTCCACCACCAGGATCTGCCCGTCCCTGCTCCTGCCGCGGGTGTGCCCAACGTCCAGCAGCACGAACGCGGTCTGCCCCGGGTCGAATGTGTAACGATGCATCCCGGTATGTGCCGTCACGGCGAGCTCCGCGAGCGCTCCGCAGTCCGGCAGCGCGACCCGGTAGTAGCCGACCGAGGCCTCTTCGTCCTCGTGGCTGAACGCACATGTGCGGTCCAGAACGTCGGCCGGGGCCGATGCAGAAACCGGCAGCAGCAGGATCTCGCTGTATCCGTATCCCGAGCCGCCCGGTCCCTCCAGGTGAGTGTGGCTGAAGCCTTCGATGCGGGAGGAGCCGTAGTCGTAGGCGTCCACCGTGCCCAGGCCTTCCACCGTGTCCGGGGAGAGCTTGACCATGCCGTGCGGCAGGCTGGGGCCGGGGATCACGTTGCCGCTTCCCGCGGACCCGATGAGGGGGTCCACCAGCGCGGCGAGGTCCTCGTCGTCCAGTGCCCGGGTGCACGCTTCCGGCAAGGTCGGGGACAGGTCCGCAGGTGGGATCTCACGGGGAAGCGGAAGGTCCGCTGTCCGCACGTCCGGCTGGCCGGAATCGGCAGGAGGAATGTCTGCCGCGTCTGAGGTCCCGCTGCTGCAAGCCGGGCCCAGCAGAAGGCAGAAGGCCAGAGAGCGAGGCAGGCGACTGGTCATGGGTCTACTCCAGGATGCGGACCTTGCCCTGGAGCCCTTCCGAGAGCCAGGACTGGATGCGCCCCTCCTCCTTCCAGATGAGGAACGCCTCGACGCCGGGAAGGGAGTTGACCAGCGCCTTGCACTTCTCGATGCCCATCACCAGGCACGCGGTGGTGAGCGCGTCTGCCGCAACCCCTTCCTGTGCCGTCACCGTGGCGGACAACAGCGAGTCCGACGGGAGGCCCGTTCGGGGGTCGAGCACGTGGCATGCGGACGCGCCCGGGAACCGGTAGTAGCGCTCGTAGCACCCGGAGGTCGCCACGCCGCCCGAGTCCAGCGTCATGACCGCGTAGTTCTTCGTCGGGTCCTCCGGGTTCTTGACTCCTACCTTGAAGGGCTCCTCCCCCACGGAGTTGAACAGCACGAGATTGCCACCGGCATCCGCGATGCCCCGGCGGATGCCCTGTCGCTTCATCATGCGCGCGGCAGCGTCCGCGATGTAGCCCTTGGCGATGCCGCCGAAGTCCAGCGACACGTTGGGCTGCTGGAACGCGATCTTGCGCTCACCCGAGAGAGAGATGTTCCGGTATCCGACGATGGCGAGGCGCTGCTCGATTTCCTCCGGCGTCGGCGGTCTCTTCTGCTTCTCGCACAGAGAGTAGAGGTCCACGAGCGGTCCCACCGTGATGTCGAACGCACCGTCGGTCTCGGTGGAGAAGCGAAGCGACAGGCGAACCAGGGCCATCATCTCGTCGCTGGCCATGCCGCCGGTCTGGGCGTTGATGCGGGCAAGCTCGCTGGTTGCGTCGTGCCGCGAGAAGATCTTCTCCAGGCGGAGCACCTCCTGCTCGATGTTCTGTGCCGTCTCGTCGAAGAGCGAGGGCGGCACGTCGTACGCCTTGATGGTGAAGGGGATGCCGCCCATTGCTGGAAACGTCTTCTCCGCCACCTCGGAGCGAGAGCAGCCGACAAGCGCGATGAACGCGCACAGGGTCACGGTGATGCGCACGAATGTCTTCCTCCTCACTTCTTCTTCTCCTCGCCCTGTTTGCTGCCGAGGTAGCGCTTGATGGCGGCCTCGTGGTCGTTGAGGTTCGTGGAGAAGAAATGGCCGCCCGTTCCGTCGGCCTTTGCCACGAAGTACAGGAAGCGGGTCCTGGCCGGTGCGAACACGCCGTCCAGGGACTCTCTTCCGGGGTTGCAGATGGGTCCGGGCGGCAGGCCCGCGTGCTGGTAGGTGTTGTAGGGGTTGTTCCGGTCCTCCCGGTCGGCGGGCGTGGGCTTGGCCCCCTTCTTCTCCGGGGTGTAGGTGAGCGTGGGATCGGTCTGGAGGAGCCAGCCCTTCTTGATCCGGTTGAGCATCACGGAAGCCACGAGCCGCTTCTCGTTGGGCAATGACGTCTCCCTCTCGACGATGGACGCCAGCGTCAGGAACTCGTAGTCCGTGAACCCCGTCTCCTCCATGATGCGGGCATACCCCTCGAGGTTGCGCTTCTTGGCCGCGCGTATCTCCTTGAATGTCTGTTTGACCATCCTCGAAACCACGGATCGGAGGGTCTGGCCGGGTGCGATGTAGTACGTCTCCGGGAAGACGTACCCTTCCAACAGGTAGTAGGTGGTGCGGTTGCGCGGGAGCGGCACTCCGGCCTGCTTGGCAAACGCCTCGTCGTTGGCCAGCTCGAGGAACTCGTCGGCCGGTGCGACACCGGCCTTCTCCAGAGCCGTCGCCACCTGCCAGATGGTGGTCCCCTCCTTCACGGTCACCACGACGTACGGCACGCGGGGACCGGTCGCCAGGTCACCGGCGATCTCCGTGGGGGTCTGCGACACGTTGAAGTAGTAGACTCCGGCCTTGAGCCTGTCCGACAGGTCGTTGACGATGAGGTACATCCGGAAGTAGGTCGGCCGGTCCACCAGCTCGTGCTCTTCCAGCAACCCCACCACGTGCGACAGCGTGGAGCCCTGGGGAATCACGACCCGCACCTGCCGGTCCTGGCCCGGTTCGACCGCGGCTTCCATGTACGCGTCGAAGTCCCAGTAGACGAACGCACCTGCCGACGACAGCAGGAGCAGTGCGACGAGTGTGCTGAAGACCCCTTTGCGCACCTGGGCTCACCTCCCCAAGACGGCCCCCGACGTTAGCGCCGCGCGGCTGCGAAATCAAGATACGATTGCAGGAGCAGGCAGGCCGCGACGCCGTCCACGACAACGCGGCGCTTGTGCTCCCGGACGCCCGCGTCCGAAAGCGCGCGGTTTGCCGCGACGGAGGTGAGGCGCTCGTCCCATTCCACCACGCTTGCCGAGTCCCGCAGGATCTCGGCGAGGGCGCGGGCGAGGGTGGAGGCCCGGTCCGCCTCTGGGCCCCTGCTTCCGTCCATGGACAGCGGCAGGCCCACGACCACCGTTGCGACCTCCTCCTCCAGCGCAATGCGGGCCAGGGTCTGCGCGGTCCGAGCGAGGGTCTTGGACGCTTCGATGAAGTCGCGCGGGAACGCGATGCTGGCCCCCGGGTCGCTGACCGCGATGCCGATGCGCTTGGAGCCCGGGTCCACGGCCATGATGCGCGGCACTATGCCCCCCCGTTCCTGCGAACGTCCTTGAGCCGCAGTTGGAGGCTGGTCACGCCGAGGAAGGTGCGCATCTCGGGGATGAACGCTGCTTCCACGACGTCTCCGACTTCGACGGGGAGGCGAGAGAGCCGGTATCCGATGGCCTCGACCCTGCGCCCTTCCGATTCCACCACGAGCTTCAGGTGCTCGCCGCTTCCCACCAGTTTCTTCTGGATCACGCGAAGGTCAGGCGACGCGAGCACGGGCTCCGGGTTGCCCATGCCGAAGGGGGCCAGGCGCTCCATGTCCGAGAGGGTCTCGGACGTCACGCAGCGCAGTGGCAGCA
>Ga0233425_10001171_pt1 | contig 60926 bp, 45 predicted proteins | sample Watercolumn_Towu_2_FD_181712 | JGI IMG/M metagenome (GOLD analysis project Ga0233425, IMG submission 181712) | Freshwater microbial communities from Lake Towuti, South Sulawesi, Indonesia - Watercolumn_Towuti2014_140_MG | ecosystem: Environmental > Aquatic > Freshwater > Lake | place...
GCGATTAATGCGAATAAAATAAATGGATTTGAAAATATCATCAAACTATACTAATAATACATTGTTTTTGAACTATCATCGATTTATTTTAATTATTTAATATATATTATACAATTCAATAAAAATAAATTGCCCAAAAAAGGTTTAATATTTTTAAATGGTAAAATTCCTTCTTTAAAGGTTGTACAAAAATTTATTACAAATAACAACTTTATAATTGCTGCTGACGGAGGTGGAAACTGGCTTAGAAAATATAATATTTTACCAAATGTAATTATCGGAGATTTTGATTCAATTCATTTAAAAGTTTTAAAATATTATTCACAAAAAAAAGTAAAAATTATCCAAATTATTGACCAGGAAATTACAGATTTCGAGAAATCTCTAAAATTTGCATTAAAATCAGGAATTAATAAATGTATAATTTTCGGAGGAATAAGTTCAAGACCGGACCATACAATTAATAATTTCAGTGTTTTAAAGCGGTATTATAAAAAACTTAATCTTGCTTTCATTGATGAAAAATACGAAATCACTTTTTTAAGAAAAAACGTTGAATTCAATTATAAAATAAACAATTTAATTTCGATACTTGGTTTTCCAATTGCTGAAGGGATAACCACAACCGGTTTACAATACCCGTTAAAAAATGAAACACTGGAATTTGGAGTACGTGAAGGAACATTAAATAAATCGATTGCAAAGAAAATATCAATAAAATTTAATAAAGGTGATTTAATATTATTCAAGAGGCATTTTATTTAATTAGAAATTAATGGTAGAATTCAGTATCTGGGACATAATATTAATCGTATTATATTTTATAACTGTTCTGATAATTGGATTTAGAACCAAAACAAATGATAAAAATAAAGAAGATTATTTAGTAGCCGCAAGAAAAATTACACTTCCTGCTTTTGTTGCAACACTGGTTTCAACATTCTACGGAGGTATACTAGGTATAGGTGAATTTACATATAACTATGGACTGACAAGCTGGTTTTTAAATGCATTCCCCTACTACTTTTTTGTAACAATTTTTGCATTTTTCCTTGCAAAAAAAATCCGCAGGACACAGCTTTATACTATTCCAGATAAACTGGAACTTGCTTATGGAAAAAAAGTAAGTATATTTGGTAGTTTTCTGGTTTTTCTACTTGTAACACCTGCTCCTTACATTTTAATGATAGCTGTAATATTGCAGGTAATTTTCGGCTGGAATCTTATTATCTCAATGATCATCACAATTCTTTTTTCATCTGTATATTTAATTAAAGGAGGTTTGCGTGCAGATGTAAGAGTTAATATCTTTGAATTCATATTGATGTTCCTTGGTTTTGGTATAATAATTCCGTTTTGCTTTATTAAATTAGGTGGCTTTTCCTATTTAAGCACAAATCTTCCGCAGACACATCTAAGCATAACCGGAGGCAACTCTCTGCAGTTTATTATAGTCTGGTTTTTAATTGGTTCCTGGGCATTAGTAGACCCTTCATTTCACCAGCGCTGTTATGCGGCAAAATCTGAAAGTACTGCAAAAAAAGGTGTGTTAATATCACTTATTTTTTGGTTTATATTCGATTTTTTGACTACCACATCAGGTTTATACGCTGCTGCACATTTAAAAAATCTTCAGGACCCGAAAATGTCATATCCACTTTTAGCAAATGACATATTACCTCCACTGGCAAAAGGATATTTTTTTGTTGGAATGATTGCAACAATAATGGCAACATTAAATTCAAATATATTTATATCCGCTACAACTTTTGGAAAAGATATTTTAAGTAAATTTCTTAAGATTGATGATAAGGAAAACAAATATTCCAAAATAAGTATTTTAATAACCTGTATTCTATCACTTATAATAGCTGTATTAATTCCTTCAGTTGTACAGATTTGGTTCACAATAGGAAGTTTAGTGATACCCGCACTGCTACTTGGTGTAGTAACAGCATATTCAGATAAATTAAAAATCTCAAATTCCGGAATATTTCTGGCAATGTTAGTTTCATTTTTTATATCACTTGGTTCATTTATTTTGGGATATATTTACAGAAATGAATCCGGAAATCCCGTATATTTTTTTGGTATTGAACCGATGTATCCGGGACTTTTTGCCGGTATATTATTTTATTTTTCATTTCTGATATATAAAAAAATAAAAAAATAATCTTTGAAAAAAGACTTAATTTTATACATTTCAACTTTTATATGTCTATTAACCTGTTGTGCAGGCTTTATTAAAGCACAAGAAATTGATGACAGTCTGAAGACAATAATTAATTTACAATTAAGGGATAACAAGCAATTTGACACCAATTATTTTAATATTTTCCCTAAAAAATTCAATTCAAAGAAAATAGCTCTTGTACTAAGCGGAGGAGGTGCGAGAGGTATTTCCCAAATTGGAGTACTGAAAGCTCTTGAAGAAAATAATATTGTACCTGATTTGATTGTTGGAACCAGCATTGGCAGTATTATTGGAGGATTATATTCAACTGGATACAGTATTAATGAAATGAAAAAACTAATGCAAAGCGTAGACTGGAACAGCAGGTTACAACTTACAAACAATTATGAACGACAAACTCTTTTCCTTGAACAGAAATTTATTCAGGATAGAAGCCTGATAACAATCCCTTTTAATCAGTTGAAATTAATTTTACCATCATCAATATCAAACGGTTTTCTTTTATCTGAGACTATTAATCTGTTTTTCTTAAATTCGAAATTAAAACCAAAACGGTCATTCTCCGACCTGAAAATACCTTTTGCAAGCGTCGCAACTGACCTGGATTCAGGTAACAAAGTTACACTGATAAAGGGAAGTATAAGCAATTCCATAAAAGCATCTGTTACATTTCCGTTATTATATTCACCAACAGTTATAGACAATAGAAATCTCGTTGACGGAGGTTTAACTGCAAATATTCCTGTGAATGTTGCCAAGGAATTGGGAGCGGATATAACTATAACCGTAAACACTACCAGCCCTCTTAGAACTAAAGATGAATTAGATAATCCATTAAACACTGCAGACCAGATAATATCAATTACAATGGCACAGTTAAATCAACATCAGCTTATTAATTCCGATATAATTATAACTCCCGAATTAGGAAATTACTCTGCGGTAGATTTTAATGGAATGGATACACTGATACTTAAAGGCTATCAAAAAGCAAAAGAATTTATTCAAAATATTGAGAGTTTCATAGATTCATCAGAAAATTCTATTTCAAGATTCAGAAATAACTTCATAATAAATCCGGAAATCATAATTAATCCTGATAATTTGGCTGATTCTATAATAGGAATTATTCAGAATTCCCAGCAAAACAAATTCCTGAAGTTCACAGATATTGAAACATTTCTTAAAATATTATACAATACGGGCTATTACAAAAATGTTTACGCTGTAGTTGGAAGGGAAAAAGATAAGGCAGTAGTAAGATATATACTTGAAAAAAACCCAAAATTAGAAAAAATTAACATAAATAGTAAATATAAATTTATAGATGATTTTATAAGCAAATGTGAAAATGATATAAAAGGAAAGATATTAAATACGAAAGAATGCTATTTTATTTTTGAAAAATTACTTGGATTAATTAGAGAAAATGAATATCCATTTATTGACATAGAAAAATTTTATTTTGATTATAACACTAACGAACTGAATATTTCAATATCAAGCGGGAAAATTAATTCCATTAAAATTGAAGGAAATAATTATACAAAAAAAGATATAATCACAAGGGAATTAGTTTTTAACACTACTGATGATATTAAATTTAAGGATATCGAACTGAGTCTTAAAAACCTGTACAGCACAAATTTATTTAAACAAATAAATTTCGATTTAATTTATTCAAACGGTCAGAACAGTCCGGATTTGCTTATAAATCTTGTTGAAAAAAATCCGAAAAATATCCGGATTTCATTCAAAGATGATACGGAAAGATTATTTCAGTTATTACTGGATGTAAGAGATGAAAACTTTTTAGGAACCGGGATGGTAATAGGCGGGTATTTTTTTGGCGGGTTAAGAAACAGAGAATTGCAGGTTGAATTCAGAACAAACAGGTTTTTAAATACACTCTTTACTTTTAACCTTTCTGCTTATTATAAATACAGGGATATCTACAACTATTTACAGCTTACTGATTTAAAAAACTTTAATTACCGAAGAATAAATGAGGGTGAATACCGTGAAATCAGATTCGGAACAAGTTTACTGGCAGGAAGGCAACTGGAAAAATTCGGAACGGTTTATGCAAAATTGATTTTTGAAAAACAGGATATACAGAATATTTCACTGGATTTAAGACCATTTTATCAAATAAATATTCTGAAATTAGTTCTTGGAGGCATTGTAGATACCCGGGATAAAGTTCCTTACCCAAATACAGGAACTCTTATTAATTTTTACTATGAAACTGCACAGGGAAAACTCGGCAGTAATTTATCTTATTCCAATTTACTTGCTGAATTTGAACAATATATTAATTTGGGGAAAAATCATTCATTACGGCCTAAATTTGTTTTTGGATTTGAAGATAAAACTACACCGCTGCCGGAACATTTTTCTATTGGCGGTGAAAATTCTTTTTATGGAATGGTGGAAGACGAAATTCGAGGAAGACAAATATTAACCGCTTCTCTTGAATACATATATAAATTGCCATTCAAATTATTTTTCGATTCATATTTTTCATTAAGATACGATTTAGGAAATGTATGGGAAAATGCAGACGATATCAGATTCAAAGATTTAAGGCATGGTATCGGTTTTTCGTTAGGATTTAACACACCAATCGGGAAATCCAGTTTTTCAATCGGAAAAGCTTTTCTTATTAAAAAAGGATTGAAACGTGATTCATTTATCTGGGGTCCGTACACTTATTATTTTTCAATAGGAATAGACTTTTAAATATAACTTAATGAATGTTTATACGTATAATATAGAATGAAAAAAATATCCGATATAAATGAAAAATTGCTCAGAAAACTAATATTATTAATTGCAATATATTCTCTTGTTATTTCAATAAGCAATTTTATACAGGTGTTTTTTGTAAAAAATATGACAACCGATGATTGCCTGTGGACAGCTGAATTAAACAACCTAAAACTTGAGAAAGGTCTATTTATTTCAGAAATTATTACGGGAGGAGTTGCGGAAAATGCGGGCTTGAAAGAAGGAGACATTCTCATTGCTATAAATGGAAAAGATTTTAAGAACACGGAAGATGCGATGAATATCTTGAATTCATATAAAAATGAATATGTTACTTATACTATTCAAAGAAATGGCATCTTACTAAATGTTAAAATTTATCTTTATAAATTTTTTGATGTACTTTGCTTCATATTCTCTCTCCTTGGATTTGGTTTTTTAGTAGTTGCATTTCTTGTCGGATATAGTAAACCAAAAGAACATGCATCATTTCTGTTCTTTTTAATGGGTTCGATGGCTTCTGCCGGAATTTCAATATACGGAAATGCTCTCAATTATCTGGCTGTTAATTCATTCAGCAGGTGGAACACAATTATTTTCACCGTATTTTTTCACCCGTTATTTCTACATTTCTTTCTAACATATCCGATAAAATATCAGTTTGGATTAAGAAAAAAATTAATACTTTCTTCTTATATATTCATACTGGCATTAACTGTTATAAACATTTTAATCCCTCAATCCAAGGAGAATGCAATCAGTATTTTTATTTCAAGGATTACAATTTATATTTTAATTTCTTATATCGTTGCAGGTATAATTACATTCTTTTTATCTTTCAAAAATATTAAAGATACAACTTTAAAAAAATCTCTCAAGATTATTTTATTCGGATTCATTATCGGAATGCTGGGATTTGCATATTATATGTTTTTCCAGTTCATTTTGAGGAAACCAATTTTTCTTATCAATTATTATTATGTACTTCCGATTTTCCTTGTGTTATCGATTCCCGTATCGTTCGGAATCTCTATTTTTAAATACAGGATTCTCGACACAGAATTTATTGTAAAAAAAGGGCTGGTTTTTGGAATCATTACAATTCTTATTATCGGAGGTTATTTGATTGCAGTCTATATACTTGATGCTGTTTTTTCCGATTATTTCGGAAACAAGCAGATGCTTTCCATAATGATTATATTAATTGTTATTTTTACATTCGATTTTGTAAATACAAAGGCAAAAGAATTTGTTGACAGGCAGTTTTACAGGGAAAGATATAATTACAGAAAGTCACTCCTGAAATTTTCAAGGGAAATTACATATTATTCGGATATAAACAGCATTCTTGAAAAAATAATTATCAATATAAAAGAGATAATGACAATCAGGAATGTAGATGTCTGGATAACGGATAAACAATATAAATTATTATTAAAGTTAAAATATCAGATTCCATTTTCCAACGATGATGATAAAAATACATTTGATAGAATTTTAAACGGGTTGTTTTATTCAAATAAAGAACCTGTAATTCTTGAGGCTTATTCGCTTCACGAAAGACACTTATCTGAATATGAAATTGACCTTATAAAAAAGACAGAAATTATTCTTTCAGTCCCGATTTTTATAAAAGAAAAAATGGTGGGAACAATTAATTTCAGCAGTAAACTTTCCGGTAAAGCATATTCTGATGAAGACATTGATTTACTGAAGACAATAGCTTTGCAGTGCGGAATTGCAATTGAAAATTCGAGGTTAAGAAATGAAGAAATTGAAAAGCAAAAAATTGAGAAAGAACTTTACATTGCAAGAGATATACAAAACTCTCTTTTACCTGCAAGCGAATTCAATTTCAAAAATCTTGAAGTTTCCTGTTCTTCAAAGCCGGCGACATATATTGGAGGAGATTTCTGCGATTACATCAAACTCAACGATAATGAACTACTGATTGTTGTTGCAGATGTCTGCGGAAAAGGCATTCCCGCTGCACTATATATGACAAAGGTACAAACAATGATACAATTTGCTTCGAAAATATTTTCAAATCCAAAAGACATTCTTGTTGAAATAAACAAACAGATATATGAACAATTTGAAAGAAATACTTTTGTAACCGTTGTTATTGCAAAATTCAATACAGAAACTAAAACTGCAAAATTTGTCCGTGCAGGACACAATCCCCCGTTATATTTCAATGGACCTGAAATAAAAACTATATATAATAAAGGAATCGGTCTTGGTCTTGAGAATAAAGGAATTCTTGAAACAAATCTCGATGAAACTGTCATTAATTACAAAACCGAAGATATTTTTATAATTCATTCGGATGGATTGACTGAAGCAATGGATAATACATACAATGAATTCGGACTGGATAAATTAAAAACAATAATCAGTAAAAATTCTTACCTTTCAAGTAAGGAAATTAAAGATGAAATTTCCAAATCCGTTGATTTTTTCAGAAACGGAAAAGAACAAAACGACGATATCACTTACGTAATTATTAAAATCAAAAAATAAAATTAAAAAATAATTTTATGATAAAAAGATATTCAAGACCTGAAATGGAAAAAATCTGGTCGGATGAAAATAAATTTCAAATCTGGCTGGATGTTGAATTGCTTGCCTGTGAAGCCCAGCAAAAAATTGGGAATATACCCATTGAAGCACTTAGAAAAATCAAACAAAAAGCAAAATTTGATATAAAAAGAATACTTGAAATTGAAAATACCACTAAACACGATGTAATAGCATTTCTGACAAACATCTCTGAAAAAATGGGAGCGGAATCAAGATATATTCATATGGGAATGACGAGTTCAGATGTTCTTGATACATCCCTTTCAGTCCAGTTAAAAATGGCAGGATTACTATTATTAAAAGTCCTTATGAATATAAAGAACACGCTTAAACAGAAAGCAAGAAAATATAAGCATCTTATAATGATAGGCAGAACACACGGAATACATGCAGAACCGATAACACTCGGATTAAAATTTGCATTATGGATGGAAGAAACAAACAGGAATATTGAAAGATTAAAACATGCAATAGAAATAATTTCAGTCGGACAGATATCCGGTGCTGTGGGGACTTATGAATTTATTTCTCCGAAGGTTGAAAAATATGTCTGCACAAAACTCGGACTAAAACCTGCAAACATTTCGACTCAGATTTTACAAAGAGACAGACACGCACAATATATGCAGACATTATCATTAATTGCTTCCTGCATTGAAAAATACTCCACTGAAATAAGGCATTTGCAGAAAACGGAAGTGCTTGAACTTGAAGAGTATTTTTCAAAAGGGCAAAAAGGTTCGTCTGCAATGCCTCACAAAAAAAATCCAATAACAAGTGAACAATTATCAGGTCTTGCAAGGGTAATCAGGGGTAATTCAATTTCATCGCTTGAAAATATTGTTTTATGGCATGAGAGGGATATAAGCCATTCATCTGTTGAAAGAATAATATTCCCCGATTCCACAATATTACTTGATTATATGCTGAATAAATTTAATGATTTAATCGGAAACATAGTTGTATATGAGAAAAATATAAAGAAAAATCTGGAACTGACATTAGGTTTAACTTTTTCGCAGGCAGTATTACTAAAATTGATTGACAAGAATATGAAACGGGAAAAGGCATATAAAATAGTTCAGGATACGGCAATGAAGTGCTGGAAAGAAAAAATAAGTTTCAAAAAATTGATTCTGAAAGATAAAGAAACGATGAAATATCTGACGATTAATGATTTAGAGGAAATTTTTAATCAGGAAAATATTAAAAGAAATGTAAATTTCATTTTCAAAAGATTAAAAATTTAAAAATATCAGATTTTAAAATATCTGATATTTTCTTCTTAACTCAATCACCTTACCTATAACTGTGAAAGGTTTGTTTACAATTGATTTGTATTTGGGATTAGATGCTTCAAGGAACGCTCTGATTTTAGAATTCCTGAGCGTTTTTACCGTAGCTTCATCTTCAATCAAGGCGATAATAACATCACCATCTTCTGCTGAATCCTGTTTTTTTACAATCACAATATCACCGTCAAATATACCTGCATCCCTCATACTGTCTCCTTTTACCTTAAGAGCAAAATGCAGATGATGCCCTTTTTTATTCCTTTCGATTGAAATATACCCCTCTATATTATCGTTTGCAAAAATCGGTTCACCCGCAGCGACAGCTCCGTAAAGAGGAATAATATCATATTCGATTCTATTCTTCAAATTCTGTTTCCCAACACTATTTTTAAGCAGTTTAAATCCTCTTGATAAATCCTTTTTTCTCTCAAGATAACCTTTCCTGATTAATGCAGAAACATAATCCTGTACTGTACCAATTGCAAAATTAAATTTCTTTGCAATTTCCTGATATGTCGGCGGGTAAGAATTATCAGACAAAAACTTTTCAATATAATCTAAAACTCTTTTTTGCTTATTTGTCAGTTGTTCCATAAGTAAATATGGTAATTGATAAATTAAATATCAATACTAAAAAATTACATATTAAAATGAATTACGCAGCTTTTTTAATGAAGGAAAATCTATGACCCCTGTAACAAAAATTAAAATGAAAAACGTAAGCAGGCTGATTATTTTAATCAACAATATTATTTCTGAAAAATATAAAGAAACAAACAAATATCCGCCATAGCATATTATTAAAATAAGAAAAATAATAACAATTTTTACATATTCATATTTTATGTAATAAAATTTTTGTGCAGCTAAAAATATTCCAATAGTCATTACGGAGTAGCTTAATAATGTTGTAATTGCAGCACCATAAATTCCGTAAACAGGTATGAGAATGAAATTAGCTACAATGTTGACTACAGCGGCGGCACCTGAAATAACAGGCAGGTATTTTGTTTTCTTTTCAATATATATTCCTGCCATTAAATTTATATATATTCCATAAAATAAATATGATAACAAAATAAGGGGAACAATATTCAGCCCTTCCCAGTATGCTTTTCCAATCAAATATCCTTTAAATGGTAATTTGAACATAGCAATATCATTAATAAACAAAGACAATACAAGAAAAATAACTGACCCTGCAATAATGAATAACGTCATTATTTTTGAAAACAATTTTTTTGCATCCGGTTCTTTTGCATTTTGCAGAAAAAACGGTCTCCATGCAAATTCAAACATTGAAACAAACAACATCATAAAAATTCCAAGCCTGTAGTTTGCCTGAAAAACACCAACTGCATAGTCCCCTTTCAGATATGTCAATATCGGCCTGTTAATAACCTGAACAATGTTTGCACTGATACCTGCGGGGATATACGGCAACGAGAATTTTAATAATTCGTGAACAAGTGCTTTATTAAATGAAATATGAAAATTCTTAATAATATCAGGAAGCAATAATAAAAACGTAAAAGCCGAAGCACACAGATTACTTATAAATACTGCAATAATCCCAGTCTTCAAGAATACAATCAATACAACATTCATAACAACATTAATTACAATGTTGGAAATCCTTATCAAAGCAAATTTTGCTGGTTTATGCTGGAGTCTGAGATATGCAAAAGGAACCGTAACAATTGCATCAAAAAATAAAATTACTGCAGTAAGTTTTAATAATATTGATTGATTTGAATTTATCTGGAATACAGATGTAAACTGAAAAGAAAAAAAGAATAGAATTCCAGATAGAATAAAACTATTAATTAATATACCTAAAAATGGATGTGTAAAATTTTCTTTTTTCGTTCCAACTTCAAGAGTTGAAGCAAATTTAAAATATCCGGATTCGAGTCCGATTGTAAAAAACACGTTCAAAATTGCAATGTATGCATAAATATTGGAAACTACTCCAAACTCATCGGGAAGAAATTTATTTGTATATAAAGGAACAAGGAAAAAATTTAAAAATCTTCCGATGATGGTACTTGTTCCATAAATAAGAGTGTCCTTTGAAAGACTCTTAATTTTTTCAATCATGTTCTTTTATATATACCGTAAAATCTCAGAAAATTAAAAATACAATCCGTTTCAAAGAAAAATAAAGTAAAGAATTAGCGAACTATTTTAACTTCACCTGATACTATCGGGTCACCATCTTTGCCAAGTAAGGTAACCTTATAATCTCCCGGTTCAGAGAATCCTAAATCTTCGTGTTTGAAATATAAATAATCTGTAACAGGAATCGTAAATGGAATAGTTCTTACGGTTTCTTTTGTACCGTCGTCATTTAATTTTACAAGTTTTAATTCAACGCTTTTATCAGTTATCTTCTGGTCAGTTTTCACCATTACTGTCAGTCTTCCGGTTGTAAATTTCGAACTGACATTTACTTCTTTATCCTGAATATAATCTTCGCAGAAATAAAGTTTTCCCGAAATTTTACCCGAAGATTCTTTTTTATCACTATCTTTCTTTCCACTTTCAGTTAAATCTTTTAATTTTCCGCAGGAAAAGAAAAGAGTTGAGAAAGCGACCAATGTAAATAAAACAGTAATGCTTAAATATTTATTTTTCATATTGTTTTTCTTTTTTGTTTAAAAAATTAAGTTATAATTTTAAGTAATTTATTTCAAGTAATAAAATTCAAAGATATATCTGCGGATTTTACAGAATGTGTCAGTGAGCCGCTTGAGATGTAATCAATACCATTCAACACTGAATAATTTCTGAGATTTGTTAAATTTATTCCGCCGGACAATTCAATCTTGAAATATTTTTTATTCATTAATACTGCTTCCTTTATATCCCTAATAGAAAAATTATCGAGCATAACAATATCAACAAGTCCCCTTCCCCCGTCAATTACTGATTTATATTCTTTAAGATTTTTAACTTCAAGTTCGATTTTTAATTTTGTTTTTTCTCTGATTTTTTTAAGTTTCCTCAGGACATTTTCAATTCCTGAATTTGCTTCAATGTGATTATCTTTTATCAAAATCATATCATACAGTCCGAATCTGTGGTTTGTTCCACCACCGATTTTCACAGCAATTTTTTCAAATACTCTGAAATTAGGAGTTGTTTTTCTCGTATCCAGAATTTTAATTTTTGGATTATTTAAAATTAAATTCATCTTATTCACTGAATTTGCAATACCGGACATTCTTTGTAATATATTTAAAGAAAGCCTTTCTGCTTTCAGAATTGACCTTGTATTTCCGTAAATTTCCCCAATCACCTTCCCTTTTTTTAAAGATTCCCCTTCATATACAAAAAACCTGAGCTTAACACTTTTATCTACTATTTGAAAAACCAGTCTGAATATTTCAATTCCTGCAATTATTGTATTCTCTTTTGCAATAATTACTGCTTTTGATTTATGTCCGGGAGGGATAAAAAGATTTGATGTAATGTCTCCCGTTCTGACATCCTCGGTGATTGCAGACTTTATCAGTTCCAGAATTTTTTTTGTATCTGAGTTTTTATAGTATTTACTTTTGAGTTTATACATATCAAAAATGTTTTTTTAACAATTCAATAAAATCATCAGGCGGTTTAACAGGTTTCATTTTTAAGGAGTTGACGAATGAATGCACAGTATGCCCTGTAACAATCAAATCATTTTCATTATAAATTTCATATTCTATTCTGAATCTCACGGTCGGCATTTGTTTCATCATTGTTATAACCGATATTTCATCATCATATTTAGCGGAGGAATAATATTTTGCTGAAGATTCAATAACAGGGAGTAAATAATTTTTGTTCTCGAGATTTCTGTATGGATATCCGATTTTTCTCAGCATATCGTTTCTTCCTGCTTCGAAATATTCATAATATTTTCCATAATATACTATCCCCATTTTATCGGTATGTGCGTATAATACTCTGTATTTCAGTTCGGTTTTTATCATATTATTTAAAAATTTTTCCCGGATTTAGTATATTATTTGGGTCAAATAATTTTTTTATCGATTTCATCAATTCTATTTCTTTCTCTCCCAATGCAATATGAAGAAAATCTTTTTGGGTGAGACCGATACCGTGTTCACCGGAAATGGTACCGCCAAGGGATACAGTCAGTCGAAAAATTTCTTCTACTGCTTCATTTAATACTTCATTCCATTTCTCATCACTCATATCCATTTTCAGAACATTACAGTGAACATTTCCGTCACCTGCATGACCATAACAATAAGTAGTAATGTTATATTTAATTGAAATTTCTTTGATACCTTTTAATAGTTCAGGCAGTTTATATCTCGGAACAACCGTATCTTCTTCTTTATAAACTGAAATACTTTTTACAGCTTCCCCAATTCCGCGTCTGAATTCCCATATTTCATTCATCTTATTTATATCATCGAGAAGAATAATATCCACCGCTCCGAAATTTTCAGATACTTCCGAAATAATTTCAATCTCCTTTTCAAAAACTTCCCTATAATTTCCATCGAGTTCAAGTATCAATTGAGCTTCTGCTTCACTGTTCGGATATTTTTTTTTGAGATGTGCCTCTCCTGCTTTAATCGCTGATTTTTCCAAAAACTCTAGTGCAGATGGATTTATTCCGTTCCTGTAATATTCGGCAACTGCAGAAATACACTTCTCTGTACTATTAAAAGAAATAAGCAGAATATTTTTGTATTTCGGTAAAGGAATTAATCTGAGATAGATTTTAGTAATTATTCCAAGCGTACCTTCACTGCCGATAAGAAGTTGTGTAATATTATATCCTGTAACATTTTTCAGTACTCTTGCACCCGTCTTTAATATATCTCCCAGAGGAGTAACGAATTCAAGTGCGAGGATATAATCTTTAGTAACACCATATTTTGCCGCACGCGGACCACCGGAGTTTTCCGCAAGATTACCGCCAATAAAACAACTTCCCCTTGAAGCAGGGTCGGGAGGAAAGAACAAATTAACTTTTTCACATTCTTCCTGAAAAACCTGAGTAATGACTCCCGGTTCAACAACTGCCTGAAAATTTTTTTCGTCTATCTCAATTATTCTGTTTAGCTTTTCAAGAGATAGGCAAATTCCTCCATAAAGTGCTAACGCACCGCCTGATAATCCGGTACCTCCCCCGCGTGGATAAACAGGAATGCTGAATTCATTTGCGAGTTTCAAAATTTCAGAAATTTCTTTAGCAGATTTTGGTTTTACAACAACTTCCGGAATATAAGATAAATCTTCGGTTTCATCTTTGGAATATTCTTTAAGTATTTCTGAATCAATAAAAACAAATTCTTTCCCGCAGATAGAATTTAATTTTTCAATAATATCAGCAGTAATTTTTTGGTACATATAACAAAATATATAAACAAGAAAATACTTTCAATTTCTTAATATTAATCATTTTACATCATTACTATTATTCGATTATAATACAAAAAGATATGAAAACGGACTACGTAATAAAATATGTTGCAATTTTTTTTTTATTTTGCTTATTTTATGATAATTCTGGAGGAAATTAGATGAGTACATATGGATTTTCATCTCACACAAAAAATTTATTTATTAAAATTATATTTGCAAAATGAACAAATATAAAATTATAATTTTTAATTTCCTAATTTTTATTATTGTACATTGCACATTGAAAATTGAAGATTGTATGTGTCAGTGGTATCAAATCACCCTTCCCGTTTCAGGGCAGGTGTATCAGATGCAGTTCATAAACTCAAATACGGGCTGGGCTACAGTAATGCAATCCAACTCAAATTATTATTTTATAAAAACTACGAATTCAGGAGTTAATTGGACTGTTATATATAACGATTCATCAAAAGTACAGAACTTTCAATTTTTTAATGATACACTTGGATATGCAAGAGGCCAGGTGAGTGATATTCGTTTATTGTCAAGAACCACAAACGGAGGGAACAACTGGACAGTATTGCAAAGTTCGAATTCTTATGTATATACGGATTTTTATTTTATAAATCCGGATACCGGCTGGGTCGCGGCATTTTATCTAAATTCTCCACCCGGAGTGTATATAATCTTTAAAACAAATAATGCATTGCAATCACTCGAAAATATATATTCTGCATCTTATAGTATATTTGGAGGTTATCCATCAAAAATGAAGTTTTTTAATGAACAATATAGTGGACAATATAATGGCTTATACCTTGCAAATGGTAAACTCTGGAAAACCACCAACAGCGGATATAACTGGCAGCAGATAAGCACAGGATTCACAGGAAATATAAATAGCTTTAGTTTTATTAATAAAGATACCGGATGGGCAGTTCAGGGGGCATATACGACAAATAGTAGAATTTTAAAAACAATGAATGGAGGAAATAATTGGATTACTCAATATGAGTATCCCATTGATAATTTTGAACCAGATTATATTTATGCTATCAATAATTACATAATTTTCTGTGGTATATTAAACTTTAATTATAAAATATTAAAATCTTCAAACGGAGGAAGCAATTGGGGAAGTCAAACAAGTCAAATATGGAATAATGCTTTTATATATATGTATGACAGTACATTTGGTTTTACATGGACAGGTAACCAAATTGCTAGAACAACTAATGGCGGAGGACCGATAACAAAAATTGAAAAGATAGACGAAACTATACCTTTAACTTGTTTATTGAAACAAAACTATCCAAACCCTTTTAATTCATCTTCCACAATCGAATTTGATATTCCAAAGTCTTCAATTATTAGTTTAATTTTGTATGATTTATTAGGAAGGGAAGTTTTAAAAATAATTGATTCGAAAGAATTAAAACCGGGTATTTATAAAACCAATATGGATTTTAATAATTTTAACATTTCGAGTGGAATCTATTTTTATAAACTCAATATTCTCGATAAAATAAATGGTAAATTTGTTCAATTAGCAAAAAAAATGATTTACTTAAAATAATTTTTAAATTGAAGAATAAAATGAAAAAGGTTAAATTTTTTTCAGTAGTCTCACTTTTTATTGCCTTTATTGTATTTATAAGTGAAATTTCATTTACACAGAATAACGACATCAAGGACAGATTCACAATAGGTGCGTATGGCTGGCTATACAGACCTTTTTTTAGAAATACTACAAATGCGGGCTGGTATTTAGATTTAAATTTTAATGCACATCAATGTTATACTGATAGGTCTGACCACGATGCCACTAATATTTTCGGTGGCTTTTTGGATATTCTAAATAATTATAAGGGAAATGTTAATGCTACTATTGATTTTCAAAATGGAGCATTTAAATTACTTGAAAGAGCCAAAATTATCAGAGGTGCTTATGGGCAGAGGAGTACATATAATGCCGAACAACCGTCTGATTGGAATACAAAATTTCCATGTTATTACTATGAGTTGACTCCGGTAAATTTGATAACGGGAGAAAATTTTTTTAATGAAGAGTGGCAGGGAGAAATTGTATCCGGAAGGAAATGTATAGTTGGAGTTCACGATGGGGATAAATACATTGTAAGAAAACTATACGAGAACTGCGAGCAGGTAAATTATTTGACTGACTCCCTTAATCCTGATAGATATAGTGTCAGCTATTTTGTCTCTGATAATAAAGAAGTAGGATGGAAGTGGTATATTAAACCGAGGATGCGAATACCTGTATCAATTGCAAATGACCCTAACAGACAAAATGATGAAGTTGTCAGGCTGGAGATTTTAAATTATGAGAACAATGAAGCTTCGATTGTATATTCAATAAAAGTAAAAAACTTTAAAAAACCGGATGGTTTATATAATGGAGAATATTTAGAAATTTATTATGACCCGGAAATTTTACCTTTTCATAAATATGATATTTCAGTTTATGGAAGTCATTTAAGAAAAGGGTATAATGGAAGCCCTAATACGCCTGAGCCATCAAAAGTTGATTATCGAATAAAATGGAGAGGGCTTGTAGATGTCTGGCTTGATTATGTTAGGTTGGACGATAAATGGGCGCATTTTTTATTCGAACCAAACTATCCATATAATCAATATCTTTTCAAAGATAAAATTGAGGAAGAGGTAGGTGAATTTGCAAGGTCGGATGGTTCGGTATATTTTCATATGGATGAATGTGCTTTTAATAATTTACCGTGTATATCAAAAGTTAATGAAATAATAAATGACTATAGTTTCACTAATAATAAACAAACTGCATTAATTTTCACATCTTCCGAGCAATGTCTATTTGATTTCGGTTTGGGATATTTACGCAAGAAACCGGTTGGAAATGAACTTATTAATTTTTACTTAAATTCTCCTATCTGCATCAATGCGTTAAAAGAAATCTTACTTACTGGATTTTATTTTGCGGATAATACAGTAAAGTATCCACACAATCTTCCGTTGAATAATTCAAATATGCCACCTAAAGTAGAAAAAAAATATAATAAAGCAAATTCCCCGAATGAGTATAATGATTTATTGATTCAGCGGCTTGAAGAAACGAATAGTATGAAATACATTCGTAATGCAGCAGCATTATTGAAAATGGCAAGGGAACAACAAAAGGAAATAATATATTCTCATTATCTTCAAGCACATAACTGGGAAACATCCCTTATTAATAGTGGTTATAATCTTAGAGAACCAACTAATCAGGAAATAAGTCTGCAGTGTTATCTTGCAATGATATACGGAGCAAAGCAGATATTATATTTCAGCTACCCTAATGAAAAACAAACTGTAGACAATGATGTATTCAATAATTATGGTTTACTCAATAATACAAATAATGGAATTTGCATACAACGGCTTGAAAATTATTATGGACAGCAAAAATGGAATGAAATTTGTAATATTAATGAAAAATTGAAAAATATAGGAAATATTATGTATCCTGCCGGTCAACCTGAGAAACATCTGATTTATGATGTTTCGAGAACGGTAAATAAAATATATAATAGTAATGTTCCGTATGGACTTCCATATAAATATATTGCAGGTATATTAAGTATAATTGCACCCGGACAAGGTTCTTCGGATTGCAACTATGATAATGCATTCATAGATTGTCCAAATGAATGTTATTGGGAATTTGGATTTTTTGAGAATAATCCTCAAAGCCCCATCGGTAATGACCACGGAAAATATTTTATTGCATTGAATAAACGCTGTACACCTGCAGGAAATGGATATGCAGGAGATTATCGAACATTAAAAATAAGATTTGTTCCTTCGGAATTACCAGTATATAATAACTGGAAACTTGTTAATTTGATAACCGGTGAGGAATCACATCCATTTAATAAAAATTCTTATACAAATATAAATGCAGGTTTATTTCAACCATCGGAAGCAAAACTATTTAAGTTGGTTCCGGTTCTGTAATCCGGTGGAACACTCGAGAGCGACGAGAATAATCAGGGAGGAATAATTAATTGCGAGGATATGATTTATACAAATTGGAAGAATGTTACAATCGGATTCGGAACAACATTTAATTTCAGTGACAGCGGGTGCTTTGTCGTGAACGGCGGAAGTTTTATATGCGGAGATATAGTACTTACGGATATGAAAAAAAATTATATTTAAGGGTAATTCGAATAAATGAACGGGATTACATTAGAAAACTGTGAACTTGTAAATATTAATTCCGCAAATTCCCTAAAGTTCAGGAAACTCTACGGGGAAATTAAATAATTAATCGTATCAAATTAATAAACATTAACTTAATGTGTTAAAGTAATACTTGAAATGCGGGGGGTTCGTAATTCATTGATTAACCTATATATTAAAAGTATATTTATAGATTATATTTGATATGAATATTAATAAAATAACTGATATTTTAGATAAGGCATCGGGAAAGACAATTTGCATAATTGGTGATGTGATGCTGGACAGGTATTTGCTTGGTGAAGTTACAAGAATTTCCCCTGAGGCACCGGTACAGGTATTTGAAACGCTTAAAAGCGAACCGAAACTCGGTGGAGCGGCGAATGTATGCCTTAATATAAAAAAACTTGATGCAAATCCTTATCTCATAGGCGTTTACGGGAATGACAGGGAAGCAACAATTTTAAAGGATGTGCTTATGAATACAGGCATTTCCGATGAGGGATTAATTCTCGATGAATCAAGACCTACCACTTCTAAAACAAGAGTGATAGCAGACTCACATCATCTTTTGCGAATTGACAGCGAATCAAAAAAAGAAATAGATAAGAATATAATTACCCAAATTCTGAATAAAATAGAAAATCTTAAAAATGAATTTGAAATAATTGTTTTGCAGGATTATAATAAGGGTGTTCTTACAAAAAGTTCAATAAAAGAAATTCTCGATTTTGCTAAAAAGAACAATAAAAAAATACTTGTCGACCCGAAATTTTATAATTTTTTTGAATATAAAAGCGTTCATATTTTTAAACCTAACAGGAAAGAAATTGAAGATGTATATGGGAGAAAACCTAATACTCATAAAGAACTTACGGAGATGGGAAAAGAATTGATTAAAGATATCGGATGTGAAAATCTTGTACTTACACTTGGAAATAAAGGAATGATGATTTTTGAAAATAAGAACGGACAAGTGGATGTAAGTTCGATTAATACAAGAGCAAGGATGGTTTCGGATGTTTCAGGAGCGGGAGATACAGTTATATCTACAATTGCAGTATGCCTGGCAGGAGGAGCAGCGGTGAAAGATGCGGTTGAAATTTCCAATTATGCAGCAGGAATTGTTGTGGAAGAAGTTGGAATTGTACCGATTGAAAAGAATACTCTTATAGAACAAATTAAATTTAATTATAATAATTAACATTTGATTACAAATACAAAGGATTTTATCCCTGTTAGAAAAAAAATCTCAGACGACGGGAAAAAACTTGTATTCACAAACGGGTGTTTTGATATTATCCACAGGGGACATATTACATATCTGAATGAGGCAAAAAATCTCGGGGATTTTTTAATTATAGGATTAAACACAGATAATTCAGTAAAAAGACTTAAGGGTGAGGGCAGACCAATTAACAATCAGAATGACAGAGCCATTGTAATTGATAATCTGAAGGCAGTTGATTTTATTATTTTTTTCGAAGAAGATACACCATATAATCTTATATCTGAAATCAGACCGGATGTTCTTGTAAAAGGAGGCGACTGGAAAGAAGAGGAAATTGTTGGAAGCGATATTGTAAAGTCATACGGAGGAAAAGTGATTTCACTTAAATATATTGATAATTATTCGACAACAAATTTACTTAAAAAGATTTCTCAGGACAGAAAATAAAAATGCCTGAAGATTCAAAAAATAATATTTCCGAAGTTCAGGAATCCGAAAATACGGGAAATACACCCCTCACTATAAAATCAAAGAAGAAAAAAAATATTTTTTTAAGAATCGCAAAATATTTTTTTCTGATATTAATTTTTCTGATAATAAGTCTTCTATTATTTACCCAGACATCTTTTTTTAAAAGTAAAATAAGAGAGATTGCTCTAAATTCCATTAATGAAAACTTATCCGATAAAGATTCAAAACTCTTTGTCGGGAAGATTGAAGGAAATCTATACAAGGAAATTAGATTTATTGATGTATCGTTAAGAATCAAGGAAGATACGCTGGTAATGCTCGATACGGTTGAATTGAGATACAATATTTTAGGACTGTTATCAAAAAATATCAGGATTTATGATTTAATAATTTCATCCCCTGAGATAAATCTCACAAAAGTAAAAGACAGGAAAAACGAACTTTTATGGAATCTTGAATATCTATTACAGAGCGAGAAGCCTCCCGATACAACAAAAAAGAAATTCGACTGGGATGTTTATGTGGATAATCTTGAGCTAAGAAACGGGAACGTAAGATTGGTGGAAAACAAAGGTGATGTAATGGATATTAAATATTTTCCTTTTAAGAAACTGACTAAATTCAGTACTGAAGGATTTGAAATAAGCAAACTGAACATACAAATCACCGCAAGTTATACAGAGAAAGAAAAAAAAGTTGATTTAAAAAGGCTTGAATTTAATACCAATTCCGATTTCAATGTGAAGGATATTAAATTAATTGCGACAATAAAAGACAATAGTTATAATGAAATAAAAAACTTTGTTTATGTAACAACAAGGAGTCATTGCAAAGCGGATATTATTTCAATCAATAATCTCGACATTACCGAAAAAATTATTTACAAAGATTTTAGCAAATGTGAGATTAATTTTGATTTCGAAGCTGACTTTTTTGATTCAAAAGATTTGATTTTTTTCATTCCTCAAATAAATTTTATCAACGGGGATGTATGGCTGAAGTTAAAATGCAATGGAAATTACGGTGATTTAAATGTAAAAGAATGTATTGCGAGGACTTCAAATTCAAGAGTTGATATTGAAGGAAAAGTTAAAAACCTGAATGAACCGGACAAATTGTATCTTGACGTTTTCTGCCGCAATGTTGATATTAATTCTTCAGATACAAAACGAAACCTGCCCGGAATCCCCTTCCCCGATTTGACCGGTTTAGGAATAATCAGAGGGAATTTAAAATTTAAAGGAGAACCGCTTTCATTCGATACCGAATTTGATTTAAATAGTTCCGCCGGAGACGTAAACGGTAAGACATATTTACATTTGAAACAAAACAAACCCCAATATATTTCGGAAGTAAAATTCAGAAATGTTGATTTGGAAAAAGTAACGAGAAATAATTCGCTAAAGAGCAATTTAAACGGAATGGTGAAAGCAAACGGATATGGATTTGATTACAAAACATTGAACAGCAGCATTCAGTTTGACATTTCCAGTAGCACTTTTCTTGGGCAGACAATACAAAAAACAGCAGGTAAAACAGACATCGATAACAGTAAAATTTCTCTTGACATAGAATATGCCTCGAATACTTTAAAAACTAAAACAAGCGGCAAAGTTGATTTATCTAATTTCAACAGCCCCGTTTATGATTTAAAAGGAACTGTACAGAATCTCGATATTTCTTCAATAACAAAAAAGCAGGAAGACAAAAGTAATTTAAATTTTACTTATGATGTTAAAGGCAAAAACTTAAATCCGGACTTATTGACCGGAGATTATAATTTCAATATCAGCCCTTCACAATATGACAATTATATAATCCCTTCTTCACCGTTAAAGGTAAGTATATCGAATATAAATAATCAGAAATATCTGACGGCATCTTCTGATTTTATCGATATACAGGCAAACGGGAATTTTACCTATCCTGTTTTAATGAATGTAATAGCTGCCAATACAGATAAAATTATAAGAATTGTACAAAAGCAAATACTGAAAGATACGCTAAGCAGTCTGACAGTTAAGGAAAACTCGGAAATCAATAAGAACTTTGGTGATGTAAATATTAATTATAAAATAGATATCAAGAATATTCTCCCTGTTAATTTAATAATAAAGGATAGCTCAATTATTTTGAGGGCAAAAATAGAGGGGAACCTGAAAAATAATGCAAATAATTTCAGTATTAATGCAATTGCCGACCTGAAAAATTTAAAGTACAGGGATTCAATTATTGCCTTAAGGAATACAATTATTAAATTTGATATTATAAACAATTATTCTCCCGAATATGCAGATATACTTACAGGTAAGCTTGATATAAACGCAAAAAACCTGAAAATTAAAAATACAAAAATAGAAAGTACCGATATTAATCTTGACTTCACAAACAATAATAATAATTTCAGAATTAATACCGTACTTGATTCAACTTTTGGAATACTTACAAAGGGCCAGTTAATACTTTCAAAAAATCTTTCACTGCTGACATTCGATTCAGTGAATATTGATTTATCCAAAAATATTTTGAAAATTACAGAGCCATTGCAGATTTCATACCTGCTGAATGACAGCGGCAAATATATTAATTTCGATAAATTTATTGTTTCGGATAAAGAAAGAAAACTCGAACTGAAAGGATTTTATTCAATAGACAAAAACAGTGACCTGACTTTAAAAGCTGAAAAAATCGGGCTGGATTTATTTAAAGTCATATATCCTGCAAATTATTCAGAAAGCGATATGATAAAAGGAACTGCAAGAAATTTTAAATTAAATTTCAAAGGCAGTCTGGAAAATCCTGTTTTAAATCTCGAAACGACAATAGACAATCTTGCAATAGATACAACTAGTTTAGGACTTCTTTATGCAATTATTAAATATAAAGACAATAAAATATCCCCTGAAATAGCACTCTATAATACGAATTTAAAAGGAAAATTATTAGTTAACGGGGAAATTCCATTCCAGAATCCAATTACACAATCGGGTATTGATACCTCAATCAATCTACTCGACAGGAATATATACCTCGTATTAAGGGCAGAGAATAAAGACCTCTTAATGCCAAAACAAATTATACCAATTATCAGAGATGTGTACTGTGTCTTGAACGGGGAAATAAAAATAGACGGCAAGATGAATACGCCGAGATTTACAGGAGGATTAAAGGTTAGTGACGGGAGACTTAAAGTAACATTAAACGGGATGAATTATAATTTTAACGGGGATATTGCAACTGATAATCAGAAATTACTCCTTACAAATTCAAAATTATACATTCCGACTGAAGACAATTATTTTATCACAACTACAGGTTACGTAGATATTTCAGGATTCAGACTGAGTGATATAAACTTTAATATGACAGGTGATGTAAAAGTTTTTGATAATTCAATAACTCAAAATGATTTCGGAATATTCGGGGATTTATACGCAGGAAGCGGGAAACCAAGTCTGACATTAAGGGGGAATCAGGATTTGATTGTTTTATCGGGAAATCTACTGTTAAAAAAAGGTAAAATCATAATACCCGCAGACAGGCAAAACGCATATAATTTATATGCTGATAATTTTATTTATAAAATTGAATTTGATACAGCAAGTTATAAAACAAATCCCGATTCAGCATTTAAATCAATAAAAGAAGCCCTATACAAAAAAGATAAAAGAAGACTTGACCCGTTTGAACTTGCATTAGTAAAGAAACAAAGTGATACAATCGTTATTCCAAAATCAAGCGGGAAATTTGTTTACGATATTGACGTTACTGCTCAAAATAATATTTACATTAATGTAAAAATAGATGAAAAGACAAATCAGGAATTTTTCGGAGATGTGAAAACAAAACTTTTTGTCGATAATTCGGAAAACGATTCATTAAAAGTAAGAGGGCAGGTGGATTTAGGAGATAATGCATATTATAAATTTTATAAAAATTTCAAAGCAACAGGGTTTCTTACGTTTACAGGTGATGTAACAAATCCGAAATTAAGTCTGACAGGTGAATATTCTGCAACAACAGTCGACCCGAACGATACAAGATATACGCGTGACGTTAAGATTCTTCTTGATATAAAAGGTGAAGCAAGAAAACCTGAATTAAAATGGAAAGTACTTGTAAACGGAGGTTCATACGGTGGTTCTGACCCGACGGATGAAGCCATAAGTTTCATTGTTTTCGGTAAACTAAAAGACGAATTAAATGCCTCTCAAAGAAACGATTTATTTTCAAGTCTTGGCGGAAATATTAGTTCAAGTCTGATATCAAGTTATTTATCCAATGTTATTCAGACATACATCCCCTTTATAATCAATACAGAAGTAAATTATTTACAGAGTCAAAATACAAATATAACAGGAAGCGCCGATATAAGATTTACTGCTGAACTCGGAGATGCAACAGTAAGATTCGGGGGACAGATATTACAGGATTTGTCGAATACTAATGTAATTCTCGAATATCCATTAAACAGATTATTAAAAATAAAAAGTCTTTCTAACAATCTTATATTTCAATTTGAGCGGATAATTGACCCGTTTTCTCAAAACCGGAATGCAACATCGACATCTTCAAGAACCGGTGCATTAATAATATATAAAATAAAATTCTGATATAGATTTAAAAGAACAAATATTACAATTCCTTCAGAAGAATCCTGATACACAGTTTAAAGCAAACGTAATATTTAATAAACTGAGATTACCTAAACATTCCCGCCCGCAAATCAGAAAAGCACTTAATGATTTAATCAAACAGGGTAAAATCATAAGGAAAGGAAAGTTTTTTAAAACATCAAGCCAGGGATTATCTTTCATAAATGGCATTGTAGGATTCAATAAAAATAAACAATACACTATAGAATATGAACTAAACAATGAGACAAAATTCATAATTATTGATAAGAATGAAAATTTCTCAGCAGGAGACATCATTGAATTTATTCCTCCAAAAGAAGGTAAATCAGACATAAAAATACTAAGAATTATTAAAAAAGATACAATTCGGATTGTTGGTAGATTTGAACAAAGCAGATACTATGGTTTAGTGATTCCTGATTCAAGAAATGTAAAGCGGGAAATAATTATTCCAAAGAATAAATACAATAATGCAGAGGAGGGTGATAAAGTTCTATGCAGAATTATAAATCCGGAGAAAATTGAAGACAAAAATTATGACCTCGGAGGTGAAATAGTTAAAATACTTGGAAAAGCAGGAAATGAAGAGACAGAGTATAATTCACTATTATATAAATTCGGTCTTGAAGAAATTTTTCCCGATGAAGTAATTAAAGAAGTTCAGAAAAGAACAGCGATTACCGATATAAAAAACAGAGAGGATTACAGAGATAAAATTTGTTTTACAATTGACCCGGAAGATGCAAAGGATTATGATGATGCAGTTTCACTTGAATTAACAAAAGATAATAATTATCTGCTTGGAGTACATATTTCAGATGTATCTGAATATGTAAGAGAAAATACTGCACTTGACAGGGAGGCATTCAGAAGAGGCACAAGTGTCTATCTTGCAAACCGTGTTGTTCATATGCTGCCGCAAAAACTTTCAAATGATTTATGTTCATTAAAAGAAAAAGAGGACAGACTTACATTCTCGGTAATAATAAAAATAAATAAGCAAGGGACAATAAAAGATTATTCGATAGAAAAATCAGTAATAAACAGTAAAAGACGGTTCACATACGAAGAAGTACAAAAAATTATAGACAGTAAAAAAGGTGAGTTTTCGGAAATTATATCAATGATGAACAACCTTGCAAAAAAACTTACCTCAAAACGATTGAAAGAAGGAAGTCTGGATTTTGAAACCCGTGAACCAAAATTTATATTTGACGAAAAGGGTAAGTTAAAAGATATAAAAATATATGACAGACTTGATTCAATGAGAATGATAGAAGAATTTATGCTGCTTGCAAATAAATGCGTAACTGAATATGTAAAAGAATTATCTAAATCCGAAAGAAGACAATACGAATTTATATACAGAGTTCATGATTATCCTGACCCGGAGAAATTAAATGACTTAACCGAATATATTGAACAGTTCGGTTATGATTTTAATATTAATGAAAAAGATTCTATTAACAGACTACTGGAAATGATAAAGGGAAAACCTGAAGAGTATATTATAAATAATCTCCTGATTCGCTCGATGGCAAAAGCCATATATACTAACAAAAATATCGGGCATTATGGTCTTGGATTTCAATATTATACACATTTTACCTCCCCTATCCGCAGATATCCTGACTTAATTGTTCACAGAATTCTGAAAGAATATTTATTTAATAATAAAAACATAAATAAAAAAATCCTGGAGTTAAGAAAATCATTACCTGATATATGTAAACACACTTCCGAAACGGAACAAAATGCCGTTTATGCAGAAAGAGAATATTCAAAACTGCTACAGATAAAATATTTAACCTCACATATAGGCGATGAATTTGAAGGAGTAATTTCCGGAATGACAAGTTTCGGGATGTTTGTGGAACTTGATAACATAATGGCAGAAGGATTAATCAGGTTCAGGGATATAGAAGATGATTTTTACGAATATGATGAGAAAAGACATTGTGCTGTCGGAAGAAGAAGAAGAAAGGAATTTCACAGCGGACAGAAAGTAAAGGTACAGATAATTAATGCAAGTCTTGAGACAAAGAAAATCGATCTCATTTTAATTGATAATTGATAAAGGACAATTCAAAATGATTAATGAAACAAATATAAAAAATTTAAAATACCAGAATTGTCATTCCAGCGAAGGCTGGAATCCAGTTTGTATATTAGAATAAAAAATGGAGTATTTATGAAAGTTACATTAATTTTTATTTTTTTATTTTTCTCATTTTCGTTTGTATTTTCACAGACAAAGGAAGATTATTTGAATTATGCGAAGAATGAGTTACAGTCAAGAAATTATCAAAAAGCAATCGAATATTGTACAAAGGCAATAAGCTTAGACGTATTATATGAAGATGCATATTTTTTCCGGGGGAATGCTTATTTATTTCTGGAAGATTACGATAATGCAATGTTTGATTATTATTCTGTAACATATATAAATCCAAATTCCGGAAAGGCATATAATAACATCGGAACGGTTTATCAAAAAAAAGGATATATGAAGGATGCCTGCGAAAGCTGGGAGAAAGCATATTCATTGGGATTTAAAGAGTCAAAAGAGCAGATAGATACATATTGCAAATGATATTTGTTCTTTTGAATAAGTTTTTTATTATCCGCCCCTGTAGTGTAACGGACAGCACACCGGTCTTCGGAACCGTTAGTCAGGGTTCGAATCCTTGCAGGGGCGCACATTCAATCTTCAGTCTACAGTTTTCAATGTTCAATTGAGAAATATGTTTAGAGTAAATTTATAACATCTACATCGATTGTAATTTTGATTTTAGAGTTGAAGTTTTTTTTGCTGTATTCAGTTAAGGTTTTTAGAATACTTAAAGTGTAGCTGCCTGAAAGGTCTTTGGATTTTGGGGATTTTACTAATATGTGATATCTGTAATGATTTTTTAATTTGAAAAATAACGGTTGTGCAGGAGGATATATGTCAAGAATTTTTTTGGAATCGCTTTTCTTAATCAGATTATAAATTTCTTTTATTTTTGATTCTGCCAACTTAATATTTTCCGAATTTATTTCAATCAAGACAAGCCGGCTGTACGGCGGGAAATTTGCACTTTGCCTTAACTTTATTTCATTATCATAAAAATGTTTGTAATTCTGTGAAGATACAGATTTGAATAATTCATAATCAGGATGATTTGTCTGTATAAGAACTTTCCCGTGTTTTTCGCTTCTACCACTTCTGCCTGCAACCTGAGTAAGTATTTGAAATGTTTTTTCCGAAGCACGAAAATCAGGGATTAATAAACCAATATCAGCATTTACAACTCCAACTAAAGTTACTTCAGGAAAATCCAGACCTTTTGAAATCATTTGAGTCCCGACAAGAACATCAATTTTTTTGTCATAAAAATCCTTTAAAATCTGCTGATATTTGTTTTTAGAAGTTACAATATCTGAATCAAGTCTCTCAATTATAGCAGAAGGAAACAATTTTTTTAATTCTTCCTCTACCCGCTCTGTTCCTGCTCCCTTCTGTACCAATGAAGATGAACCGCATTGTGAACATTTCTGAATCATTTGCTTTGTATAGCCGCAATAATGACATATTAAATTATTATTTATTTTATGATATGTCAGCGGAATCGTACAACGTATGCAGGTTTCAACCGAATTACAGTTTAAACATTCTATATAAAAATGATAACCCCTGCGGTTTTGGAGTAAAATAACACTTTCTTTTCTTTCAAGGCAGTAACCTATTTCATATATCAGTTCGGTCGAAAGGAATTTTATTCTTAATTTATTTATTAAATCAAAAAAGTTATCACTATTAATTTTTTCAAGAAAATCTTTATCCTTATGGGTTGTATCGATAATTTTAACATCCGGCATTGATATTTTTGTTGCTCTTGAAGTCAGTTTTAATAATTTATATTTCCCATTCAAAGCGTTATAATAACTTTCCATCGAAGGGGTTGCTGAACCAAGAACAACCACTGCATTATTAATTTTTGCTCTTATCACCGCAGTATCACGGGCATTATATTTTGGTATGTTTTCCTGTTTATATGAATTATCATGCTCTTCATCTACGACAATCAGTCCAAGATTTCTTAGAGGACTGAACAAAGCAGACCGTGGTCCAATAACAATTTTGCAGTCTCCGAAAATAATTTTATCAAAAGTGTCTTTTTTCTCTCCCTGCGATATTTTACTATGAATTACACACACTTTATTTCCGAATTTTCTTTTGAATCTGAAAACGAGTTGCGGAGTAAGTGATATTTCAGGAACAAGGACAATGGCAGTTTTATTTTGTTTTATAACATTTTCTATAACTCTGATATAGACTTCCGTTTTTCCGCTTCCTGTAACACCGTGTAAAAGATATGGCAGGAAATTATTATTACTCAATGCTTCTGAAAGAATATTTACACATTCAGATTGCTCTACATTTAGAATAATATCTTTATCTTTTTCTTCGTAGATACCTTCATAATCACGGAACTCCCTTAATTCGTCTACAATAATCAGTTCTTTTTTAATTAACGTTTTGAGTACAGATTGAGAGATATTATAATTACGGGTTATTTCAGAAAATTTTATATAATCTTTACCGGATAAATCCGAAAGTAATTTTTTCTGATTATCTTTGTTTATTTTTTTTGCGAATAATAATTCTTTTAAAAACTCAGGAGAGTAATTTCTTTTTATTATCTTAATTAATTTTTCAGAAATAGGTTTTTCAAAACCATGTGAAACGGAAAGAACATTATTACTGACTAAATGCCTTAAATATGATATTGTTTTATCAATATTTAATCTTTTTTCTATTTGTTTTTTCGTTAAGGAAATGTTCTTTTTTCTCTCAAATAATTTTATAATATCGATAAGAATTTTTTCCTCTCCGGCAAATTTATCAAACTGTTCGATATAATTATCCGTAAGAGAATAATAATAATTATCTTTTACATTAAATTTCTGAGGAAATAATGAAAAAATTACCGTTCCGATTGGTGAGATATAATATTCTGAAATCCATTTGGAAAGAGAAATTAATTCTTCAGTTAACAGAGGTTCATTATCGAGAACAGATTTAATTGTTTTTACTTTTTGGTAGCCCGGTTCTTTTTTTAACGAACAAACTACCCCTGTAAATATTTTATTATTAAAATTTACAATAACCCTCTTCCCCACTGATATTTCATTGACTAAATCAAAAGGAATCTCATATGTAAAAGTTCTATCAATAGGAACGTTCAGGGCAATATCTGCAAATAATTTTTCTGACATAAATATTATTTTACAGATGTTTTCATAAATGAAGATATTTTAAATGAAATATTTGCAACAATAATTGTCGATGCAACTCCAATTAATGTATACCAGGTATATGCAACTGAAGAAAAATAAATAACAAATATCATTGTCAGAATTCCGGTAATAAATCCGATAAATGCATCGGATTGTTTAATGTATTTGAAAAATAATCCAAGAAAAAATGTACCGAGAAGTCCGCCGTAGGTAAAAGAAGCTATCGATAAACCGAGTTCAACAACGGGATTTTTATTATCGGTAAACAGCATTGCACCTCCGATTAATACTATTCCCCAGAATAGTGTAAATATTTTTGACCAGAAAATTTCATTCTTTTCTGAAATATTTTTCCTGAAAGAATTTTTAAATATATCAAGATATGTAGAAGATGCAAGAGAACTGATTGCAGATGAAAGCGTACCCATAGCAGAGGCAAGCACTCCTGCAATAACAATTCCTGAAATTCCTGAAGGAAGATTTTCTACAATAAATTTCGGGAAAATCTGGTCGGAAGAATCAAGATTAATACCTGTTGAAGATAAAACTAAATTGTTAAACGGAACTCCTTTATAAAAAGCATAAAGACAAATACCAAGGAATAAAAAGAAAGCAAACTGAAGAACAATCAAAGATGCATCAAGCATTAAAGCTTTCTGGCTATCCCTTTTGCTTTTACATCCGAGCAATCTCTGTACAAGCAACTGGTCTGTGCCGTGGGAAGCCATTGCAAGAAAAGAACCACCGAGGAGAGCACCGATAATAGTATATGGAGAAGCAAAAAACTCAAACAGATTATTTCCAAAATTAAAATTAAACAAATTGAATTTTAAATCTTTAGCAGAAGTTGCATAATAGAAAACATCATTAATTCCGTTCGGTAATAAATTAAATATAATAACCATAGAAATCACCGCTCCGCCTATATATATGAATAACTGAATAACATCCATCGAAACAACTGCTTTTAATCCACCGAGATATGTATAAATCAGAGTGAATATCCCTATTATTGCTATACTTACGGGATAACTCCATCCTGTTATAATGTGTACAGGGATAGCAGTTGCAAATAATCTGACTCCGGATGCAAGAACTCTGGTTATTATAAAAACCGATGAAGTGAATTTTCTTAAAGGCATTCCAAATCTTTTACCGAGAAAATCATAAGCCGTTTCGAGATTGCCTTTATAGTATGCGGGAATAAAAAAGAAAGTGACGAATAATCTTCCTATGAAATATCCGAATACGAGTTGAAGAAAAAACATATTACTTTTATAAGCAAGTCCGGGAATACTGATGAATGTGAGTGTACTCGTTTCAGAAGCAACGATAGAAAATCCTACAGCCCACCAGGAAAGCCGCTTTCCCCCGAGAAAATAATCTTTTGTATTTTTTTGTTTTCCTGCAATATATACTCCAAATAAAACACTTCCGATTAAATAAACAATAATAATTGAATAGTCAATAAACGAAAAACGCAAATTTATATTTCGTTAAGGTTAATATTCGATTTTATGGAAAATCCAAATTCATTAAATTGAACTTCTGCACAATTGACAAGCTGGTCATGTTCAAAAAATAGATACCAGTTTCCGTTTACTGCATCGGTCAGAAATTTTCTCTTTTCTTCAAGCGTTATTACGGGAAATAAATCATACCCCATAATATATGGTAAAGGAATATGTGCAGACATTGGAATCAAATCGGCTGTGTGTAACAAAGTATTTTTGCCATCAGATATTTTTACAACCTGCATATTTCGCGTATGACCATTAACAGGAATCAATGTAATATAATCATCAAATTTATATTCGCCATCAATCAATTTAAGGACTTTTTTATCAGATAAAATCTGAAAATTATTATTAATAAAACTTGCCTTATCTCTTTCGGAAGGATTAATTCCCCATTCATAATGATTTTTCTGTACGTAGAATTCTGCATTCGGAAAAGTAATTTTCAGTTCTTTATTTTCATCGAAATATGTTGACCCTCCGCAGTGGTCAAAATGCAGATGAGTCAGGATAACATCCGTAATGCTTTCTTTAGTTAAACCGTATTTTAATAGTGCCGAATCAATATTGAATTTAGAATTATCGACGCAGTATATATCATTAAATTTTTTTGACATTTTATTTCCCACACCGGTATCTATTAAAATGTTCCTTTTACCATTAGTCAGTAAAAGTGTACTGGTACACATATCAATTCTGTTTAAATCATCAGATGGATTTGTCTTTGACCATATTACTTTCGGAACGACGCCAAACATTGCTCCTCCATCGAGTTTAAATTGCCCTATATTAAGCGGTATAATCTGATATTCGCCTATTTTCATAATTATCAATAATATATATTATAAAAATTAAATTATATGTTAAAATTTAATTATTTAAACATTTAAAATAATATTATAGTTTTGAAAAAATATTAAATACAATAATATGAAAAAAATCTTATTATTTTTATTACTTATAAGTTCAATATCTTTTAGTCAAAATGCATCTACTTATTTCCCATCAAATTTGGGTTATAAATGGTATTATAAAAACGTATCGCTGGATTCAAATAATAATCCCATAAGCGGGAGTACGACATACAGAATTGATTCGTTTGCCGTTATTCAAATGTACAAAGGATTACTTGCAAATGTTGTCAGGTTCAAAGATAACCTTACTTCTTTAAATCAGAATACACCCTACAATGACACAACATATTATAACTTTCAAACAACAATTGCATGGGTTTACACAAAAATACTTTCGAGATTACCGGGATTTGACACAACAGGATTTGGAGGTTTTATAAGTTCACTTGAGAACTGGTACAACATTTTCAGATTTGCGAATACTATTAATTTGTCATATATTATTTTCACAAAAGATACTACTATTGTAATTAATTCAGTAACACTACCTCTCAGAGTTACTTTGGCGGGAAAAAGATTAAACGATGAAAATGTTACAGTTGAAACAGGGACTTATCCTGCAAAAAAATTTATAATTACTCAAAGACTCGGTTATCTGATAACATTTCCAATTACAATTGAAATACCGATATTAACAAGACCGGATACGGTATATATTTCATCCGGTATTTGGGTAGTAAAAGAATCAATCCCATTTGTTAAAATTGATTTATCAATATTAGGATACCCAATTATACCGATTCCAGGCAAGGTAACTCAGTTAACAAATCCATCGATAGGGATAACTCCTATTAGTAATATTATTCCATCAAATTATAAATTGTATCAGAATTATCCGAACCCATTCAATTCAATATCAAAAATTAAATATCAAATATCAAAAGTTCAAATTAAAAATCAAAAAGTAAAATTAGATTTATTTAATTCATCAGGACAAATAATAAATATACTTGTAAATGAAGAACAAGAACCTGGGATTTATGAAGTTACATTTGATGGTTCGAATTTATCGAGCGGGACGTATTTTTACAGACTGTCTATAGGTGATTATTCAGAAACGAAGAAATTAATTCTGCTTAAATAAAATTTGTAAAAAAAATGTTCCCACGCTGGAGCGTGGGAACAAGAATTATTGGGCTTTGAAAAATATCAGTGACTTGAATGCTTCTGATTATTTTTTATTAAAAACCTACTCTCAGTCCTGTAAAGAAATTAGAACTGTGAGTTGTAAATTTATCTACAAATTCACTACTACCCAAATTATTCAATCCCCCATATTCAAATCTATAACCAAGAATCACACTGAGCAAAGGAGCAATTTTATAATTTCCTGAAATTGTTCCGTTCAAACCGAAATCAAAGTTTTTCGTCTGGACTCCCGGTGAGTTATTCGGGTCATTTTTTGACGTATTGATACCGAGATATGGTCCGCCATTAAATGTGATACCCCAATCACCAAAATCCAGAGGTACATTTATATTCAAAGGAATATTCAGAAAATTATTAGATAATACATTAGATACAGGATTATTTGTGCCTGTCGTACCTGTTGGTGCCGGTGGTATCATTTCGAATTTTTTATTTGTTAATGATAAACCTGAGGATAAACTCATCTTATCAAAAAGATTAAAAAATACTAACGCACCTAAAACCATACCACCTTTTGATCTTGTATCATAATCTCCTGTCGCTCTGGAAGTACTATTTTTTGTAACACTTGCTCCGGTAACTCCATATCCAAGCTGTAAATCCATATAGAAATCTATCAGTTTTCCTGATTTCCTGTCAAATTCCTTTTTAGCAATTTTATAATCCTTTAAGAATTTTGAATATGGAACCGGTTTGGGGTTTTTGTCATCATCTCCAACTCCAGCATTAGCAAATCCCGTGATACTAAAAATTAATGAACCAAGAATTAAAAAAACAAAATATTTCTTCATTTATATCTCCTTTATTATTTATTAATAGTTTATAATATTTTCCAATTCGATTAATTTCTTTGATTCGATTTCCCATTTAATCTGATAATCTTCAATTTCCTTCAAAATATTTTCATATTCCTTCTTTACAGAAACAGATTTCTGAACATCTTTATAAAAATCTTCTTTTATCAAAACATTTTCAAGTTCATTTTTTCTTTTTTCCAAAAAGTGAAGATTATTTTCAATTTCGGCAACTAATTTCTTGTGGTAATTAAGTTTCTTTCGAAAATTTTTCTTCTTTTCTTTTTGAGAATAATATTCAGATTTATCTTCAATAATTTCAATATCTAAATCGGTTATTTTATCTGCCGACTTTTCTTCAACAGATAATTTTTCCCTTTTTTCAATGAATTCCGAACAAGTGCCGATATAATTTTTTATACTTTTATTTTTGAATTCAACAATATGATTAACAAAACCATCAAGGAATTCCCTGTCGTGAGAAACAACAATAATACTTCCCTGATAGTTTTTTAATGCATTCATTAAAATATTTTTTGAAGATATATCAAGGTGATTTGTCGGCTCATCAAGTACAAGAAAATTTGAAGGTTCAATAAGTATCTTTGCAAGCGCTAATCTCGATTTTTCTCCACCTGAAAGCACCTTTACTTTTTTGAAAACATCATCCCCTCTGAATAAAAAACATCCGAGAATATTTCTCAGATACAGAGGTGTAATTTCACCTGCTATACGCTCCATAGTTTCTAGGACAGTATATTCACCATTAAGTTCTTCGGATTGATCCTGGGCAAAATATTTAATTAATATATTATGACCATAGTTAACAATACCATCATTATATTCTTCAATTCCCGCAATTATTTTTGCAAGTGTTGTTTTACCTGCACCGTTAACCCCGACAAATGCAAATTTATCCCCTCTTTTCATTATCAGGTCAATATTTTGTAAAACATTATTTTTACCATCGTAACTTTTAGTCAGTCCGTTAATTTCGATTGTAACTTTACCTGAATGAACTGCCGGTAAAAAATCAAAATTAATGAATTCTTCTTTTTCTTCAGTTTCAATCTTATCCAGTTTATCGAGCTGTTTGATTCTGCTTTGAACTGCCCTCGCCTTTGTAGCTTTGTAGCGGAATCGTTCGATAAATCTTTCCTGTTGTTTAATATATTTTTCCTGATTTTTAATTTGATTCATCAGAAATTCATTCTGAATATTTTTTAATTCAATGTATTTCGAATAATTTCCTTTATATATTGTTAATTTTCCATAAGAGAGTTCGGCAGTTTTTTCCGATATTCTGTCGAGAAAACTTCTGTCGTGTGAGACCACAAGTATTGCACCCTGATATTCCCTGAGATAATTTTCGAACCATAATAATGAATCAAGGTCAAGGTGATTAGTAGGTTCATCGAGTAAAAGAACAGATGGATTTTTAATGAGTAGTTTTGCAATAGCAATTCGCATCTGCCATCCCCCGCTGAATTCGTCAGTCGGACGATTAAAGTCATCAATACTGAATCCAAGTCCGGTTAATATTTTTTCGGTTTTAGATTTCAATTTATACCCGTCATTTAAAAGAAATTTTTCCTGCTGTTCGGCAAGTTCGGTAATAAGGTCAAAATAATTATCCCCCGATTTATTTTCAACCAGTGATATTTCATATTCAAGAGATGATATTTTTGATTCAATTAAATTAATATCTTCGATCGAATCAAGTACCTCCTGATAAATTGTTTTTCCTGAAAATACAACATCTTCCTGAGGGAGATATCCTATCGAAGAATATTTTGATACGTTAATATTTCCTTCATCAGTTTCCTGTATTCCACAGATTATTTTTAACAGTGTTGTTTTCCCTGAACCGTTAACTCCAATCAGTGAAATCCTTTCTTTACCAATTATTGAAAAATTGATATTATCAAATAATTTTCTTGAGCCGAAATGGAGGCCAATATTATTTAGACTTATCATCAATAATAAAATGAAAAAAAGCAAAAAAAAATTAAATCTATATTTTATTGCCTATTATATATAAAATAAGTAGTTTGTTGTATATTTATTAATAGATTAGTAGTGTTCGATAAATTAAGGTTATTTATAATATTAATTCCGGCAATAATTAATTTTATATCATTCGATATTTTATTTGCCCAAAAAAGTTCCGGTGTAATTTATGAAACAATTGAAAAGAATCTTATAATAAACTCTTATAATCTGACACAGTTGGACTGCACAATAATTTATCCTTACAGCATTAAAGATTCATACAAAAAATATCCATGTATAATCTACTGTCACGGTCTTGGTCAATCAAAAGAATACGTAATTCAATCAGCAAGAGAATATGCAAAAAATGGTTATGTAACATTTGTTTATTCAATGCGGGGGCAGGGAAAATCCGGGGGTACCTGCAATTTAATGTCTTTTGAGGAAACAGAAGATTTAAAATATATTGTGTCATATTTAAAAAAGGATAAAAAGATAATTTCTGATAAAATTGCAGTTATAGGGTCTTCACAGGGTGGAATAATATCTTTCAAAGCCGCATGCGAAGGATTAGACGTAAGATGCATTGTTTCAGATTTATGCACACCTGATTTCGTAAAAAACTGGTTAAATAACGATTGTATTAAAATGACATTCCTCTGGTCTTTAAATTATAAGACTGAAATAATAAGATACTGCGATGAAATAGAAAATATAAGAAAATCAGTATTTGAAAATTCATTTTTTATAAATAGAAAAATATTAAACGGATTCATAGCTAAAAGGGATTTTGATGAAAAAATAAATAAGTGTGATGTACCTGTTCTTGTTTCCAATTCCTGGGAAGATAAATTCTTTAATGCAAATTATTATATTTATAATGAGAATTTCACTACCGGGGATAATAAAATATTTATTGGTTATCTTAACGGACACGGAGGAAATCCTGTATCCGAAGATATAGAATTTCACAAGAAATATATAGACACATGGCTTGAATTCTGGTTATATGACATTGGAAACATTATAGAAAATATTAATAAATTTAATTATTCATATTATAATAATAATTATAAAACAATATACAAAAGTAATAATAACCCTTTTAATTCAACTAAAGATTTAATCTTATATTTATCACCGGATAATAATATTTATTTTCAAAAACAATATTTCAGAGGCCAAAATAACAAAACGTTAAAAAATATAATTTCAAATAGTGGATATACATTACAAAATGCAGTAAACTCAGAATTTTACGGAAAAGAATTTAAAACTAATTTTGCTAAAGACAGTTTGACTTTTGAAAGTGATGTTTTAAAATGGAATTACAATATTCTTGGTATTCCAAAAATAAATATTAAATACATTTCCGATTCAAAAGCATTTCAATTAAATTTTCAGATTTACGAAGTTGATTGGAAGAATAATGTCCGATTTATTACAAGTATAAACTTTACTGACTGGAATAATTCAGTAAACTGTGTTACAGAAAATGAAATACACGGGTCTGCTATATCCCACATTTTTCACAAAGGAAACAAGATAAGAATAGTTGTAACAAATTTAGATACAAGACCAAATGACGATTTTCTTAGAACCAATCCCTTTGTTCTCCCTGTCTTTATAAATTCAAATACACAAATTCTATTTTCAGAAAATTTTCCTGTATTAACTTTCAAATTAAAGGAATAAAAAAAGGGGACATTTTTCAATATCCCCTTTTAAAAAGTTAATAAATTATTTTTTTATTTTACCAGCATCATTTTCATTACTTTTGAAAATTCACCTGCAGATAGTTTATAGAAATATACTCCGGATGAAAGATTTGCAGCATTCCATTGATATTCAAAATGTCCTCCGTTTAAATTTCCATTTACAAGACTTGTAATTTCTTTACCTGTAATATCATAAATTTTTAATGTAACTAAACCATTATAATTTTGAGGTAAATCAAAACTGATTTTTGTTGTCGGATTAAATGGATTAGGATAATTTTGGTTTAATTTGATATCAGCCGGATTTAAATCCTGCTCTTCTTTTACAAAAATTCTGGGTGTTTCCAATGACTGACCTTGAACCGGTATATTAATGTATGTGTTTCTGTAATAAATTCTATTAGTTGCATTTTTCATTACAGGTAACACAAATGGATTAGTTGCAAGAAAGTTTGTATCTTTTGAATGAGTATCGAGGTTTGTGACGATAATTCTAATTTTATTGCCTGCTTTAAAAACGTGGGAATGTGCATGACCGTCAATACTCTTTGTTTTACGTTGGTTCGTTGTGTAATATCTATCTGTATAATTAACTCTGTTCACTAAATCAACTGCTCCTGTGCTTGATACTTCACAAATCTGGAAATTATATTGACAAATATCGGTACTGGACTGGTAATCTAAATAAATAGAAGGAGTACCTGTCATTACCACATCGGTTGTTAAAGTTGATGTTTCAAAGTAAATTGATGTCTTTTTAAATGCAGCATCAAAATTTGTTCCTTTGAATTCATCCATTACCGCCTGATTAAGAGTATAGTTAGATTTCCTGATATCATTTTTAAATGAAGCATATGATGTTGTGTTTGTATTCTGTGATGTAGTTAAACGGTTATTTGTGTTAAAATAAAGTTTCATATTACTCATTACTGCAGGAGGCCAGACGGATGAACTGTCATGGACAAAGCTCCATAATCCGGAAACTCTTGGATAAGTTGATGAAGCAAAATGGAATCTTGGTCTCGTCTGAATTCCGTTATCTATTCCCCATATGTAATAATAAAACCATTCATTAAAGAAATTCATATGCCACTGCTGTTCTGTATAAGAGGTATCACCACCATGACCCATAACAGCACCCCAGTAAACTCTGTAAGGTGCCTGCAGAAGTGAACAGTTGTTTATTGAATACTTGGCATTGAAGAAATAATCCTGCCAGGAATTTTCAATTAATATTGGAACAGTACTATTCGGAACAATATTTTTGAAATCCCTGTTAAGAGGTACATAATATGCAAGACTATCCCATTTATTCGATTTTTGACCTGTTGCATACACCCAATTCCGCATAGCTTTAACCTGATTATTGTAATGTGCAGTATCCGGGGTGTAATCTATTGTCCAGAGGAATGACATTTTTATACTACCATTATCAATCCAACTTGAGGCAAATTCCGGTGAGGTTAATGCTGAAATTATAGAATTAACTTTCATACCCATACAGGCAGCCATAAAAGGAAGTGTTCCACCCTGCGAACCGCCTGTTATCAATATTTTAGTAGTATCCATACCGACTGGAATGACATCGTGTTTAATGTATTCTACTAATTCCATTAAATCCAAAGCTTCGGTTCTGCTGATGAGATTAGAAAATCCACCTGAATTTCCCTGCCCTCTTACACTATAAGTATACACTACATATCCATAAGAAGCCTGTGAATTCGCAAAGCCCTCGAGTGTTTCTTTTCTATCACCGTATCCGTGAACCATAACAACACAGGGATATCCGTTTTGCCAGTTTGGATTAGCTTCTGCAGGATAAAATTTAGAGCAATCCATATTTACATTATCTCTTAAAGTAAGATTAAAATCAACTTTAATGACAGGATATGGAACATCCTTTGGCGAAAGCATACCGGGAAGCATAGGAATTACATTTTTTTCAAGTACATGTCTTTTGGGTTGTGAATAAATATTCAATATTCCAATAAAAGACAAAATAAAAATAATAACTATTGTTACTGCGATTTTTGAATTTGAGTTTTTCATATATTTATTTGATGGTTTGCAGATGGTTAATAAATTAAGTTGTTTAAAAATAATATGTTTTCAAAATTTCGTAAATAAGTTGTGATGTATTACCGTATCCATAGGTGTAATCATATTGTTCAAGTTTAGTTTTGTTATAATTGTCCGAATCTGAAACAAATTCAGCAACTATTGCATCATTAAACGGAAGCAGTTGTGCGTTTTTATCGAGTACTTCTGGTCTTTCAGTTACTTTTCTCAAAATTCCGCACGGAACATTAAAAAATAAAGACTCTTCCTGCAGTCCGCCTGAATCTGTTAAAATTGAAGAACTGCGTCTTACAAATCCAAGCATTTCAAAATAATCGTGGATAGGACTTCTTACAATAAGTTTTTCCGGGTAAATATTTCCTAACACGGAATCAAAACTTTTCTGAATCAAAGGATTCGGATGCATAATATGCATTATATAATTATCGCTTACATTATTACTGATTAATTTATCAAGAATTTTTGCATAATCTGTAACTTTATCCCAGTTTTCTCTTCTGTGCAATGTGCTTAATATAAAATTTCTTTCGTCTGTATCTTTAATTTTATTTTCTTTAATTAAAGTTATTATAGCGTCATTAATTGTATTTCCAACAATATAATTTTTTGTTGGTTTTATACCTTCTTTAATAAGATTTTGATAACTGATATTTGTGGGGCAGAAATTTAAGGTAGAAGCTCTTCCGATTGATTCTCTGAAGAATTCTTCCGGGAAAGGATTTTGATGGTCAAATGTCCTTAATCCGGCTTCAACGTGAAACACCGGAATATTATTCAGGAATCCCCATATTGCACCGCAATAAGCAGAAGCTGTATCTCCCTGGACAATAATACCGGCAACTTTATCCTTAGGAATTAAAGAGCGTGTTGAATTTAGATTCTTATTAAAATCAGACATCAAATGTGAAATCAGTTCATTCAAATCGGTTGAACGGTTGGGTATCTCATCAGAAATAATATCAAAATCAAGGTCAAGATGATACAATATATCATTTGATATTTTTTGCTGTGCTGTATTGTATAGTACAGGATAAAATTCCTCCGAATTTAATAATTCCCTGTAAAGGACAAAAAGTTTAATTATTTCAGGTCTCGTACCAAAAAAGAATACTATAACTTTTTTATTTTCTACGCTTTTATAATTTATTCTGTTTTCCGGGTTCATTTTCAATTTTTAATTATTTTATATTAATAGTGATCTGTTGCGTCCCAAACAATTTTCTTTTTGTTTGTTTTGTAAACTTTTACTGCTCTGATAATTGCAAAGAAATTTATCATATTATCGAAAATCAGTCTCACAATGCTGAACGCAGCGTACTTCCATCCATACCAGTTATATGTAAATGTGAATCTGTGAACAACCCTTGAGAATAAGAATACAAGTGTTGCCACCATCATTACATACAGGAAGGAACCTGTTTCAACCAGAGGTTCGGGAGATTTGAAGCCAAAAATTAATCCAGCCATATAAATAAGAAAATACAAGAATACCAAATTGGAAAGAAATATACCAAAGAAGCTCCAAATAGCTTTTCTGTCTCTCATTAAAAAATATTTGGTTTTCAAAGAACCTGTCCATTTATGAATCTTCCAATTCTGAAAACTAATACCGGCAATCCATCTTGAACGCTGTTTTACACATCCCCAGAAAGTATTCGGGAAATATTCAGCAGTTGCTATTCTGGTATTTTCATCATCTTCATTGACTCTCATATTGATAAATGCAGTTTTAAATCCCAGTTTATAGAATCTTAATCCTAATTCATAATCTTCTGTAAGATTAATATCGTTAAAAATGTGAAATTTTTTCTTTTTCTTTAAATCAATTTCATTATCGAGTTCTTCTTCGGTTAATCTATCTTCAGGAATTATTGCTTTTTCTTCAAAGGGTACTTCTACTTCAACCGGTGCTTCAATTTCCTTATTTAATTCGAGAATTTTCATTTCTTTAACCAGAGGTTCTTCAATTTCCTTTTCAACTGAAATAACTTCCACATCTTCAACAGGAGGCGGAAGAACTTCAGTAACTTCGTCTTTTTTCTCTTCTACAACTGAATCGGTAATAACAGGAGGTATCGGAGCGGTTAAAATAGATTGAGTAAAAATCTTAATTTCTTCATCAATTTTTTTGAGTCTATCGGCTGTTTCATCTTTTTGAGTAATTACAGGTTCAAATTGTTCCAGGATTACATCTTTTGTTAAATCCGTTTCCCCTTTGACAGTTTTATCGACAGAAATATCAGAATCTTCAATCTTGATATCAGTTAATATAATATTTTCAGAAGGAGTATTTTTCTTTTCATCAATTTCACTTGTTGTTATTTCATCTGTCAAAGTATCATTTTTTACTTCCAGTTGGTCAATTTTTACATCTGACTCTTTCAAAACATTTTCAATTACTTCGCTTCTCTCGGTTTCAACTTCGTCTGTAACTTTATCAAGCTGTCTGCTGAATGAATCCAGTAACTGTTTGTTTACACTTTCAGGCTGAGGTTCAACTTTTTCTTTTTCAATAACAACCGGAGTAATTTTGCTGAGTTTTTCTTTTATTTCCGATAATTTATTAACTAATGCATCTGTCTGTAACTTCCTGCCATTAATGATATCTTTAATTTCCGGTTTTGGAGATAAATGTTTTTCTATCAAATTGTCTATCTTTTGATTGATAACACTTAAACGGTCAGTCATAATCTTTGCTTTTTCCGATTCTTCTAATTCACCTGATTCACTTTTGTATATTTCATCTCCAAAAATTTCATTAATTCTGCTTTCAATTTCATTAATTTTGTCTTCAATTACCTCATTATTAATATAGTTTTCACTTTTTATATTTTCTTTTGAACTTAATACTTCATTAACTAAGTTCAAAATTCCATCCAGCAAGCCATAATTATCAAGGGCTGTTCTTAAAGATTTGATATTCTGTATTGCAGGAATATCATTTTCACTTGAGATATTGAGGAATTTCTGAAAACTTTTTCTGTCATAAATTTCAGTTTCAATTTTTGAATCGTCAATATCGTAAACAACCTGAATAATAAATGCCTTAAGAGCAAAAGTGAAATTTCTTTCATTCAGGAATGGAATGGAATTTTTATCAATTTTATCATAAACTGAGTCAGACAACGAATCCCAGTCAATATCGTTTGAAATATTACGGTATGCAAGATTTAAATCTTTTATACTTTTTTCCTTAATTGAATCTATTATTGCATTTAAATTCACTGTATTATGGATGTTGTTATACATTTTATAATAATATTTAAAGTTTTGAATTTCTTATTTTTAAGGCAGCACATTTAGCATCTTCTAATGAATTATATTCTCCAAGCTGAACTCTGTATATCTTATCAGGTTCATTATCATATTCTACTACCCTGGAATTTGCAGTAGTTCCAAGAAAAATCTGTAAAGTTAATAATCTTTTACTTGCTTTACTTAAATCAAACCAGGAAGACTCCTGAATTACAAATTTACCATCATCAGCTTTTAAATAGATAACATTCAAAGATTCGTCAGTATATCCGTTCTCAGATATTGTAAAATCTTTGTTTGTTTGAGAATCAGTTGATTCGACAGTAACTTCTGAATTCATCTGATTGATGTTTTCTTCAGTTGTATTTTCAGTATTTGATTTTGTGACGTCGAATGTCGAGGATTTTGTATAATTAAAAACAAACAAGAAAAGAATTAACAGAAAACTTATTGAAAATAATGAAATTTGTTTTACCGGGACTTTTATTTTACTTTTGCTTTCAGGCACTTCAATTCTCAACCCTGAATTCTGAATATTGTCCTGTCCACTATCTGATGAAACAGTTTCCTTTTCTTTCTTATCCAATGCAGTATTAATGTCTTTTTTAAGAAAGTCCATTGAAAAAATATTTTTCGAAACAGTTTTTCTTGGTCTGGTTTCAATTTCAGGTTCATCAACTTGCCTGGAATGTTTTTCAAGATAAAAGAATGCATTTCTGCTGAAAGCCATTCCGGTACCGGCAAAAGGCATAAAAGTATTCATCGTCTGCCGTACAATTAAATCCTTCGTATGCAACTCTGCAAAAGCATCGCAATATGTTCTATGAAAGAATTTTCCAAAACGGCTTTTAATTGGAATTACAGGAATTTGAATCGCCATATATTCTCTGTATCCAATCATATAATTGTACAGTTTCAGTGATTGTGGATGAATAAAATCTTCGGAATCATGAATCAAAATTATATCAAAGATTCCGTTCATTCTTTCATATTCGCTGACACAAGCATATAAATTATTAAGATTGTCGGCTTTTGTGGTCGGTCCTTCATTCGGATTTAAACAAAGGATAACCCGTTTATCTTTTCTGGCTATTTCGCGAACCGCTTTAACTGTATTAAGGTCATTCGGATAAACCGCAACAAATATTCTATAATTAGAGTACTGAATTTTATTCAAAGCTATAGTAAGTGTTCTTCCAATAACCCTATATTCCTGCCATGCACCAATCATAATCGCAATTGGTTTTTCCGGTTTTGCTGCCATTTGCTTATATTCCGGAATATCCTTTCTGTATTTACGTCTTTTAATCCAGTACATAATATCTATATATAAATCATCAATACCACTAAAAATTAACGCAAACACTGTAATCCATAAAATAACTTGAAATATATCTGTTATCATAATCCAAGATTAAAATTTAATAAAAAACCTGCTTTAATTTGAAATGAGTCTTTGAAGGTACCAGCAAAATAAAACCTGTTAGTAACTTCAACAAATAATGTCGGGAATCCTATTATTCCCGGTTGAAATCCAATACCGCCGCCAACCTCAGTATAATTATTATAATTTAATTGTTTGGTATCTCCCTGAACAATCTGGCAAAGATAAATATCAAAATATGAATATCCACCTGTGAGGAATCTGAAAGTTTCTTTTGTTTGTAATGCACCAAAAGCATTCTCAAATTTAAGGTCATATAATGCAGTGGAATAAATATCAAGGAATAGAAAACTTGCTTTTTTTGAAGTTGGTCCTTTATAAAAATCAGGACTACCAATTCTTGTTCCGAATGTGAGAATTGGTTTTACATTGAACTTACTAGTGTTGAAATCCAATTCTCTCACATAACCGGTTCTTACTTCGAATGTTAGTTCGGGTAATAAATAATATTTAAAAAAACCTCCGACTTCAAAATATCTGTCATTATAAACATATCCTGTTTTCGATTTTGTATCAAGATATATATCCGTGTATGGACCGGCATATAATCCGGTAGTTAATTTGAAATTGAAGTGGCTTAATAAATTTGAAATTCCGTTTTCCTGGTGTGAATCATATATATTATAAAAATATAAATCGAATGAAGAATTTGCAAACATTGGAATCAGTTGCTTTAAAATATAGACAGAGCGTTTCGCTTTATCTATTTCTTCCTGTTCTTTGGAGTTTGCAATAACAAAATTAAATTTATCAATCGATTTTTTATATTCATCCTTGCTGTAGTAAATATATCCAAGCTGCAATGATACTTTAGTGTCATACGGATTTTTTTTCAAATAATTTTCAAATATTGTTACAGCTTTAGCAGTTTCCCCTGTATTTAAACAAGTATATGCAACATCAAGGTCTTCATCCGGATTTTTTACAATCTTCTTGGCAGTATCTGTTACAGCGATTTGATTTTTTGCTTTTTCAATTTCATTCGGGTCAGTTGAATTATTTATAACATAATGAAATTTTTCTATCGACTTTTTGAAATCATTCTTTTTATTATAAATGTAACCGAGCTGCATATACACTTTTGTATCTGTGGGATTTTTAGCGGCGTAACTTTCGAATAAAAGAATTGCATTATCAACATCTCCCTTATCCAGATAAGAATATGCCATATCAAGACTGTCAGTTGGATTGAGAATTTTATTTATATTATTAATCTCAGAATTTGCAAAATCGATTTCTCTCTTGTTTGTCGATACTGAAGTGATAAATTTGAATTTATCAAGAGCCTTATCATAATTTTTTTGTTTCAGATAAGCATATCCTAACTGAAATTGAATATTAATGTCATTTGGATTCGTCTGTAAATATTCTTCGAATAAACATGCAGAAGAGTCGTAAACTCCATTATTGTAATATTCATACGCTTTATCCAAATTTTCCTGAGAATATAAATTATTATTATTAATAAAAAAGCAAAGTAGTGATACCCAAATTACTGATAGCATTACTTTACACTTTTTAGTTCGACGCATATTTTGTTTATACATCTTATTTAATTTAATTTAAAAATACCTACTTTTTAAGTACCTGCTTTTGTACCTGCAATATAAAAGGTGCAAAAAATATGCCAAAATTTGAAAAAGTTGACCTATTATATTAAGTATTTAATTTAATATAATATTATTAGGATAGAGTGAAGGAAACAAAAATTTTAAAACAAAAAATTAACAATTTTTTATAGTATGCAGACTATATTATATATATCAATACTATGTTTATTGTAATCTTGCAAATTGATTAATAATGCCATAAATTGCTTCAAATATTCTTGGACCAGGACGCATAACAATATCTTCATCGACAAAAATAATTTTCCTTTTTCTTACTGCATCAAGACCGGATAAATTATCATTAACAAAAAAAATACTTTTATTTTTAATATTGCTATCTGAACTGACAGGTAAAATAATATATTCGGGATTCTTTAAAACCAAATCCTCTCTATTGATCTGAGGATAAGGTAATTTCTCCTCAGCATAAATATTTTTAAACCCCGATAGTTCTATAATTTCATTTATATAGGTTGAGCTGTTCACTGTGATTAATGGAGTCAGGGAGATTAATATTATACAATCATTTTTAACTTTAATGTTATTGATAGTTTTAATGGAATCACGTGATTTATTTAATTTATCTAAAATATTAATTGCATTTTTTTCTTTGTTTAAAATTTTTCCAATGTCATTAATCATCTTTATTATTCCGTCGAGATTTCTTGGATTTGAAATAAAAATTTTATAATTACTTTTCTTTAATGATTCATAACTTAATTTAGAATTCCCTTCAACAGTCATAATTATCAAATCGGGATTCAGGCTTGCAATTATTTCATAATTAGGGTCTAAAAGTCCGCCTACAATTGTTTTGCTTTGTGCCTGTGAAGGGTAATTACAATATTTTGTTACACCCGTCAATAATGAATCAGCGTTAAGAAGATAGATTGTTTCAGTTATATTAGGTGCAAGTGATACTACTTTCTTCGGATATGCGTCAAAACTAATTTCATTTTTTAAATCATCAGTAATTTTAAAACCAGTAACATTTTTATTGACAGTCTCCTTGCATCTATAAACAAATAAACAGATAAACAAAATAAAGAAAAATGAAATCAAAGATTTCAAATTAAATTTCATTATCAGGTTTTTAATTTTTTCTTTTTTGCGGCAGGAAAAAGAACATTGTTGAGTATTAATCTATATCCAGGAGAATGAATATATTTATTTAAATCAGTTGCAGGTGCGCCAACAAGGTGTTGATAATCTTCAGGGTCGTGTCCTCCAAAAAATGTAAATGTTCCTTTGCCATAATTTCCGTGTATGTATTTAACGAAACTTGTCCCTTCATTCATACCGAGAATAGTTACATTTTTTTTCAGATTTTCTTTATGAAACCCCGACGTTTGCCCCATAAAACCTTTTACTAAACTTGTATGGCACTGATTAAGCATTGTAGGAACCGGATCTATTCTTGCAGAAAAATCCACTAAATTGAAATTATCATTAACCTGACCTACAGAAAGCAATTCCTGCGTTATATCTATTGTTGAATATTTGTATATATATGGATTCATTTCTATTATAAAATTTTCAAAAGCAAGGCAGCTGTTAAAATCAAGTTTATTATTAGCATCCGCTTCTGCATTATCACCGTCATACATCACTTCACAAATATCAGTATATTGAACAGCAAGAGCGATATCGTATGTATCGGTAGCTGAACACATAGCAAATAAAAATCCGCCTTTTGCGATATATTCCTGTAATTTTTTAACAACTGCAAGTTTCATTCTGGAGACTTTTGAAAAACCAAGTTTATGACCAATATCCTCATTAGTTTTTTTCTGATTTAAATACCATTGTGCTGTCCCATACATAGCAAAGAATTTTCCATACTGTCCGGTGAAATCTTCATGATGTAAGTGAATCCAGTCAACACCTTCAAGTTTTCCTGCAAGTACTTCTTCATCCCATAATTTTTCATACGGAATACCTGCATAATCCAGAACAAGCTGTACAGCATCGTCCCACGGAGATGCATACGGAGGAACATAAACCGCTATTTTTGCAACTTTCTCAAGTCTTACTAAATCCATATTTTTGTTTTCGTCCTTGACTTCTGCATATAACTGAGCAGTCTGAGTACCATCAAGCAATTCGAAAGATACATTCGATGAATTACATTCATCCTTAAGATTATCAGAAAATTGAAATAAAAATGAACCTCCCCTGTAATTAAGAAGCCAATCCAATTCACCACCTTTTAACAAATGCCTGTAAGCAATGCCATACGCTTTTAAATGATTTGATTGAGTATAATCCATATGAATAAGAAGTTTTGTCTGGGTAAACGAATTGGCAATAAACAGGAATGGCAGTATTAAAAGAAGTATAAATTTTGTTATATTATTATTCACAGATACAAATTAATTTTTAATTTTAGATTTTTCAAGAACTAAGTTTTTATAATGTATATTTTATCTATCGAAACTTCATGCGATGAAACATCTGCTGCCGTACTTTGTGATAACAAAGTAATTTCTAACATTGTTTCGTCACAATACTTTCACTCAGAATTCGGCGGTGTTGTTCCAGAAATTGCATCACGTGAACATTTGCGGGGAATAAATGAAATAACCGGTAATGCTTTAAAAGAGGCGGGAATAAGTTTAAAGCAAATAAACCTGGTTACGGCGACTAATGAACCGGGTTTATTAGGGGCAATATTAATTGGATTAAATTACGCAAAATCTTTAGCTTTCACACTTAATGTTCCGTTTATCCCTGTTAATCATATACAGGCACACATATATTCGCCATTTATTAATTCAGAGCCTGAATTTCCCTACATATCAATGATAATTTCAGGAGGACATACAATACTATTAATTGTAAAAGATTATTTTTCGCATAATGTACTCGGAACAACTCTTGATGATGCAGTTGGCGAATCATTTGATAAAGTTGCGAAGATGCTCGGATTGGGATATCCCGGCGGACCGCAAATAGACAAACTTTCAAAAAAAGGTGATAAAAATTTTCATAAATTTCCCAAAGTAAAGCTTAAGGGTGATAAATACAATTTTTCGTTTTCAGGACTAAAAACTTCAATGTTGTATTTATTAAAAAAAATAAGGTTTGAAGAAAACAGAAATGAAAAATTAATCTCCGATTTATGCGCGTCATATCAGAATTGTATAATAAATATATTACTGGAAAAATTATTAAAAGCGAGTGATGAATTCGGAATAAAAAAAATTTCCGTTTCGGGAGGAGTTTCGGCTAACTCGGAACTTAAAATATCTCTTGATAATTTAAAAAAATACGGGTACAAAATTTCCATTCCTGAAAAACAATACTCAACAGATAATGCCGCTATGGTGGGATATTTGGGTTACTTAAAATATATCAGAAAATCCGATAACAATTGTTTTAGACAAAAATCTTTTTCAATTGAAGCAAATCCAAGGATAAGATTAAATCTTTTGTAGAAAAATAAAATTTATTTTACATTATCAGTACTGAACATTTCCAAATCATCATCTGCAATAAATCTCTTTGAACAAAAATCACCCTTGAATTTTCCTGTTTTCTTACAATTAGCCGTATTCTTTTTTATTTCTTCAAGATTTTTTGAAATATCCGAGAAACAAAAATCATCGAGCTGGTCATCACATTCTGTACAAAATTTTATATCTTCTGCCAATTTGTTATTTTTATTATTAGAACTCATAAATAATTTATAAAGTTCAAAAAAAATTAAATTATTAATTCCAACGCTTGCTTCAAATCGTTAATAATTTCATCAGCATCTTCAATTCCAACGGATAACCTGACTAAACCATCAGTAATTTTAGCTTGTAATCTCAATTCTTTATCCATACTTGCATGCGTCATGGAAGCCGGATGTTCGATAAGTGTCTCCACTCCTCCGAGTGACACAGCAAGCTGACATAAATGTACATTGTTCATTAAAATTTTTCCTGCTTCGATACCGCCTCTCAATTCAAAGCAAATCATTCCTCCTGAACCCGAAGTTTGTTTTTTACCAGTTTCATATTGAGGATGAGATTTCAAACCGGGGTAACGAATCCATTCAATTTTACTATGTTTTTCAAGATATTCAGAAATTTTTTGAGCATTTTCAGAATGTTTCTGCATCCTTAAAGCAAGGGTTTTAATTCCCCTATGCACTAAAAAGGCATTAAACGGGCTGATTGTACCGCCAAGTAAATTCAGTGTTTTTCTTAATAATTCATAATGTTCTTTTGTTTTTGCAACAATAACTCCTCCAACAACATCTGCATGACCGTTTAAAAACTTAGTTAAACTGTGCAAGACTACATCTGTCCCTAAATCTAATGGTTTTTGCAAAACCGGGCTCATAAAGGTATTATCAACCACAAGCAATGCTCCGATTTTTTTTGCAATTTCAGAAATTCCGGAAATATCTGAAATTACCATAGTCGGATTTGCTGGAGTTTCAATATAAATTATTTTAGTATTTTCCTTAATTGAATTTTTCACATTGCCAATAACAGAAGAATCAACAAAGTTACTTTCCACACCAAATTTTCCAAATACGGTTGACAATATAGTGGTTGTGGGTCCATAAACTGAATCAGAACAAACAATATGGTCTCCCTTTTTCAGAAATGTTGCAAAGACCGTACAAATAGCAGCCATTCCGCTTGCACATCCAAGACCTTTATATCCATTTTCAAGAACTGCGATTGAGTCTTCCATTGCTTCGATAGTCGGGTTTCCAAGTCGCGTATAAATGTAACCTTCTTCCGTTCCTTCAAATAACCTTGCCCCCTGGTCAGTATCTTTAAATTTAAAAGTCGATGTCTGATATATCGGGGGAATTACTGCAAGTAAATCATTTTCCTTCATACCTGCATGAACGACCTTTGTAAATTCCGACATTTTCTGTATATTTTTCATATTTTACTTTGTAATTAAAATTTTATTTACATTTTCTTCAGCAAATTTTTTTCCTGCTCTGAAGGCATCTATATTTTGTTGAACAATTTTTTCGCCTTTTCTTCCAAAAATTCCGGCAATACCATCTTCAAGTTGTTCATTTGTCAAACCAAGAAACGGAGAAGTAGCACCAAGCATAACCATATTTGCCGAACGGGCACTTGCGGACTTTTTTGCAATATCTTCTGCATCAATTAAAATATGATTTTTGAAATTATTTATTTCGTTCAATAATAATTCAATATCGGGATATTTAATCGTATTTATAAAAGGTATTGAGTTTGTAATAAGCCAGCCATTTTCACACAGCCATGGTAAATATCTAAGTGATTCCATAGGTTCAACTGAAACTATTAAATCTGCCAAGCCCTGAGGAATTAAATCCGAATATATTTCTTTATCCGATATTCTTAAATGAGACTGAACATCACCTCCCCTCTGGCTCATACCGTGAACTTCAGATTGTTTAAGTTCAAGTCCTGCTTTGACTGCAGTATATCCTAATACCGAGGCAATTGATAAAATTCCCTGACCTCCAACTCCTGCAATAATAATATCTTTTTTCATTTTTTTACTTCTGTTTGTTTTGTTTTAATATTTTTTCCAATTGTCTGGATACATTCCCTTTGTGGAATAATAACCGATACACCATTATATTCAAATTCTTCAAGATATATTTTCAGATTGACATCATCAAATTTTTTTAGAGGATTAATAATTCTGACGTGTTCAGGGTCAACACCAATTCCCTTGCATATATTTTCAATTTTACCTGATGCAGGTGAATCCTGTCCACCGGTCATTCCGGTAGTATCATTATCAAGAATCAAAACTTTTACATTTGAATTTTCATTTACACAATCAAGCAGTCCTGTAATTCCAGAATGAGAGAATGTAGAATCGCCAATCACAGCAATAGCAGGTACAAGTCCGGCATCTGCAGCTCCTTTTGCCATTGTAATAGAAGCTCCCATATCCACGCAGGAATTAACGGAATTAAACGGCGGCAAAGCGGCAAGAGTATAACATCCGATATCTGAAAAAACTCTTCCTTTTGAATAATTCTTTAAAGCTTCATTTAACACATTAAATGAATCGATGTGTGGACATCCCGAACATAATGAAGGAGGTCTGCCTGCTACAACATCCGGAACCTGAAAATAAGTATTTATTGGTCTTCCAATTGCTTTTGCAACAATATTCGGATTTAATTCTCCATCCCTTGGAACAGTTCCGTCAAGTCTTCCTGTAATATTAAGATTTTTTCCAAGAAATCCTTTTAAAAGATTTTCAACAATCGGATATCCATCCTCAAGGACAAGAATTTTTTGAGTTTCATTAATAATTTTTTCGATTTTTTTTCTTGGAATCGGGTACTGGCTGATTTTCAATACAGGATAAGGGCATTTACCCTGAAAATTTTCCAATAAATAATTAAAAGCTATTCCACATGCGATAATGCCTAAAGAATTATCCTGACCGTCAAAATAAATGTTGAATTTGGAATTTTCGGATTCTTCTTCAAATTCATTTTGCTTATTCAGCAATGTTTTATATTGTTTTCTTGCAATAGAAGGTAATAAAACAAATTGGGTGGGATTAGAGGGAATTTTCACCTCATTCTGGTTTTTCATTTCATATCTTACCACACCTGAACGTGAATGAGCGAGTCTTGTTGTTAATCTTAACAAAACAGGAACACCAAATTTTTCGGAAAAATCAAATCCTTCATAAGACATATAATATGCCTCTTGTTGATTTGAAGGTTCAAAAATAGGAGTAAGAGCAAACTGTCCGTAAAATCTCGAATCCTGTTCATTCTGGGATGAGTGCATAGAAGGGTCGTCAGCAACAACAACAACCAATCCGCCATTTGCTCCGGTAATTGCTGAATTAACGAAAGCATCAGCCGCAACGTTTAAACCAACATGTTTCATACATACCATTGCTCTTTTTCCGGTATAAGACATTCCGAGTGCGGCTTCCATCGCGGTTTTTTCATTTGCACTCCATGTGGCATGAATATTCCGTTTCGCTGCTTCTTTGGAATGCTGAACATACTCTAAAATTTCAGTAGATGGTGTGCCGGGATATGCATAAATTCCCGAAATACCACCATCAATGGCACCCTGTGCAATTGCTTCGTCACCAAGAAGATGTAATTTTTCCATATATTAATTTTATATTACAGTGAACTGTATAATTTACAAAAATATTTTGAATATAAACTAAATTCAATCTATTATTAATTTTTAAATTTATGACATTGAAAAACATTCATAAAAAAAATAAATTACAAAACAAAAAAATATTTATAATTGATGAAAAATTTCATAATAAATATTGCATTTGTTTTTCTTGCGGTAATATTTTATGCCTGTATGGCTTCCGAGGCAACTTATTATGAAAGCGGATACAGAAAATTACAAAATAAAGATTACAACGGTGCAATAATTGATTTTACCAAAGCTATACAAATGAGTCCATATTATACTGAGGGGTATTTAGGAAGAGGAAGTGCATACCTATATATAAAAAGCTATGATAATGCTCTTTCAGATTTTTCAATGGTAATATCAATCGACCCAAGCGACCCAAGACCTTATTATAACAGGGGTTTAGTTTATATAGAACTAAAAGATTATGATAAAGCAATTGATGATTATTCAAAAACCGTTATATTAAATCCGAAAGACGGGGAAGCATTTTATAATCGCGGACTCGCATTTGCATTAATAAATAATTTTGAGGCAGCATGCAGTGATTTTAAAAGTGCACGTGAACTTGGAATAAAAGAAGCCGAAAGTATGTTTTTACAATATTGCAAGTGAAACGTACAGTTTTGAAAAATGCATATAAGAAACGATTTTTTCTGGACTGAAAATACAGACTCACACAAGATACGAACAAAAGAAATATTAAAGAAATATCCTCAGGTCAGGGAACTCATCGGACATAATATCAATTTATTTTATTCCACTATTATTCTTGTATCTATACAACTTGCAGCAGGACTTTTTGCTGAAAAACTTAATTTATTTTTAATTATTATTGCTTCCTATTTCATCGGTTCAACTATAACACACGCTTTATTTCTTGGTATACACGAAATAACACACAATCTTGCATTTAAAAAACATTCATATAATAACTGGCTGGCATTGTTTGCCAATCTTCCGATTATTTTTCCTTATGCAATGACTTTCAAGGTATATCATCAATTGCATCATTCATACCAGGGCAAAGATAAAATAGATGTAGATATACCGACGAAATTTGAAACGAAAATTTTCAGAGGTATCATAGGAAAATCAATATGGTTGGTAAATCAGATTTTATTTTATGCATTACGACCGGTTTTTGTACATCCGCTGAAAATACAGAAATGGCAGGTTATTAATATACTTTTTCAGTTGTGCTGTATGGTTATATATTTTTATTTCGCAGGTTTGTATGGTGCGTTATATTTATTATTATCTATTTATTTCTCAGGTGGATTGAATCCTGTTTCAGGGCACTTTATCTCCGAGCACTATGTTTTTAAAGAAGGTCAGGAAACTTATTCATACTATGGAATACTAAATAAAGTAACCTACAATGTAGGATATCATAATGAACATCATGACTTTCCAAGCATACCTGGAAAGAGATTACCCGAATTGAAAAAAATCGCACCTGAATTTTACGATACATTAAAATCCTATAAATCTTGGGTCGGAGTAATGCTTAAATTTATAACTGATAAAAACATTACATTATATTCGAGGATAAAAAGAAGTGTTTAAGTTAGCGTAAGATTTTGTTAAATTATATGTTAAACTTAAACTTTTTCAATAATATATTAAGAATTTTGTTTTATTTAAATCATTTACAAACTTAAAAATTAAACTATGAAAAAATTAAATTTAGTTTCAGTCGTTCTTTTGGTAGTTTTTATTTTCAGTGCCTGCGGTAATAAAGACAAAGAAAATGCTATGAAATATCTCAGTAAATACAATGATTTTGTTAAATCAGCCGAGTTCAAGAATATGCTTACCTCGGTGGGAGATGCCGCTATAATATCAGGTGCTTCAGGAGAAAAGAAATTCGATGATAAAAAATTTACTGAAAGTTATACAAAATCTCTCAATGCAAAAGATGAAGAGTTTTCAAAAAATGCAGGTTTTAAAGATTCAAAAGAAGCTGCGGCAGTAGTCACAAAATTAAAAGATGAAAAAGAGATAAAAGACCTTACCGACCAGATTGAAAAAAATGTAAAAGCAACAACTGATGCGGTTATTAAAGATATCGAGAAAAAGGTGGAAGCTATGTCAAAAGAAATAGAAAAAAAGGTTGAAGAATCAAAGGAAGAAGACGGAGAAGAATAAAAAATAAATTTTAAAAAATTTAGACGGAGAGGTGGCTGAGTGGTTGAAAGCGGCGGTCTCGAAAACCGTTATAGGGGCAACTCTATCGGGGGTTCGAATCCCCCCTTCTCCGCAAATTCAATGTTTCCCGATAAATCGGGATTTCGCTTCGCTCAACAATGTACAATTAATTACATTCTTATTAATAAAAAACCCTGAGGTAATCAGGGTTTTTTGATTTATGAAAAAAATAATATTAAATATTATTCAAGAACGTGGATATTTTTTGCGGCACAGATTCTTTTTAATTCTTCAGGCCATACTGTAACTGTCACTTCACCAAAATGTGCTTTTCTTAATAATAACATCTGTACTCTTCCCTGTCCGATTCCTCCGCCGATACTTAACGGAATCTGGTCGTTCATAATTTGCTGATGGTAAGGAAGATTAATATTTTCCATCAGTTTTGCAATTTCAAGTTGTTTTACAAGTGTTTCTTTTGTAACACGGATTCCCATTGAAGTAAGTTCGTGTCTGCGTTTTGTAAGATGATTCCATACAAGAATATCACCGTTTAATCCGTGAGTATCCTTCCCTGTTTCTTTTGAAGTATCTGTCACCCAATCATCATAATCTGCGGCTCTCATTTCGTGCGGATAACCATCTTTTAATACCCAGCCAATACCGATAATAAATATTGCGGGATGTTCCTGCAATATAGCTGTTTCCCTTTGTTTACGCGGTAAATCAGGGAACATTTCAAGAATTTCCTCAGCGTGGAAAAATTCGAGTTCATCCGGAAGATTTGGATAACGCGGGTCTTTTAATTTCGGAAACATTTCCTGTGCGAGAGTTTCTGCACCTTTAATAACTTTATAAATTCTTCTTACAACATCTTTAAGAAAATTAAGATTTCTTTGTTCAGCAGTAATTACCCTTTCCCAATCCCATTGGTCAACATAAGAACTATGGTCATGGTCAAGGAAATAATCTTTTCTTACGGCACGCATATCGGTTACAATACCTTCTCCAACATTACATTCATACATTTTTAATGCCGGGCGTTTCCATTTCGTTGCTGCCTGTACTACTTGTGCATTTAAACGGGGGCTTATTCCAAGACCACACGGAAAATCAATCGGTGTACGTGAACCGTCACGGTCGAGATTGTCATTCAGTCCGCTTTCTTTAGTAACGATAAGAGGGACCTGAACCATCATAAGGTTAAGTTCTTTGCATAAGTTTTTTTCTATATAATCTTTGATTGCATAGATTGCTAATTGTGTTTCCTTCCTGTTAAGAACTGAATTGTAATTTTCGGGAAGAATCTTATCAACTTCAGGATATGTACTAATACCCGGTCCGGCTAAATCAGCCCTTTTGTCTGACATAAATATTACTCCTTTTTATTTTAAATTATCTGCAAATATAGTATTATAAAACTATTAATAGTATGAGAAATTTTATAAAAAAAATTAAGTATTTTACGTTCCCAAAGAGGACTTTGGGAACGAGAGCGGGGAACTCGCAAACGATAAGATTGGATTCCAGCTTTCGCTGGAATGACAAATTTTCGTCAGTTTATTTCAAAAGTACCATTTTTTTGGTATCTGCATATCCGTCAGCTTCGAGGCGGTAATAATAAACACCGCTTGGCAGTTTATAAGGTTCCCAGTTAATAATATAAGTACCAGAATTCAGTTGACTACTTAGAAGGTTTGTAATTTCTTTACCTGAAACATCAAATATCTTTATTGTGACATAAGAATTTTTATTTATGCTGAATTTAATATTTGTAGATGGATTAAACGGATTCGGATAATTCTGATATAAAATCATATTGTCCGGAATTTGATTTTCATAATTCAAAGTGTTTGTCATCCAACCGTTAAATAATACCTGAAGGGAATCTATTGGGTCTCTGTTCACAGGTGCATTAAGTACTTTAAGATTCAAATACAGTGTACCAAGCGTATCACCCGGTTTTGCAACCCTGATAAATGCTGATTGCGACGAAGTTCCGCGTGATGCACATCTCGTATCAGCACCGACAACTTTCGCACCTTGTAAGGCAGCCATAAGTTTTTGTGCTAATGACCCCTGCTGTCTTAAAAAACGGGCTTTCATAGAATCAATTATTTGTGAGCCAAGCAATATATTTCCCTGAATTGTAAAGGTGTGGTTAGAATCAATTAAATGTCCTTTCCAGTTTATGCAATTCGTACCTGTATAAGCAACATTCCTGCCTCCATTGATTAAATCAATAATACCATACTGCCGAACTGTCGGGTTATTTTGTGCATCATGTGCAATAAGAGAATCTAATATTTGCTGGGGCGAAAGATGTAAAAGCATTAATGATTTAGCATAATTATAATTTGCCTGTAACCACGATGCCTGTATATGGGCTACTCCCCATCCCGGTTGTACATAAGTAAGAATAGTACAGTCCGTTACGCAAGAAGCACCTGCACTACCAACCTGCCCGGTTGAAAGGTCAATAGCCGTTATTGAAAATGTATCCTGAGAATATAAATTATTTATAATTAACAGGAATAATATTATGATGAATAAATTTAATTTTTTCATTTTTTAAAAATAAATATTATAAAGAAACTGTTTTGAATATTATTTTTTTCAAACCCCAGATTTCGTATTAATTTATCCTATAAAATTATGATTTTAAAGGCAGTTTGACAAAAAAGGTAGTTCCTTTATCTTTTTTGCTTTCGACCCATATATCACCTTTATGTGCCTGAACTATTTTTTTGGCTATTGCCAGCCCAAGCCCGGTACTGTGCTCACCTGCAGTACTTTTAACACTTGCTTTGACAAACGGTTTAAATACCAAATCCAATTCTTCGGGAGGTATTCCCTGTCCTTCATCTCTGACGGATATTATAACATTATTGCCATCTTTTTTTAAGTCAATCCACACCTTTTTATCGAAATATGAAAACTTTATTGCATTTGAAATTAGATTGTTCAGCAACTGTTCGATTTTTCCCGGGTCTACTTTGAAAACGGGAATTTCTTTTTGATAATTATACAATAATGATATTCTTTTCTTTTTGGCAAGAACATTATTTATATCAACAACTGTTTTAATAAATTCGCATAAATCCGTTTCTTTCAATTGTAATTCTACAACGCCTGATTCTATTGATGAAATATCAAGTAAATCATTAATTAATCCCAGCATAAACTCACTTAAATTATAAATATATTGAACAAACCCTTTTTGTTCACTGTTTATTCCTTCATCTTCGAGCAGAAATTCAGAATACCCTCTAATCACACCAAGCGGATTTCTCATATCATGCGCAGCCATACCAAGAAAATGATTTTTCTGTTCATTCAAGTCTTCAAGAATTTTATTTTTTGTCTCAAGCTGAATTTTTACTGCATTCAGTTCGTTGTTAACATCTTCAAGTTCTTTATTTTTCAGGATTGCATTTTCATAAGTTGATAACAAAAGGTCGATTATCTGAAGCCTGTCCGAATTGATAAAATGTTTTTTACCGGAAAAAAAAATTTCAATCCCCATTTCGGAAAACCGTTCATCTCTTATCTGAAGATTTACAAGTATATGCTTTACTCTTGATAATAAAAACGAGCTATTATAAGGCTTTGTAAGGAAATTATCAGCACCGCTGCTCAACCCTTTAATCACATCTTCAGGGTCTGATAACGATGTTAACAAAATTACAGGTTTCTTTTTCCATCTTGGAATGGACTTCATTGCTTTACAAAATTCATAGCCATCCATCTCAGGCATAACAATATCACTTATAACTATATCAGGGTCAAATTCATTCATTATATCTAAAGCAATCATTCCGTTTTTAGCTTTTTTAACATCAAATCCTTCAGATTCAAGTAAAAAACTCAACTGTTCTGCCTGAGTCTGACTATCTTCAACAATCAGAATTTTATTTTTAAAGTCCATATTAATTATTTAATAATTCTATAATTTTATTTGCAATTTTATTTTGATTCAGGATAAACGATGCTCCATCAAGTTTCACTGCTTCCCCCGGCATACCGAATACGACTGATGATTCTTCATCCTGTACAATAGTTATTGCACCGGTATCCCTTAGAAGTTTCAAATCCATTGCACCATCCTTGCCCATTCCCGAAAGTAATACTGCAATACAATCCTCCCTGAAAGTATCTCTGGCATTTCTGAACAAATATGATACAGCAGGTCTCAGCCCGTTTTCTTTTGGTGACTGACTTAGAATAATTTTATTGCATGCTTTGTTAACACCAAGATGAAAATCATCCGGAGCAACATATACCTTTCCGGGAATTAAAGGTTCATTATTTACTGCAATATTAACGGGTAATTTTGAAACTGTATTAAGCCATTCCACAAAACCTTCAATAAACCCGGCTGAAATATGCTGAACAATCAATACCGGAAGTTTAAAATTTTGTGGTAAATTAGATAATATTTCCATTATGACCTGAGGCCCTCCCGTTGAAGCACCAATTATTAAAGCTTTATAAATACTTTCAGAATCAACCTGTGTCTGTATTTCATCCGTTTTTTCAATCTCTTTTTCATTATGTTTAAATATATTACCGTGTTTCCTTCGGACAACCTTAACTTCGGACATAATTCTAATTGTCCTTAATAGGTCATTTGCTATTTCATCAGTATCTTTTCTTTTTATTCCAAATGGTTTAGGTTTAATTGCTACTGCTCCTGCTTCAAGTGCTTTAAATACTGTTGATACATCTTTCACATCATAACTTGCAGTTACAATTATAATTGGTCTTGGTGATTTTTCCATTATTTCCCTTGCAGCCTGAAATCCATTCATTTTCGGCATATTAATATCCATAACAATTACATCAGGCTTTTTATCAATTGCGGCAACAATTGCTTCTTTTCCGTTATGAGCAACACTTACAACTCTGATATCTTTAGTTGAATTTATCAGGAACAAGAGTGTTTCTCTTGCAACGGGAGAATCTTCAACTATCAGAACTCTAATCATTTAAGTATATTATATTAATCTGCCTATAATATCAAGTAAATTACTTTGTTCAAAACTGCTTTTTACAATATAAGCGTTTGCTCCTACTTCAATCC
>Ga0233425_10001172_pt1 | contig 60901 bp, 47 predicted proteins | sample Watercolumn_Towu_2_FD_181712 | JGI IMG/M metagenome (GOLD analysis project Ga0233425, IMG submission 181712) | Freshwater microbial communities from Lake Towuti, South Sulawesi, Indonesia - Watercolumn_Towuti2014_140_MG | ecosystem: Environmental > Aquatic > Freshwater > Lake | place...
TTGTGGTAATCATTTGTCCGTTGGCTTGAATTTAGCTACCATTGTCGCCTGATCGAATCCATATCAGCCAATATCTGGCGATCCTTTGCCTTGCACTGCCTACTCTACCAATTTCGGAACAGTCACAGCAGGGCTTGCCCCATCCACCAGCCTGTGCTAGACTCAGTACATGGCCGAAGACCTTATGCTCCAGGAAGCCATCCAGGCGCTGCGCATGAAGGATCGGGTGCGCGCCCGAGATCTGTTGACGCGCCTGCTGAAAACCGACCAGAATAACGCCACCTACTGGGTTTGGCTGAGCGCGGCCGTGGAAACGTCCAAGGAACGCTTGTATTGCTTGCAGACCGCGCTCAAACTGGACCCCGCCAACGCGGCTGCCAAACGCGGCCTGATCCTGCTCGGCGCGTTGCCACCAGATGAGACCATTCCCCCGTTCCCGCTCAACCACCCGCGCCTATGGGAGGAGAGGCTGGCGAGCAAGGAGAAAAAGCCCAAGAAGCGCGGCTGGGCCAAAGCATTTGTCCAACTGGCGGTTGCGCTCGGTGGGGCGATCGTCTTGATCGGGGTAATGTGGATCGTGGTGCTGCCGCGGTTCGGGACGACGCCTCTGGCGAGTACGTCCACTCACCTACCAACGGCGACCGCAACTTTCACGCCCTCGAACACGCCCATCTTCCGCACACCCACGCCGACCTTCTCGGCCAAGACGCCGCTTTCGGTGCTCCTGCAGGCCACCTACACCCCCACGCCGCTCTATGTCGTCACCGAGCATCCGGGGACAAGCTCGGATGCCTTCAGCGCCGCGATGCGCTATTTCAAGCAGGGCGACTACCAAAACGCCATCAGCCTGATGGAGCAGGTGATCGGCATCGAGCCGGGAGCGGCGGATGCTTATTTCTACATTGGCGAGAGCTACCGCTTCCTGGGTGAGAACTCGAAAGCGATGGAGGCTTACAAGAAGGCAGTGCAGACGAACGCCAGCTTTGCACCAGGCTACTATGGCCAGGCGCTGGCGTTGGAGGCGCTGAATCCGAAGACGGATGTGACCGGATACCTGGATCAGGCCATCGGGCTGGACCCGAAATTTGCCGCGGCTTACATCGAACGCGGCCGGCAGTGGATCCTGCATGGCGAGGCGCGGGCGGCGCTGGCGGACCTGGAGACGGCCCAGGCGCTTATGCCGGGCTCGTCCCTTGTCCATCTCTACCTGGCCGAAGCGCAGATGGCGCTGGGCAGGTATGGCGAGGCGCTGGCTTCAGCACAGAAGGCCAACGCGCTGGACATCACCTTGTTGCCGGCTTACCTGGCGCTTGGGCAGGCTTACAGCGCTACAGGGCAATTGGATCAGGCCATCGGCGCGCTGGATACCTACACCCTCTACCAGCCCGACGACCCCAGCGCGTTCATCATTCTCGGTTCCGCCTACAACGCGGCCGGGGAATATACCCAAGCCATCGCTGCTCTCGACAGCGCCCTGGGCATGAACAAAAAGCTCGTCGAGGCCTATTACCAGCGGGGCATGGCAAACCTGGGCCTGAAAGAACTGGACAGCGCCGAGAAGGATTTTAAGTCCGCTGTGGCATACGACCCAGCCGAATTCGATTCTTATCTGGGATTGGCGCGTGTCTACCTGCTGCAAGGCCATGCCGAGAATGCTTACATGCAGATCGAGCAATATGCGCGCCCGCTGGTCAAGGATAGCTTATCCAAGCAAGGCCAGGCAGATTACTGGGAAGCGGTCAGCCTGGACGCGATGGGAAATAACCAAGCTGCCGAGCAATATTGGCGCAATCTATTGGCGCTGCCGGTTGACCTTGTGTTGCCGGCAGAGATCGTCCCGGCGGATTGGCGCGAGCAAGCGCGGCAGCACCTGGGGATTTTCACACCGACACCTTCGGTCACGCCGACGCCGACGAAAACGCTCACGAAAACGCCAACGGTAACGCCAAGCAGCACCCCGAAAGGGACGCCTACGCCCACGCCCACACTGACGCCGACGAGAACACCCACGCCCGCGAATACGCCCACGCCGACGAAGACACCAACACCAACACACACCCCCACACCCACGAATACACCCACACCCACGAACACGCACACGAATACGCCGACGCCGTGAGCGGTTGAAACCGCACCTACATGTACGCCAAGTCCCACCTGCGTGGGACTAGTCCGCCGAGAGGCGGACTTGGCGTAGTAGTTGCAGCGATTTCAATCGCACAGCAGCGGTTGAAACCGCGTCCACAAGTACGCGAAGTCCCACCTGCGTGGGACTAGTCCGCCGAAGGGCGGACTTGGCGTAGTTACAGCACAGCAGCGGTTGAAATCGCGTCCACAAGTACGCGAAGTCCCACCTGCGTGGGACTAGTCCGCCGAAGGGCGGACTTGGCGTAGTCGTTACGACGATTTCAATCGCTGAGAACAGGAGGCAAACCATGCGTTCACCCTACACCCAACTCTACATCCACTGCGTTTGGGGAACTTGGGACCGTCTGCCGTTGATCACCCCGCAGGTCGAGCAGAGACTTTATGCTGCCATCCTCGCCAAATGCCACGAATTGAAATGCGAAATGATCGCCATCGGCGGCGTGGAAGAGCATGTGCACTTGCTGGCGCGTTTGCCGACCACGCTGGCAGTCGCCACGCTGCTCAAGGAGGTAAAAGGCGCCTCGTCGCACCTGATGACGCACGAGATCACGCCGGGTGAGTTCTTCAAATGGCAGGGCGCGTACGGCGCCTTCACGGTGAGCAAGGGTGGGGTCAATGCGGTGGCCGAGTACATCCACAACCAAAAAGCGCATCACGCCGAGAAGTGTTTGGTGGGGGATTGGGAAAGGTGTGAGAGCGAGGAAGTGGGCGAATAAATTCACCGCAACAAGAACACGAAGTCGGTCCTTCGCTGCGCTCAGGACAGGCTCTGCGCCGACTGGTAATACAATGTTGGCTCGCCCCGAAGCGGGTGTTCGGGGCGAGCCATTTTTCACAGACCTACATCAAGGGAGAGGGGAATCTATGCGATGACCGGTTGAGCCTTCTTCCTTTCCAGCCAGGCGGCGGAGGCGGGGGCGGTGGTGAACGACCACCAGGCGCCGCCATTGGCATAGGTCTCGCCGGAGGTGTTCCTGGCGCGCACCTGCCAATAGTACGTGGCGCCGGCGGTCAAGCCGGAGAGAGTCGCTGTGCGGCTCGCGCCCGTGGAGACCCAGCCGGTGTCGCAGACGGTATCGTTGGTGGTATCGATGCAATACTCGTAGCCAGAGCCGTTGCTGCTGGCCGCCCAGGTGAGGGTACCGGAAAGCGGCAATTTCGTCGCCTCGGCAGCCGGTTTGAGCTTGGAAAATGCGCCGGGCAAGGGCAGTGTGGCAAACGATCCCCAGACGCCGCCACTGGCATAGGTATCGCCGGAGGTGTTCCGGGCGCGCACCTGCCAGTAGTAAGTGACGCCAGGGAGCAGGTCGGAGAGAGCGGCGGATCTGCTTGTTCCGGTGGAGACCCAGCCAGTGTCACAGACAGTATCGTTGCTCGTATCCAGGCAGTATTCATATCTTGCGACGTTGCTGCTGGCAGCCCAGGTGAGGCTACCTGAAAGAGGCAGCTTCGTCGCCGCGTTGGCCGGTTTGAGCCTGGTAAAAGCGCCGGGCAAGGGCAGGGTGGCAAACGAAGCCCAGACGTCCCCATCCGCATAGGTGGCGCCGGCCGCGTTCCTGGCGCGTACCTGCCAATAGTAGGTGAGGCCGGGGAGCAGGCTCGAGATGGAGACGGACCTGGCCATGCCCGCGTAGACCCAAGCGTTGTCACAGACGGTATCGTTGCTGGTATCCACGCAGTATTCATAACCGGCGGTGTTGCTGCTGGTAGTCCAGGAGAGCGTGGGTGTAAGCGAGCCGGCGACGACGCCCTTCGGAGAACTCTTGAAGAATGCGCCGGGAAGAGTCAAGGTGGTGAACGACCACCAGGCGCCACCGTTGGCATAGGTGGCGCCGAAGCTGTTGACGGCGCGCGCCTGCCAGTAGTAGGTGGTACCGGCGGTCAGGCCGCTGAGCGCCGCGCTCCTGGCCGTCCCCCGGTTCACCCACGATCCGTCGCAAGCATCATTATTGGTTGTGTCGTAGCAGTATTCGTAGCTGGTCGCCCCGCTGCTCGCATTCCAGTAGAGCGTCAAGCTGAGCGGTTTATTCTTCACCCCATTGAAGGGGCTGTCCTTGGTAAAGGCTGTTGGCGCGCTCCCCGTGGTGAACGACCGCCAGGCGCCGCTGTTTGCGTAGGTCGCGCCGGAAGTATTGCTGGCGCGCACCTGCCAATAATAAGTAGCGCCAGGGACCAGGCTGGCGGGCGCAGCAGTCTGCGCCGCGCCGGTGGAGACCCAGGCCTCAGCATCACAGGCGCCATCGTTGCTGGTATCCACGCAATACGCGTAGCTGGAGGCGTTGCTGCTGGGGCCCCAGGTCAGGCTCAAGTTGGGCAACTGGTTCGCTGCGCCATCCGCCGGGGCGATCTTGGCGAATGTGCCCGGCAGGGGCGGGGTGGAGAACGACCACCACGTACCGCCATCGGCATAAGTGAAGCCGGAAGCGTTGAGGGCGCGCGCCTGCCAGTAGTAGTTGCTGCCGGGGGTTAGGCCGGAGAGGGCGGCAGACTGCGCCACGCCGGTGGAAATCCAGTTGGCGTCACAAGCGGCGTTGTTGCTGGCGTCTATACAATACTCATAACCGGAGGCGTTGCTGCTCGCCCCCCAAGTGAGCGCCGGGTCGAGCGGCTGGCTGGGGTCGCCATTGCCCGGGCTGGTTTTGACAAACGCGCCGGGTATGAGCGCCGAGGCTTCGGGGTAGCGGTCATTTTCCAGCCGGGTGTTTTCTTCGATGGTCACCTCGTTGACGATGGCTTCCCCCGCGCCGCTGCGTTGCACGGTCAGAGCGACGCTGCCATCGGCATAGCTGGCGGCAGGGAACAGTTCCAGGATGCGCGAGGCAACCCCACCCGCCGTATAGCTACCGGAGGCCAGGCCGTCATAACTGAGCTGCTGGGCGCGGCTGACGCCATCGCCGGAGAAGAAGGTCAGGCGCAGGTTGTACTTCCTGGCGGCATCCAGGTTAGTGAACTTGTACTTAACGCTGCCGGTCTCGCTGAAGCGCATGGTTTGCTCGGGAGCGCTGCCCCAGCCATCGAAGCCGTCCGAGTCCCAGGCCGGGTCGTAGCCGCAGTTGTTCGTCGTGGACCAGGCCGCCTCGGCCGGCCCGCTATCCAGGGAGCAATAGCGGATCTCCTGCAGGTCAAGGATGTTGACCAGCGGCCCGCTCAGGCCAGAGGCGCGGCGGATGGACAAGGTAACCGTCCCATCCGCGTAATCCGCCGGGTCGAGCAGGATGGAGACCGTTTGCGGGGTCGGGCTGGCGTTGACGCTGTTCGTTTGCGGCAGTCCGTTTTCATAGACCGGACGCCCATCCACGGACAGGTTCATGCTGCGCGTGCCGCTGCAGGTGAGGAAGGTCAGGTCGAGGTGGTAGGAACGCGAGGGCAGCAGGTTGTCGAAGCGGTAGCTGAGCGTCTCGGCGCTGCCCACCTGGCGGTAGGATTGCTGTATTGCTGTTCCGCAGGATGGGGGGCTAGTTGTCCCTTGCGTCAGCCAGCCATAGCCCGAGGAGGGCGTCGTTTCGGTTGCATAGATGTACTTTATATCATTCGCGCCTCCGGCGTCCACCGTGAGCTTATCCCAGCCGATATGCGCCGTAGACGAGGCGGCGTTGTTGCTTTCATCTGCTTCGGCAATGAGGTTCGTGGGATCGGCCTTGACGGTCAGATCATATTGCCCGGCGGCGGGCAGGGAGAAGTTGATGTTCGCCGTGACCTGCCCGTCCTGGGCCACATCCACGGTTGTGCTGCCCAAGGCTGCCCCGCTTTCCGGTGTGCCGTTGTACAACCGCACGACTGCGCCGCTGACATCCGCCTGCCCCTGGTTCTTGATTACCGCGCTGGCGGTACCCGTCTCGCCGGCGCGCAGGTCGGGCAGCGTGAGGCTGACGGCAACCAGGTCGGGCTTCATCTTGACCGTGGCGGGAGCTGAAGTAACGTTATTATTCTCGTTACTTTCTGGTACTGCGCCGTTCGGCGGGTTGGAGGCGTCCACCTTGACATAGATGGTCTTGTCACCCAGCAAGCCAGAGGTATTCCAGACCACTGGTTCTACCATCGTAGTAGCGCCTCCAGCGAGCGACTCGATAAATTTCGAGCCGATCAGTGTGCCCCCGGTGTCCGGATCGCCCAGGTAAAAGGCCACGGTGAAGTTCTCGGCCTTGTACGCGCCGTTGTTCTTGACCGTCGCGTTCAGGTCCACCAGCGTGCCTTCGGGGATGTTGGACGGCGGGTTGCCGTTTTGCGGGGCAATGGTCAGGCTGGCGGGTTGCAGGTCAATGTCCTGCCCGACCAAACTGACCAGGTTGAAGAGGAAAACATAAGCCGGTGACGTAATGTTCACACGAATTGGTATATCAAGTTCCTCTGCACTGCTCTGTTGTTCAGTGATGTACGCATTGAATGCAGAGGCAAGATTCTCCGAATTCAACTGAACAGGATTGTTAAAGGACTGACTAGTGGGCTCCCAATCCCAACTGCCGTTGTTGCCAACATCAAGCTTGAAGATAAAAGTTGGCAGGCTCCCTTCCACGCGTTCAATCAGGTTGCTTAATGTTACGCTATTAAATTGGCGGTTGGGCAATTGCACGGAGAAGAGTTGGTCACCGCAATTCGTGTTTGAACTACGTTGCCCATATTTTAGGTAGTAGCGAAGGTAATTGCCACTTGCTATCGCTTCTGGCAGATATAGGCTTGTCGGATTCGTTCCAGTCATATTGTAGTAATTAACTTGTTGCGTATTGGCAGCAGGATTAGTTGTACCGGTAATAGTGCCATACGCAATGAGGATACGACCATCGCTACCACTACCGCCAACTCCTCCATATCCACCACCTGGATTGCCGCCAACTCCACCAAGTGCATTAACGCCGTTTGTTCCCAAATTGACATCTCTACTTGCGATGAAGATTGACCCTCCAGCACCACCGCCACCGCCACCCATGCCATTCTTGGTCGATGGGTTTGATCCATCCCCTCCTCGTACACCATTGGCAGAAATCGCACCCGATATGGTTAGCGATCGAGCAAAGATCATGATAATTCCCCCACCACTTCCTCCGGCGCCCGAATAGTCGCCATCATCATCTAAGCCACCTTGACCTCCTCCGCCGCCTGGTAGGATATTGTCGAGGAGTAGGATATTCTCGGGGACACTGCTTCCCGTAGCATATCCACCTGATCCACCAACATGACCGTCTTTGGGTTGACCATCTTGCCCAACTGTGACATTTCCTCCACCTCCACCACCTGCGGACGCCTGTTGCCCGATTCCTCCGCCGCCTCCGCTGCCATTTCGATTATTTGAGCGGGTGGAGTTGTAACCACCTAGTTGGCCTTCTCCTTGTTTGCCATCTAAATTATGTCCCCAGTCCGTCGGAGTACCTCTAAATCCTTTTCCAGTCATATCAATCATACCATTAATAGTTACAGTACCATTTGCCTTGAATGCCAGTACTCCTCCTATGGAAAGGGCATTATCAAACCACCCCCAGAATGACAACGTGCCTCCGCTTTGAACGGTTACGTCATGATATTGTGGTATGGAAACAACCTGTGCGTTGGAATTGCCACCGACCTCATAGGTATGGATCAAATCGTGATTCAGGGTCAAAGTGGTGTCGCTGATTCTTACAATTTTTCCAAATTCGTAATTGCCCGCTCCAGTGCCTTGAGTTTGAAAGACCATTACTTCTTGCCCAATAGTATAGTTACCATACCAATTTAAGACTACGTTGGGTTGTCCACTTTCTGCCCTCGTGACGAGATAGAAACGAATGTCAGGTAGATAAACCGTTTGTCCAGATGGGACAATTAGATCTCCATTTCTGCCATCTCCGAACACGTCAAACGGCGAGGTCTGTCCGCTGAAATCCACGCCATACTCGCCCACGCCCTTGAGCGTGCTGCCATCTTCGGAATAGAGATACAGCGGGAACATGCGGCTCGGGTCGTCGGTCAGGGTGTGGGTGAAGGTGACGATGTTATTCTGGCTGTGCGGCCCAGGTACATAGACCATCTGATCCCAGGGGCGGTATTCGCTGATTGCGTAGGCGGAAGCGCTGCCTGGCGCTGGAATGCTGTAGTCGCTGATCGTGCCGGTGATGTGGATGGCGATGCTGCCGTGATTGGGGTCGCTGGTGCGCAAGGTCAGGGTGCGGCTGAAAGGCCCGGCAGCCATGCCGGATGTATCCAGCGCCAGATTGAACGCCCGCGTCGCGCTGGGGCCGAGCGTGCCGGCCGGGCTACCGCTGCTCAGGCTCAAGCCGCTGCCCAGGCCGGTCAGGGCGTAGCGCAGGTCGCCCAGGCCGGTGTTGGCCAGGTTCAAGGGGGCGTGCAGTGTCGTACCCGGCTGCACCACGCCGAAGTTCCACGGATCCGGCACGGAAACCAGGCTCAGCACCCCCACCTTCCAATCGCCAGCGGTCAGGCTGGCTTCGGGCAGCGGGTCGGCTCCGAAGGAGGCTAGGGGGCGGGCGGAGCTGTCAATGATGTTTCCCTGCGAATCGGTGAAGAAGGCCAGCAGGATGTATTCGTCCGCCGGGTAGGTGTCCAGGTCAATCGTCACCGGTACCACGGTCGGGCCGGGCTGGAAATCCTGGGTGAAAACGTCCTCGTGCGCCACGTCCCCCTGGCTGTCAATGTACTCGACGAACAGCTTGCCGCCTGTAATGGGCTGGTCGTGCGGGGAGTTGAGCACGAAATTGGCTTGCGTGCTGCTCGTGGAAGCGATGTCCACGCCCGGATCAGGCAACATCCGCCCATCCAGGAAGGCCAGGTCAGCGTTGAGATCGGTCAGCAAGCCGTTGGCCGGCAGGATGAAGCGGTGGTTGCCCTGCGGGTCATTATACGAGACGACAATGACCGGCTCGGTGTAATTTGGATCGGCAATGGTGTACTGGAAGGTATCGCTATCGCTAACGACGACCTTGGCGCCGGCCGCGACGCGCCCGCTGCCGCCGATGGTGTTATTGGTGATCGTGCTCAACCCATCCGGCGAGTACAGCACCGCCTCCACGCCGTAGGCGTCGTAATTGCCCAGGTTCTGCAAGGTCATGCGCAGGGTGCAGTCGTCCCCGCTGCAGGATTTGGTGTAACCAGCCAGCAAGTTCGGGGAGGGATGGTCGGCGGGGTCATCGGGATCGGTACCCAGGCGGATCTCGTTGCGGTCGTTGTAGCCATCCAGGTCGCGATCCGAGACGATGCGAACTAACATGGTGGTATTGGGCGCGGCCAGCGTGTCTTGAAAAGCGCCCGTGTAATCCAGGCCGTCCGAGAGGTAGAAGTTCCACCAGGAGGTACCGGTGAGCGCGTGTTTGCAGAAGACGAAGGTGTTCGAACGCGGGGCGATGTTTTCATCTTCTTTACAGCCCTCCGGGATTGCGGATTTCACCTCAGGTGTGAAGATGGCAAGCAAGTTGCCATCCTCATCCTCGACTGCCGGGAAGTAGCGCTTGACCACGTCCTGCAAAGTGTCAGAGGGGTCCCAGACCGGGATGAGGTACATATCCACGGTCTCATCGAGATCGTCGTAGCCGTCTTCCATGGCCACGGTGACCGAGCCGTTTATAGCATCGAGATAGAAAGCCTCATCCTGACCGAAAGAAAGGTCCTCCATCACGACACGGATGGGCGCACCTTCATCAAGGAGGCGCATCTCGTCGAGCGTCAACGCCACAGGATTGGATGTATAGGTCAGCGAATCACCGGGGAAGAGATTGCTCACCGTTGGCAGTTGGCAACTGCTGGTAGCGCCGACTGCACAGTAGGTATACACAGGGTTTGGGTCGCTGCCGATGTAAATGTTGAACGTTAGGCTGGAGACTTCGCGGGCGTATTCCGTGCCATCATTTACAATGTGGTAGGTAAAGCGAAGATCAGCAGCATGGGAGGAGTCCACTGCTGTGGCTGTGGACCAGTTATCGGAATACTGGTTGGTAGAGGATTCTGAGATGGTTTGTTCTTCATATTGTGTTGTGGTTGTGGTTTGTGATCCACCTCGTGAAGTACCTTGTGTTGTTGTTATGGGAAGGGGTACAGGATAGCTCATCTGATAATAAGGTTGGATTGTTGTCGTCGAGTTTGCTTCTTGGGAGTACGTTGTTCCTGTTCCACCTCTAGCAAAGTCTCCTGTATTCGTGGTGGCTTTTTGTTTATCGACTATTTGTTGATTCGTTTGGGTTTTTACACCTGACGGTGAACAACTGCCCGTGCATGAATTCACTTTCGCATCCTTTTGTAATGTATCTACAATATCCCCCGCTAAACTTACCACAGGTCCTGCTACACCGGCAATTGCCAATCCGCACATTAACCCACCTGTAGCGCCACATACTGCAATTGCGCCGCCAACAGCGCCGGCGATCTGTAGGACATTACCAGTAATATGAAGTCCGGAAGACCAAGTTATGGAGGACTGGTGTGGTTCAACAAACGAAGGAATAATTTCTGTTACGGCATACACACCTTGTGTAGCTACTGAGACCTCTTGCCATGAATTCCAAGTGATTTGGTTGGCAATACTTGTACTAGTTCCCTTTGTAGAGGATGTTCCATAAGTCTTTTCAGTCCCTTCAGTAGTTCCTTTAGTATTTGTAATTACAGTTACCTGTGTCATTTTTATTGATGATGGCACTACCTCCACTTCCGGCTCCGGGAATGCCGCCACAAAGGGGCTATCGCCGGGCGATTTGACCCAGGCGGGCAGGTTGGCGCTGACCCAGGCCACATCCTCAGCGCGCGGCAGGATGCCATAACCGCAGGGGCCGTTGGCGCCAGGGCAGAACGTGACGCCAAAAAGCTCCTGGCCGTCGTCGAATTTATCCAGGTCGGAGGATTCGCGCATCGGGCTGGTGCCGATCATATACAGCTCGGCGTTATCCGGCACGCCGTCGAAGTCGCCGTCCGGGCAGGCGCCATCGGGGTGGTAGGGGCGGAAATCGGGCCACATCGCGAAGGGCGGGCCGTAAGCGCGGATGCCCTTGAGGATATTCTGCACTTCGTCGCCGTCGTTTGGATCCTTGGGCGTCGGGTCGCCGGCGAAATCGGAGTTGGTATCCAGTGGATCCGTGCACCACCAGGCTTCCTCGGTGTCGGTCAGGCCGTCCTGGTCGGTATCCACCGAGGCGAGCGACATCAGGAAATCGGGGGAGGCGGCCAGCATATCTGATGAGACATCGCTGCCAGCATTGAGCGCAGCGTAGACCGTCGCCATGTAATCCAGCGAGTTGATCTCGAAAGGCGCGAAGCCCAGGCGGGCAAGTTTGGCCAATTGGGTTTCGTCAACCAGCACGTAGGCAGTCCCTCCGCTGGAAGCCAGGACGGTGATGCCCCATTTCTGCAGGCGACTCAGGTCAGCCGGCTGTTTCAAGGTCACGCGGGCGCGGAAGAGCGTGCCGTTACCGGCCGCGCTGAAATCCAACGTTTCCTGGAGCGACGCGGTGGGGGTTAGCTCGACCGAAGGTCTGAAGATCGGCGCAGGCGTTTCCGTGGGAACGGGGGTATCGCTGGGCTGCGGCGTCGCCGTATCGCTGGGCGCGGGCATTTCGGTCCCGGCTTCCTGGGCGCGGGCGGATGTCACGGGATGGCTGCCGGGCGCAGCGAGCAACAGGGCAAGGATCACGATCCCGTACAGGGACTTGCGAATGAGGGTGTGCGATTGGATGTTCATTTTTCCTCCACAAATATAACGAAATCCCACCGGGGTTGGGTTGTGAGGTTGTCTGCGATCCCCGCGAGTATTGGTTCCCACCCAAATTATAATCCTTTTGATGAAAAATGTAACAAGCGATTGTCAATTGCAACGGAGCCAAAGGTAGCACTGCACTTAAACGTGGTCGCTCTATTCCTGCCACGAATTTCACGAATTGGCACGAAAAATTCGAGAAATTCGTGTAATTCGTGGCTAAAAATTCACGTTGCGAAAGACTCCACGCTTTACTGCGGCGCTACCGAGCCAAACAGGATACAAGGATATAAGGTTTTTTGTAACTTTTCAGGTGTGGTGCCTTGCGCCGCGTTGCCGGTGGATGAATCCACCGGCTGAGATTGCGAAGCCCGTTGAAGTGGGCTGAAAACCGGTTCTCAGCCACCTTTCGCGAAGCACCCTTTAGGGTAGGTGGCTTCGTAACCTTAGCCGGGGTTTCAACCCCCGTTGGAGGTGGCTGGTCGAGCAGATACTTGGGATCGGAAGTCTCTTACCTGTTGAGTGCCATTTTCTTACAGCTCCAAGCGCGGCGCCAGGCGAGGAGCGGGCGTGCCCATGGCTTGCAGCCAATGGATGAAATCAGCATGGAGCTTGCGGACGACGCCGTTGTTCTTTGACGCTAGATCCGATAAGTGCCGGGGGTCTTTTCTGGCATCGTACAATTCAACCGGGTCGCCGCGGGCGGCGTAGAACATGTCCCAATCTGCGGTGATGATCGTGCTGGGGGAAAGCTCGATCACTTTCCTGGGCTGGTCGTCGACCACTTTTTGGTAGTCGCCGATGGTCTCCAGCGGGGAGGAGGTTACGACGAAATCATGGATGCTGTTTTCCCGCCTCTCGATCAAGGGGAGCAATGATTTCGCTTGGACGGAAGCCGGGATGGGCGCCTGGGCAAGCTCGAGGATGGTGGGAGTGAGGTCGGGGATACTGGCCAAGCCGGGAACGCGCGTATGACCTGCCCCTGGTATGTAAACCAGGAGGGGGATGTGCCCCAACTCGCGGTGCAGGGCGGAGCGATAGGAAAATTGATCGCCAACCTTGTACCCTTTCAGGAAGCCCTCTTCGAAGCGGAGGTCCCCCGGCCAGCGGAACTTTTTCTTGCCAAATTGGTCATGCTCACCGAAGTAGAAGCCATGGTCAGTGGTAAAGAGCACCACCGTATTCTCCATCAGCCCCAAGGATTCCAAACGGTTGATGAACAGCCCAAACCAACGATCCACCATGCTGATCTCGCCGCAATAACAGGCGCGGGCGATCTCCAGGTCTTTTTCGGTGTAACCATCTTCTTTCCAATACCAATAATTCGGCGTGATGTTCTCCCCGGCATAAGCGGGATAATAGGGGCGGACATAGTATTCAGGGGGATCCCAGGGTTCGTGCGGATCCCAGGTGTCGATATAGAGAAAGAACTGCTGGCGATGATGCCGTTCCAACCACTCGATGGCAGTTTTGAACGTTTGCGGGGCAAAGTAATCCTCTTCCCTTTGCCGCAGGCTGATCACATCGTCGTGCTCGGGGCCGGAGCGTTGGCCGCGGATCGAGATGAAATCCTGGAAGCCGCGGTCATAGCCATAACCGTTGCGGGTCAGGAAGGGGGTATCGGCAATGCCCACCGTGAGCAACCCGGCTTTACTCAGCGTCTCCGCCAGGGTGATCTCGTCCTGGGGGAGCGGCCCCCAATCCAGGTAGGAAAAGGTGTATTTGCCGGTCATGAGATCGGCGCGCGCCGGGACGGTGGGGAAGGAAGCCGCGTGGAAGTTATCGAAGACGAGGGAGCGCCGGGCAAACGCGGCCACATTTGGGGCGATGATCGTGGTGTTGCCATAGCAGGGGAGATAATCGCGGCGGAGGGTGTCTGAGAGCACAAGGACTATATTCATATTGGAGAGCATTCTGTAACTCCTCTGGGCTATAAATTCACCGGAGATAAACAGCGATGCACGGGGATGTGTAACTGCTCACCGATCGGCCTCCGGCGGGGGTTGAACCCCCCGCCTGAGATACGAAGCCGTCTGAAGACGGCTAAAATACGTCTCCAGCCCGCTTTCGCGAAGCACCCTTATAGGGCAGCGGGCTTCGCAATCTCAGCCGGTGGATTCATCCACCGGCGACGCGGCGAGAAGTCTCCTGGCTGAGCAGTTACAGTGATGTTTTGATAAACGGACAAATAGCCGCTCGTCTTTTTAGATGACCTTGCTGATCCTTTCGGCGCACTGCCAGCCGGAGGCCAAAGCCGAACCGGCGCTGCCCATGATCAGGTAATCCCCGCAGAAAAAGACGGGATCCTCCTGGGGAGCTTCTTTGAAACCCTTGAGAGCAGCCAGGTATCCCGGGCGGAATGTAGGCACCTTGTGCGGCCAGCGAAAGACTAAAGTATCTTCGATATGCCCCGCCAACGCCGGTTCGAAGCGGATGGCATCAGCCATGATCGTACGAATAAATTCTTCGTTCGACATGGCGGGATCATAGCAACCGGCCTTCAAGGCGGCCATCCCCTGGATACGCCCATCCGGTTTGCGCTCCCAGCCAAGGACGGCCAGCTTCCACGGTTCGCATTGAGGGAAGAAAGCGCCGCCTTTATCGAGGGCGGGAGCGTCCCCTTCGAGGAGCATGAACAACTTGGCCGAAGAGGTATAGTGCACATGGGGGAAGAACGATTTCCAGGCAGAGCGAGGCTGTTCGAATAAATCCAGAACCGCCTCCCCCGGAACTGCAACGACGACGAAATCTGCGTCGAGCGTGCGCGCCGCCCCGTCCTGTAGATAGTGGACTTGCGCGCCCCCGCCCGCCGCCCGATAATCAATACGCACAACGCGGGCATTGTACTCCACGTTGAGACGATCGGCCAGCACCTGGGTGAAGTATCCCAAACCCTCTTTGAAGGAGTAGGTTCTTGTCGAAAGATAGTTGACATAAGATAGGAGCAGCATTTTCCCGGAATAATCGCCGGGAAGATAAGAACACATCACATCCATGGTCGGCTCCACCCAATAATCGAACATCTCGCGGTGGATCTTACGGTTGAAGAATTCTTGCATGGTTTCTGCATCGTCGCCGGGCGCCAGCTCGGGATAGTAGGGATCGTATTTGCGGTAGCGCCAAAAATGAGGGAACAACTTGACCATGCTCAACCGTGCCGCCAGGGAAACCGTGGGCCAGCGCAGATAGGAGGATAGCTTCATGAAATTGACTTTATGGTGCGTATTGCCGCGCACAATGACGACTTGAAAACCGCTATTTTCGTTCTTGAACGGGGAGATCTGGTCGCGGATACCCAACTCATCGACCAATTGAAAGAGATATGCATCCCGGCTGGTCAGGAACGAAGCCCCCGGGTCGATTTGGAATCCTTGCCAGTGGATCGTGATCATGCGTCCCCCTGGCTTGCTGCTCGTTTCGAGGAGCGTGACTTGGCAGCCGAGGCGTTGTAAGCGATAGGCAGCGGTCAGGCCGGCGATGCCAGCACCCACTACAACGATTTTGCGGTCAGCCATGAATTAATCTCCTTCGATTGGAGGAAGTACCCATTTCTGTGGGTAAAAACCTTTCACCACGGAGAGCACAGAGTCCACAGAGGAAAAACCGAAAGTATATCTCCGTGATCTCTGTGTGCTCAGTGGTAAAACAGCAAGGTTCACCCACGATGTTGAGCATTCCTCAGATAGACTCGCAACAAACATTATAACATATACATGTTATAATGTTTGTTCATAAGGGCCATGTCGTACGCTTGGTCCACGATGCTCCAGCTAAATCCAAACAGGAGGCATTTCCATGGCAGAACAGACGCTCGCAAAGGATCGCCCGACGCCGAAGGTCAAAGGACGTTGGGGAACCGTACTCGCTCTCTCGTCCGGTTTCTTCGTGGACAATTTGGAAAATTTCACATTGGAAACCCTGTGGCCATACATGTACGCGGCCATGGGCTGGACGATCGGTATGCTTGGCCCGATCACGGGCATTGTGCGAGCCGAAAGGGTGCTGACTACGCCAATATGGGGATTCCTGGCAGATAAATATCCCCGCAAAGCGCTGCTGGTGATCATGACCGGCATCTGGGGCTTGTGGACGGCGGCGATCGGATTTGTGCATTCGTACTCGGAATTGCTGTGGATCCGGATCATTTCTTCGATCGGGTTGACGGCTTTTTGGCCGATCGCTTTTTCGCTGCTGGGCGACCTCTTCTCCAGCAAGGAGCGGGGGCGCGCTTCGAGCGTCATGTCGGTCATCGGATACACCGGGAACCTGCTCTCCTACATCGTCCTGCCGATTTTGGCCGCCACAGGAAGTGAAGGCTGGAGGATCGGATTCATTGCGATGGGCGTGGCCAGCGCGGTCAGCGGCCTGATCATGCTGGTGGTGAAAGAACCGCCGCGCGGCTCCGCCGAGGAGGAAATCTCGGATGTCCTTGCCGCGGAAGGCGGCGCCAAGCTGAAATTCGAGTTCTCCCAACTCCCGCAGTTGATGAAGAACAATACCTGGATCCTGTTGATGTTTCACTACTTCTGCTTTGCGATCGGCGGCTCAATCCTTTTCGCCTTCTCCTTTACGTGGCTGAACACGCTCTCCTACAGCCAGGCCACCATCCTGGGAGTCACGCCTATCCTGTTCATCGGTTCGCTGGTCGCCTATGCTGCCTCAGGATTCATCTCGGACAAGTTCGAAGCGCGCTGGCAGAATTCCGGGCGATTTTGGCTTGGGTTGGGCTCCTTGTTGTTCGTCGTTTTCGGCTTTACCGGGTTCGTCCTGATCGGGCAATCCTCGATTGCCGCCCTCTATCTCTTTGGTTTCCTCATCGGCATTGGGATGGGCAGCATCGAAACCGGCGTGCGCGTGCCACTCTCGCAAAATGTGCTGCCACCGGAGCTGCGCGCCACCGGACGAGGGTTTTTGGACATGGTCGTCGCCGGCTCAGGGGCGGCCGCCCTGATCGTATTTGGCCTGGTTCTCGACAGACCGGGCCAATCGTTCACCATGCTGTTGTTGGTCGTCCCGGCAGCGGTATTCCTCAGCACCCTGTTTTGGCTGCCGATCCTGCGCACATATCCGAAAGACCGGAAAGCCTTACATTTGCGGTTGACAGGGCAGAGAGAAAAAATTCTTAAAACACAGTAACTTGGAGAAATCATGAGCTGGCAAGGTTATATGACACCAGCTCATGAATTGCTCTTTCTGGTTGAAACGCAATGGAAGACCTGATGCTCGATACCAACTCATTCACACCCCTTTATGAACAGGTCCGTGTGCGCATAATGGAACGGATTAGCGCGGGTGAATGGGATGACGGTTCCCCGCTGCCCTCCGAGCAGCAGCTTGCCGAGCAGTATGGGGTCAGCCGGATCACCATCCGCCAGGCGATCTCCGAGATCGCAAGAAGCGACTTTTTGTATAAGAAGCAGGGAAAAGGGACATTCGTCAAAGCCAGGGGAGCTTATTACCTATTGGGAGGCGCACAGGATTTTCCCAAGTATGCTCAAGCGCTGGGGAAAACAGGCAAGTCGGAAGTGCTTGCATCCGAATGGATGGCTGCCGACGAGGCCATTGCAGAACGGTTGAAGCTACCTGTTGGGGAAAGGGTCCTGCGCATCAAGTTGTTGCGCTATCTCGAAAATGAGGTGGTTGGCTGGCAGGCGATTTATTTATCTCCCGAGATCGGCGATCTGGTGGAACTCGAAACATTGGAAAAGCAACAAGCCCTCAATATCCTCTTACGCGTGAAGGGCAGGCAGGTGGCTGAAACGCTGGTGGTTCAGGGCGCGCGGCTGGCGGCGGAACAGGATATCGCATTGCTGGGTTGTGAAGCTCGTTCCCCGATCCTCTACTCCATCTTTACCGAGCTTGGAATCAAGGGGAAGCCTTACTCATATTCTGAAGTGGCATTCAGGGCAGATCGGTTCAAATGGGTATTCAAAGTCGTCGGTTCATAAGGATTGTCGGAGGCGCAAACCGGCATGGTTGACCTGGTCATCACTCATGGTACGCTCCTCACCCTGGATGAGAATGATACGATCATCGAAGATGGGGTGATCTTGATCGAGAAGGGGCGGATCATCTCGGTTGAGCGGGGTGTCAACGGGCTCAGTCCACTATACCCCCAAGCGAAAGTAATTGACGCCTCCGGCATGGTGGTGATGCCGGGATTGGTGAATACACACACTCATTTGGGAGCGACCATCATCCGGGGGATATCGGACGATGTGGATGGGATGGATTGGATGCCGTTGAACTGGTCGGTCATGGCGCACATCACGAAAGAGGACTTGTACCTGGCCGCCTTGATCGGGATCGCTGAGATGATCGCCAGCGGCACGACCTGCTTCAACGATAGTTACCAGGATATCGAGCAGACTGCCCGAGCAGTGGCTGAAACCGGACTGCGCGCTGACCTGGCCGCCGGCCTGACCGAGCGGAACGGCAAAAAGGATGCCCAGCGTCTGCTCGACGTGGCCAGGGATTTCGTGGCCGAGTGGCATGGGAAAGCGGATGGCCGCATCCGCGCCCGGCTGGGGCCACATGCGCTCTATACCTGTTCAACGGAATACGTCCTGAAGGCGCGCCAAATCGCCAATGACTTGGGCGTGGGCATGCACATGCACCTGGCTGAATCCCCCCTGGAAATGCGGATGGTGAAGAATAAGGCAGGAGAGACCTCGGTCCAGCATCTTCATGCCCTCGGCGTGCTGCAGCGGGATTTCTTCATCGCGCACGCCCTGACCATCAACGAAGAGGACATGCGCATCATCGCCGAGGCCGGCTGCGGCATCGCCCATTGTCCGCAATCCCTGGGTAAATTGGGCGCCTATCCATTTCCCGCGGTGGATGCGTGGATGCGCGCCGGCATCAATGTGGGCATCGGCACGGATGGGGTTGCCAGCAATAACAACCTGGACCTCTTCGAAGAGTTGCGCTTTGCAGCTTTGACGCGCAAGCTCTTCGCCCGTGATGGCCGGACGCTACCGGCGAGGCAGGTTATTCGGATGGGGACGATCATGGGCGCCAGGGCGCTTGGGCTGGGGGATGAGATCGGTTCTTTGGAAATCGGGAAGAAAGCCGATATCATCCTGGTGGATGTTCGCAAACCGCACCTTGCACCCTTCCACAATATCTATGGACTTTTGGCCTATAGCGCCCTGGGCTCGGATGTGGATAGCGTGATCGTGGATGGCAAAGTGTTGATGGAGCACCGGCATTTCACCACACTGGATGTGGAGGATATTCTCGAACGCGCCCAGGGGGCATTCACCAATTTGCTCAAACGCGCCGGCTGGAAATACAGCCTTGCCGAGCCTACGCAAAATATCGCGACAATGATGAAACTCAAGGCAACACAGCAATCGCTGAAAATCTTCCAGGCAATGGTGGGAGGCAAAAAAGAATAATGCGCACGGCAATCATCGGCGGCAGCGGTTTCGATAAGATACCCGATTTTCGGGCGGCTTCCAAGATCATCGAAACACGTTACGGGCAGGTGGAAGTATTTATGGGCGAGGGTGAAGCCGAGGATCTCCTATTCCTCCCCAGGCATGGTTCCACTCACCAGACACCGCCCCATCGCATCAATTACCGTGCGAACATGCTGGCCCTGAAACAGTTGGGGGTGCGGCGGGCGCTGGCACTCTTCACCGTAGGCTCCCTGGACGAGGCTCATCCCCCTGGCTCGATCAGCGTATTGGATCAATTTATCGATTTTTCTTATGGACGGGAGGCTACGTTTTTCGACGGCGGCGGAAGCGGCCTGGTGCATACCGAGGTGACCGATCCCTTCTGCCCGGCGCTGCGGGGGCGGCTTCTGGAAGCGGCGTCCGAACGCGGGGTGGAGGTGCTCCCCTCAGGAACCTACGTCTGCACAAACGGGCCACGTTTCGAGACGGCCGCGGAAATCAGCATGTTCGCCCAATTAGGCGGCCACGTTGTCGGTATGACGGGCGTGCCGGAAATCCCCCTGGCGCGCGAAGCCGGAATTCATTACGCAGCGATGGCTATCTCCGTCAACTGGGGCGCTGGATTGAAGGGAAAAGTGAAGGTCGAGACCGGCAACCTGGCAAACATGCACGCCGTTCTCATCCCACTCTGCATGGAAGTTCTACGGACTCCCGAACCGGCGCCGTGCGTTTGCGAAACCAGCCTCCTTGTACTCCACCCGCCATCCGTGTAAACATCCCATTGCGAACTAAGCTGAGTGTTTCAGGTTCCTTTGCCATTACTCCCTCCTGCACTCCTTGCAAGGACAGAGCGCCCGCAAGTAGCGCCAGTCGTAGATGCCGAAGCCGTGACCATCCTCCCAGAGCGGGGTGATGGCGTACGAGCCGACCGGGGCCAGGTTGGTCAAGCGCGTGGCAGGTGAATCGGGCAATTGCGCCTCGAAGACTTCCGGCAGAGGATCGCCGCCCATCTTTTCGTGCCCGCCGCGGCATTGGGCGCAGGGGCAGCCGGCGCGCAGCAGGGAAAAGGAGTAAACGCTGGTATGGCCGTCGTCCCAGACGACGGTCAGTTCTTTGGTTTGGCGGTTGGCGGTAAGAGATGTAGGTTTCATTTCTTTTTTTTACCACGAAGGGCACAAAGGGTCACGAAGGTTTTTTCCTTTGTGTTACTTAGTGTCCTTAGTGGTTGAGTCCTCTTCTGTGTACTTGGGGGTGAGGTCTTAGGGCGAAGGGATCACGGATAAATAATCCTGCACCGCCCAGCCGGAACGCGCCTGGTCGTAGGGGGCGGTGAGGTACCACCAGGTGTAACCATTGGCTTGCACGGGACCATCGGTGATCTTATAGACCTCGGCGTCGTAACCCAGGAACAGGGCGGCGTTATTCAGCCCAGGCTGGGCGCGCAGGTGCAGACCCTGGCCCTCGGTGCCGCTGATCTGCACGTAGACGCCGACGGCATACGCCCCCGGCAGAGGCGTGGGCGTGGCAGTAATGAGCGCCGCATCCGGCGTAGGTGTCAGGGTGGGAATAACATAGGTCGGCGTGGATGTCGGGGCGGGGATGATGGTCAAAACGGCAAAAGCAGACCCAGAGACCTGCCCTGAGGCGGTAGAGGAAGGAGCCGGCGTGGAGCCGTTGGGTTGTATCCAGACGAAATAGGCCAACGTCGCGCCCAATAAGAGGATGGCAAAGAAGAACGCGCCCAGGAACACCTTGAAGTTCAATATGCTTTTCATATCAAACCGGCAGCAGGAAGAAAGCCAGGCTGAGGATAAGGTAGACCGCGATCAAGGCGCCGCCTTCCAGCCAGGTCGATTCGCCATCTGATGAAACCAGCGCGGCGACGATCACGCCTGCCAGGAGAGCAAGCAACTCGAAGGTGTTGAAGATCAACGTAAGCGGATGCCCCAACGCCAGGCTGATGAAGACCAGCAGCGGCGCGACGAGCAAGGCGATCTGCAAGCTGGATGAGATCGCAATCTCCACACTGAGCGACATCTTGTTCTTCGCGGCAACCTGCACCGCCACCAGATGCTCGGCAACGTTACCGATGATCGGGATAAGGATAATGCCCATAAAGAACTCGGAGATGCCCAACGCCTTCCCGACCGGCTCGACGACGCCCACCAGCACCTCGGAGAGCCAGACGATACCCAGCGTGGCGAGGGCGAGGACGATCAGCGCGGTAGCGAGCGGCCAGTGATGCGCAACGGATTTTGGCGCGGGTTCCTGGGTGACCGGCGTATCCCCCGACTTGGAGGCGGCAAGCAGCCCAAGGCCGTAGAGGACGATCATGACCAGCGCAACACCCAAGCTGAGAGCTTCCACTCTCGGGCTGCCTTCCGGCCCGATGGAATGGCTGAACAGCGAGGGGACGACCATGGCGACCACGGCCAGGATCAGCAAGATGGCGTTGCGGCTGGCATGACGCCGGTCGAAGGTTTGCAAGCCATGCCGGATGCCTCCAATGGTGAAAGAGAAGCCCATTACCAGCAACAGGTTGCCGAGGATGGAGCCTGTAATGGAAGCCTTGACCAGCTCGAGCAACCCAGCGCGCACGGCGACGATGGTAATGATCAGCTCGGCAGCGTTCCCCAGGGTGGCATTGAGCAGACCGCCGATGCGCGGACCGGTGTATTCGGCCAGGGCTTCAGTGGCCTCGCCAATGTAGGCAGCCATCGGGATGATGCCGATGCAGGCAAAAATGAAGGTTGCCAGCAGCGGCCAGCCAAGCAATTCGGCAGCCAGCACGAACGGCAGGGCAAGGAGAAAGAAAATGAGGGGGTTTTTGGTAATAAAGTTTATTAGTTTCTTCATGGCGCGGCCTCCAACCGCAACCAACATGGCGCAAGTCTGAGACATGCGCTACATTCATGGCGCAAGTCTGAGACTTGCGCTACAGTCACTGCGCAAGTCAGCGACTTGCGTTACAGTCATTGCGCAAGTCAACGACTTGCGCTACAGTCTGGCCTGCCCGCAGAGACGTTGCGCGGCGGCGGGAGGCATCAGCACGCGTAAGGCGCGCGGCGCAACCGTGAGTGTGGCTTGTTGACCGCCCAGCATCGGTTCGCCGTCCATCTGGAGTGAAAACGGCGTGTCGGACTCGATGCGCGCCTCGCGGAAGGGCAGGCAACGCGCCTGGTCGGATGTCACGTGGCGTCCGGCGGTCATGTCGAAGAAGTGGCGGAAGGCGTCGGCCAGATTGTCGCCGCTGAGCAGCCAGAGGTCCATCTCGCCGTCGTCGAGGTAAGCCTGGGGTGAGATCTCGGCAAGCCCGCCGAGGTAATGGCGAATGTTACTGGCTACAGCTAGCAGGTAGTGACCTTCGACGCGCTGTTCCTGCGCCCAGACACGCAGGTTCATGCCATGCCAGATGGTCGCGCTCCAAACCGCCGTGGCGAAAAATTCCGGCACGGCGAGATACTTCTCGAAGCGTTTGCGCGGTTCTAGCTTGCGGACGGTGAGCGCGTCCAGGCCGATGCCGGCCCACATCAAGAATGGTTGGTCGTTGCACAAGCCCAAGTCCACCGCGCAGATGGGCGCCTTCGCCAGGATACGGGTATTCTCCCTTAATGCGCCCAAGTGACCCAAAGTAAAGGCGTGCAAGCCGATCTCGCGCGCCCAGACATTGGCCGTGCCGGCTGGAAGTACGCCCAGCGCCGTCTGCGAACCGATCAGCCCGGCGGCCACCTGCCCTACCGTCCCATCGCCGCCGATGGCGAAGACGGCGCGGAAGTTCTCAACGGCGGCCTGGCGCGCCAGTTGCGTGGCGTGGCGGACGTTGATCGTCTCAGCCACCTCGACGCGCCAGCCAGCCTCGTTCAGCTCGCGGATGACTCCGCCCACGAAGGGTCGCACCGAAAAACGGCCCGCAGCCGGATTGTAGATTAGCAGGGTGTCGGCCATTGCCCCAATTATACGGGAAAAGGCGCATGTTATAATCCAATTTATGGAAGACCGACAACGGTTGAACAACCGTTACCAACTGCTCGAAACGCTCGGCCGGGGGGGCATGGCGCGTGTTTACCGCGCCCGCGACTTGATGCTGGAGCGATACGTGGCGGTCAAGATCCTGCGTGAGGATCACTTGCTCGACCCGACCTTTCAGGATCGCTTCCGACTGGAGGCCAGGGCGGCTGCCAATCTCTCCCATCCGAACATCGTCACCGTGCACGACTTTGGCCTGGACGACGGCAAGCTGTTCATCGTCATGGAATACGTCCCCGGCACCGACTTGAAGACGCTGATCCAACGGCGCGGCCGCTTCACACCTGAGGAGGCGCTGCCGCTTGTCATCCAGGCTTGCGCCGGCATCGGCTACGCCCATCGCGCCGGCCTCGTCCACTGCGATGTGAAGCCGCAGAACATGCTGGTCACGCCCGACCAGCGTCTCAAGGTGGCCGATTTCGGCATCTCGCGCGCCCTGGCATCCATTCGCCCCGGCGAGCGCACCGACGTGGTCTGGGGGTCGCCACAATATTTCTCGCCTGAACAGGCCAGCGGCGCGGTGCCTTCGCCGGCTTCGGATGTTTACTCGCTGGGTGTGGTGCTGTACGAGATGCTGACCGGAAGCCTGCCCTTCGATGCGACCACCGCCACCAAGCTGGCGCGCCTGCATCTCGCGGTGACGCCTCCTCCCTTGGGTGAAGCGCTGCCGGATGCTTCGCCCGCCCTCGAACAGATTTTAATCAAGGTGCTATCGAAAGAGCCCTCGGCGCGCTATCGAACAGCCGATCAATTTGGACGCGTTTTGCAGACCTTCGGCAACGCCCGGACTGCCCCACCGCTGACCTCAACCACTGAGATGGCTTCTGTTACGGCGGCTCCTGCCCAGCCTGAACCTGGTGCGCAGCGCGCAACGCATCCTCGTACCATTATAGAACCCCCTGCCCAGCCTGAGCCGGTTGCCTCACCCAGCGCGAACATTGACTGGGCCGCCGTGGGACTCGGCCTGTTAGCGCTGCTGGCGGTCGGTGGACTGGTGCCGTTCTGGGTGTGGGTCTACTTCGTGTATAATCCGCCAATCCGGTAACCAGTCGGCAGGTCTCACACGTCACTCGTCACACGTCACGCGTCACACGTCTCACACCGATGCCCTCCAAATACATCCTAGCCCCCTCCATCTTATCGGCAGATTTCACTTGCTTAGGAGAGCAGATCCGTGAATGTGAACGCGCCGGCGCAGACTGGATCCATGTGGACGTGATGGATGGTCATTTCGTGCCGAACCTGACGATGGGGCCATTCGTCGTGGAGGCCTGCCGCAGGGCAACCCAATTGCCGTTGGATGTCCACCTGATGATCGAGTCGCCGGAGCGCTTGCTGGAGGCCTTTGCCAAGGCCGGGGCAAGCCGCCTGACCGTTCACGTAGAAACCTGCCCGGATTTATCCAGCACATTGAAAACGATCCAATTGCTCGGCTGTCTGGCGGGTGTAACGTTGAACCCGGACACACCCGTTTCGGCGATCGAGCCGGTGCTGCCACTGGTGGACCTGGCGCTGGTGTTGACCGTCAACCCGGGTTACTCCGGCCAGGCTTTCCTGCCAGAAACTACGCCCAAGGTGGCTGCCCTGCGCGGCATGTTGGACGCGCTCGGTTCCACGGCTTGGCTGGAGGTGGATGGCGGAATCTCGGCACGCACCCTGCCACAGGTTCGAGAAGCGGGCGCGACCGCCTTCGTAGCCGCCCATGCCGTGTTCGACCATCCACAAGGTATTACCGCGGGCATCCGGGAGTTGAGAGAGAAGATGGATGACGGAGTCAGGCTGTCTAAAAAGTCATGCTGAGCGCAGCGAAGCATCTCCCCGTTAATGAGGAGACCCTTCGCTCCGCTCAGGGTGACAGGTACTTTCGGGACAGCCTCCAGCGACGACTGGAGTCGTCGCACTCCGGAGTGGTGAGGAAAACAAAATCACGGCTCAGCGCCGTGATCTTGGGAGTAGGGCGGGTTCCCATACCCGCCAGGCGGCAAAGAATGCCGTCCTACTTGGCGGCAAAGAATGCCGCCCTACTATGCGGTCTTCACCAGCGTGCGGATGCACTTGGCGCAGAGCAGTTTTTGCACCTTGCGGCTGTTCTCGATCACCGTCACCTTCTGCAGGTTCGGGCGGAAGGCACGATTGGTCGCCCGCATCGAGAAGGAGCGATTGTGACCGAAGGTGGTCGTTTTACCACAGTGAGCGCACTTAGCCATCTTTCAATTTCCTTTCTTACGTATAATTGCTAAAAGCGGCTGATTTTACCATAAATCGCATCCTTCTACAAGAAACGTTGTTAATATAGCAGAGGTCAGACAATGGGCGAAGAAACTACCACTTTAGGCACCATCCACATCTCGCCAAAAGCCGTGGCGACCATCGCTTATCACGCCGCATTACAATCCTACGGCGTGGTTGGCCTGGCACCCAAGAACCTGGCGGAAGGCCTGGCGAGCAGCATCACGCATGTACCGGCGCACGGCATCTCGGTGCTTTACAACGGCGAAGAGGTCGACATTGACATCCACGTCATCGTGGAATACGGCACACGCATCACCTCCGTCGCCAGCAGCGTAGCCAATACCGTCCGCTACCAAGTGGAAAAGGCGCTGGGTATGTCGGTGCATAACATCAATGTCCACGTCCAGGGCTTGCGCGTCAGCAACCCAGATTAGCCGTAAGGCGAAATTAATTTCGCCATACAGTGCGAAATAAATTTCGCCTTACCTGTCAGGAGATTTCGATTGATCAGTCCAGAAGCACAGGCGCGGCTCGAACAATTTAAGGCCATGCCGATCGACGGCCAGGCGCTCAAGAAACTGGTGGAGGCCGGCCTCACCTGGTTACGCGCCAACCAACAAACGGTCAACGCGCTCAACGTTTTCCCCGTGCCGGATGGCGATACCGGCACGAACATGGTGTTGACCATGCAATCGGCCTGGGCCGAGATTGACAACCTGGGCCACCGCAACGTCGGCCAGATGGCCGCGGCGGTCTCTCAGGGGGCGTTGATGGGGGCGCGTGGCAACTCGGGCGTCATCCTTTCGCAACTGTGGCGTGGCTTTGCGCGTGCCCTGCACAACCAGGAGAATTTGGATGGACCCGGCCTGGTGCGCGCGTTTGCCGAGGCGCGCGATACGGCCTATAAGGGCGTCGTCCGCCCGGTGGAGGGGACGATCCTGACCGTGGCCAAGGACGTGGCCTCGGCCGCTAAGTACGCCCTGGCCGAGACCCAGGACCCCTTCGAGATCCTGGAGCGCGTGGTACCGGCCGCGGATGCTTCTGTTGAGCATACGCCGGAGCTGCTGCCAGTGCTGAAGCAGGCGGGTGTAGTTGATTCGGGCGGCAAGGGCTTGTTCTATATCCTGGAAGGGATGCTGCGCTACGTGTATGGACAGCCGCTCGATACACCGCTGGCGACCGTCCAGCCGCTTTCGGCGATGAACCTGGAAAATACGCTCGAATCCATCGAACCGGGACAGGATTTCGAGGTGGTCGTGGATTTCGTCCCCTCCGGCTCGCTCGACCTGCAGAAATTCTATGGCGAACTTGAGACGATGGGCACATCCATCCAGGTGGGCGAGGGCGAGGGGATGTACCGGATGCACATCCACGTGCCGACCGAGAACCGCTACCATCCGATTGACTACGTGATGACTCTCGGCACAATTACCAAAGTTGCGATGGAAAACCTACTCGCCCAGATGGATGCGGTCGGTCAGAAGGCCAGTCCCGATAGCATTGAACTAGCCAACGTCGAGCCAGGCCAGATCGCCGTCGTCGCCGTCTCGCCGGGACGGGGCATCGCGCGCGTCTTTGCCAGCCTGGGCGTGGCCGCCATCGTCGAGGGCGGGCAGACGATGAATCCCAGCACGCAGGAGATCCTGAGCGCGTTCGAGAATCTGCCCACCGATAAGGTCATCATCCTGCCGAACAACAAGAACATCATCCTGGCGGCGCAGGCGGCCAAGGATGTGACGGTCAAGAACGTGCATATCGTCCCGAGCCGCACCATCCCGCAGGGACTGGCTGCCATGATGCAGTTCAACCCGGCCGGCGATGCCGAAGCTGTAGCTGCCAAGATGGGCAAGTCGCTCGGCGATGTGACCTCTGGCGAAATCACCACCGCGACACGCACAGTGGAAATAGATGGCGTTTCTGTGGAAAAGGGGCAGGTTATTGCATTGATGAACGGCAAGCTTGTGCTTTCCGCGGCTGCGGTGGAAGAGGCATGCATGGGCTTTTTGGACAAAGCAGAAGCCGCCTCGCACGAACTGATCACGCTATTCTACGGCGAGGACCTGGCGCAGAGCGAGGCGGCCCGTCTGGTGGACGTGATCCGCGCGGCGTACCCCTCGCAAGAGATCGAGCTGCAATACGGCGGCCAACCGCATTATCAACTGATCATCTCCGTCGAATAGAATAGATGAAAATCTCATTGGTCACCGACAGCACATCCGATATTTCCGCGGAACTGTGCGCCGAGCATGGCATCGAGATCATCCCGGCCATCCTCAACCTTGGAGATGAAAGCTATCAGGATGGCAACGGGTTGACGCGCGAGGAGTTCTACCAGCGCCTGCCATCCTTGCCGGTTCCGCCCACCACTGCGGCGCCTTCGGTGGGCAGTTTCCTGGAACGCTACGAACGGCTTTTCACCGCCGGGGCATCACAAATCCTTTCCTTTCATCCATCCGAACGCTTGAGCGGAATCTTCAACTCGGCGCGCCTGGCGGCCGAGCATTTTGGCGAGCGCGTGCGGGTGATAGATAGCGGCCAGATCACGCTCGGCATGGGTTTCCAAGTGCTGGCTGCCGCCGAGGCCATCGCCCGCGGCGCACTTCTCGAAAATATTTTGGGGTTGGTCGAGGGTATTAAGCAGCGCGTGCGGGTTGTCGCCCTGTTAGATACGATGACATACCTGAGGCGCAGCGGGCGGGTCTCGTGGGCCAAGGCAGTGGTCGGCGAGCTGCTCAACATCAAGCCGCTGGTCGAACTTCGTTTTGGCATTGTCGAGCGTCTGGCGCAGGTGCGCACCCGTTCGCAAGGCATCCAACGCTTGACTGATGCACTTCATTCGTGGGGGCCGCTTGAACGGTTGGCCATCTTGCACACCAACGCCGAGGGCGATGCGCGCCAACTGCTCGAGGAACTCAAACCCAGATTGCCCATCCCGCCGCTGATCGTCAATGTCACCACGGTCATCGGCACCCACGTCGGACCGAATGGGCTGGGTTTGGCCGCGGTGCCGGCGCCCGGTGGATGATTTTGGCGCACTTTGTACAAATCTGCAATACAATTGCATATTTGTACAACATATACTATAATATCATTAGCTACCCTCCATTTCGGTAACTGGAGAGTTGATAATGATCGTAAGAACCCTGACTGCTAAAATCATTTCCCTGGTGCAGAGCTTCCGGGTTATCACCCTCACCGGCCCGCGCCAATCCGGCAAGACCACCTTGGTCCGAGCCGCCTTTCCAAACTTGCCCTATGTTTCCCTCGAAGAGCCGGATATTCGCCAAATAGCGTTGACCGATCCGCGCGGTTTTCTCGCCAACTACCCGACTGGCGCAATCCTGGATGAAATCCAGAACACCCCTGATCTGTTTTTTTACCTCCAGAGGATCGTGGATGAAAACCGGCAAATTCAATTCATCCTGACGGGCTCCTCGAACTTCCTCTTGATGGAAAAGATCAGTCAAACCCTGGCGGGGCGCACCGCAGTGCTGCACCTGCTCCCATTTTCCTTTGCCGAGTTGGCGCCGGGTGTGGCCTCCTACGAAAGCCAGATCTTCAAAGGACAGTACCCGCGCATTTACGACCGGAATATCGCCCCCGTCGATTTTTACCCGGCTTACATCCAGACATACGTCGAAAAGGATGTACGTCTGATAAAAAATATCGACGACATCAACGCTTTCATCCATTTTACCCAGTTATGCGCCGGGCGCATTGGGCAACTGCTCAACCATGCCAGCCTTGCGAGCGACGCCGCCATCAGCCTGAACACAGCCAAAGCCTGGCTATCCATTCTGGAGAGTTCCTACATTCTGTATCGCCTGCAACCCTACTACCGAAATTTCAGCAAGCGGCTGGTTAAATCGCCCAAACTCTATTTCTACGATACAGGCGTCGCTTGTTCCCTGCTTGGAATCCGGGATGAGAGCCAGATCAACCTGCACTACATGAAAGGCGTGCTTTTCGAGAACTTGATCCTGAATGAGTTCATCAAACGCAGCCTCCATCGCGGTGAGAACCGCCAGCCATATTTTTGGCAGGACAATCATGGGAAAGAAATTGATTGCATATTGGTCGATGGCGAGAAGGTCACCCCGGTTGAGATCAAGTCTGGCAAGACGATGTCCACCAGTTACTTCGACAATCTTCACTACTGGAGGCGATTGGCGGGCTTGCCAGAAGATTATGGCTATGTTGTCTATGGCGGGGACCAATCACTGCAAACTAGCGCAGGCGCTTATGTCAGTTGGCGGCAACTCGAGCGCATCCCGGATTAGATAAAAAGCACTTTTCAGGTAAAATATCCCCATGCTGCCCTCACTGGAGAAACTCCGCAAGCTCTTCCGCCTCGAACACGACAACGGCTACCAAGATCGCGCCGTCATCGGAGGTCTGGCCAGGATACTCGATTTCTGGGAGGCGGAGGCGCGCCACGAAGGGATGCCTGAGGAACACGTGCAGGCCGTCTCGGCATGCCTGCGGGTCTATCACGACCGGGCGCAGCCGGAGCGGGCTGAATCGCTGAAAAGGCTTTGGAAATTACTCCAGGGATTGCCTCCCGCGGCGGAAGCTTCGCCTGTGGCCGCGACCACACCTAGCGCCGACCTTCCGCCTGCTCCTCCCTCCACTCCTGCCGCGGACATTGCTCCTGCTCCCGTTGTCGAGACGGTTGCGCCGGCCTCGGCTGCGGAAACCCCCACCACGGAACCTGCCCTTCTTCCCTCGCAGCGCCCACCCTTCCGGCAAGCGCCCGATACCGAGCCCCCCCTGCTCCCCTCGCAGCGCCCGCCCTTCCGGCAAGCACCGGATACCGAGACTGCCCTGCTCCCTTCGCAGCGCCCGCCCTTTCGGCCTGCGCCCGAAAAAGGCCGCGCCGAGGCGCGCCCCGGCGGAGTCACCAGCAAGACGCCGGTTGCCCTCAATGCCTCGTTGACGGTGCTCGCAGGCGTCGGGCCGCGCCATGCCCAGACGCTCGAAAAGCTCGGCCTGCGCACCCTGGGCGACATGCTCTACAACTTCCCGCGTCGCTACGACGATTACAGCCAATTGAAACCCATCCACCGCCTGATCTACGGCGATGAAGTGACCGTCATCGGCACGATCCAGTCAGTCAACAGCCGCCCGGTGCGAGGCGGCTCTACAACCATCACCGAGGCGATCATCTCTGATGGCACCGGCAGCCTGCGCCTGACCTGGTTCAACCAACCGTGGCTTTCCAACAAACTTAATAGCGGCGATTCCATCTCCGTCTCCGGCAAGATCGATCAGTATCTTGGCCGCCTGGTGATGTACAGTCCCGATTGGGAATCGGTTGAAGTGCAAAACCTGCACACCAACCGCATCGTGCCGATCTACCCACTGACGGCCAACATCACCCAGAAATGGCTGCGTAGCCGGATGAAGGATGTGATCTCCTACTGGGCGCCCAAGCTGACCGACCACCTGCCAGCCTCCATCCGCTCGGCGGCGGAACTGCCCGACCTGAACAACGCGCTCGCGCAAGTCCATTTCCCCGACAGCCAGGAAAAACTTCATCTCGCGCGCCAGCGGCTGGCTTTTGACGAAATCTTTTTCCTGCAAATGGGCGTGCTGCGCCAAAAGCGCGACTGGCAGGCCGCTGCGGCACGCGTCTTCAGCGTGCCAGAGGAATGGCTGGAAGGACGCGTTCACGCCCTGCCATTTGCCCTGACGAACGCCCAAGGACGTGCCCTTGTCGACATTCGCAAAGACCTGGCATCTGGCAAACCGATGAACCGGCTGCTGCAAGGCGATGTTGGCTCGGGCAAGACCGTAGTCGCCGCTTTAGCAACTGCCATCATCACCGCGGGCGACGCGCAGGCCGCGATCATGGCTCCCACCTCGATCCTGGCCGAACAGCACTTCCGCAACCTGGGGACGCTGTTGACTGGCGAGGGGAAAATGCCTGAGGCGGCGCTGCGACTGATGCTCGGCGACACGCCTGAGTCCGAGAAGGAGGCGATCCGCGCTGGGCTTGCGGATGGCAACGTCAAAGTCGTTATCGGCACACACGCCTTGATCGAGGATCCGGTCACGTTCAAGGATTTGCAGCTAACCGTAATCGACGAGCAGCACCGCTTTGGCGTCGAACAGCGTGCAACGCTGCGCGCCAAGGCGACCAATCCGCACCTGCTGGTGATGACCGCCACACCCATCCCGCGCTCGCTGGCGCTGACGGTTTATGGCGATCTCGATCTTTCAGTGATGGATGAGATGCCGCCTGGCCGCCAGGCGATTGAAACCCACGTGCTGACGCCGCGCGAGCGCGAACGCGCCTATACCCTGATACGGTCGCAGGTTGCCGAAGGCCGCCAGGCATTCGTAATTTACCCGCTCATCGAGGAAAGTGAAAAGAGCGACTTGCTCGCGGCCACTGCCGAGAAGGTGCGCCTGCAACAGGAGGTTTTCCCAAAGTTGACGGTCGGCCTTTTGCACGGACGCCTGCGTCCCGACGAGAAAGAGGATGTCATGCTGCGCTTCCGGGCTGGCGAGTTCCACGTACTGGTCTCCACCACCGTGGTGGAGGTGGGCGTGGATATCCCCAATGCCAGCGTCATGCTCATCGAAGGCGCCGACCGCTTCGGCCTGGCACAGCTTCACCAATTGCGCGGGCGCGTGGGACGCGGCGCAGCCCAATCGTATTGCTTGCTCATCCCGACCCGCGGCGAGGCTGTAGAGAACGAACGTCTGGCAGCCATGGCTGAGACCAATGATGGCTTTGTGTTGGCCGAGCGCGACCTGCAACAACGCGGGCCAGGTGAATTCTTGGGGACGCGCCAATCCGGCTACGCCGGCCTGCGCCTGGCCTCGTTGACCGACGTGCGCATGATCGAGAAGGCGCGCGCCCAAGCGCAAATGCTGTTCGAGCGAGATGGCGACTTGCAAATGCCCGAAAACCAGCTTCTTGCCGAAGCCATGAAACGCTTTTGGGGCGGCGGCAAGGGAGATGTGAGTTAACCATGGTACGTGCCCTCTTTCCTGGTACTTTCGACCCCATCCATTACGGTCACATCAACATTGCCGAGCGTGCTGCCCGTCTCTTCGACGAGTTGATTATCGCCGTGTACGACAAGCCGTTGAAATCATTGCTGTTCCTGCCAGAGGAGCGCATTGCTCTGGTCGAAGAGACCTTCAAGGATCATCCCAAGATCCACGTCGTCGGCTACAGCGGGCTGACCGTCAACACCTGCCGCCAGATCGGGGCGCAGGTCGTCGTACGTGGGTTGCGCGTCTTCTCGGATTTCGAGTTCGAGTTTCGCATGGCGCTGGCGAACCACCGCCTGGCGACGGATATCGAAAGCATCGCCCTGATCACCGACGAGGAGCACACTTTCCTTTCGTCCAGCACAGTGCGCGAGATCGCTTCGCTGGACGGCGATGTCTCCAGCATGGTGCCACCGCATGTAGAGAAAGCACTTAAAGTGAAATTAAGCGGCATGAGCGAGAGGCAAAATACCCCCAACGCGCTGCGCGATTAACGCAAATCAAGGGTAAAATAGAGACGCGGAGGAGCATATGGATATCCTTCATCTTGTTGACCGCCTGGAAGAACTCTTCAACACAAGCCGTCCCATCCCACTGACCCACAATGTGATCGTGGATGAGGACCGCCTCCTGGACCTCATTGACCAGATGCGAATTTCCATCCCGGAAGAGGTCAAGAAAGCTCAGCAGGTATTTTCCCAAAAAGACCGCGTCGTGGCGCAGGCGCAAGAAGAGGCGAATCGCACCCTGGCGCTGGCGCGTGAAAAAGCCGATGGCTTGATCGAGAAGGAAAACGTGGCCCAGGAAGCGCAGAAACGTTACAACCAGATCCTGGAGCAGGCGCGCATCGAAGCTGAAAATATCAAGGCCGATGCGGACCAATATTCCATGGATGCCCTGCAAAATTTGGAAGTGGAGCTGGAGCGTATCACCCAGCAAGTGCGCAATGGCATTCGGGTGTTGGAGGAAAAGAAAGCGGCCGCAGGCGTACAAACGCCAAACGGATGAAAAGCAGCTTTGCTGGTTTCGAGTCAAAAAAAAGACGACGCGCCCGTCGTCTTTTTTTAATGGGGTGTTGATTGGCTAACGATACGGCACATGTAGGAAGCCACTTTTATCTGCGAAATCCATCTCCTGGGTGATGATGCCCAAAGGCGTCATCCCGATCACGAAGCGCTGCGCTTCGCTGCCTTGATATGAGGGCAATTCGAAGTAGAACATCGTGTAACCGCTGGTATAGTAAACGATGTCGCCATTCGCCAAACGCTCTGTCTGCTTCAAGTATCCCCAAGGCTTGCTGCCCGGCTGATAAGTTGTCGGTAACAGGTTGAATTTTTCCAGGACATACGTGGCAAAGTTGGGGGAGTCGAATCCTTCCGCCAGCGAAGCGCCGGCGGGATTCCAGCGAACTGCGTTATTCCTTTGCAAATCGAGGATGTAAAGGAGCAATTTCGCTTGCGGCGTATTTTGGCTTTCAAAATTCTTGAAAGCCATCGGGTCAATCTGGATGGCATGCTGGACGAAGATTCGCGCCGACTCCAAATCGCTTTTTGCGTCGGCCAGTTCGTTCTTGGTCGTTGTCAGTTCGTTCTTGGTGTCTACCAGTTCTGTCCGAGTCTGGTCGAGCAAGGTGTTCGCAGCATCCAGCTCGGATTGCGCATTGGCCAACTGGGCGGTGGCGGCGTCTAATTTGGATGTGGTGGCATCCAACTGCGCCTGCACTTCGGACATTTGCGTTTCCAAGGTGGTTAGTTTCTGGGACACCGATTCATATTTGGCGTTGGTATCGGAAAGTTTGGCCTCCACGCTGGCAAGCTCCCGCGCCGACATCTGAATTTGCCAGATGGTATACCCAAGCAGCAGCCCGGCAAAGAAGATGGGTATCAGGGAAAACAGCCAAGCCCGCTTGCGCGCCTGCCGCTCGCGCTGTTCGCTGCGGTCTGCCAACGAGGTCAATTCATGATCAGAGAGCGTCATAACAGGTCTCCCTAGCTCAAAGCCGTCTTTTCAACGATTTGCCACATTAGGTCTTCTATCCGCTTGCGTTCCTCTGCCGAGGCGCCCTTCTTGTTCTTCAAGCTTGTCTGGATGAGCCTGAATGTTTGGAGCTTTTCTTTACGGGTGAGCATTTCCTTGACCTGGAGGGCGCTTAAAGAGGATACGAACGCGCCGCCGATTCCAAATAATCCTTTAAAGGCGTCTGGAACGATCTTGGAATCTGGATCGAACCAGGCAGGTGAAAGAAAAGCAATGACGATGATCACCACGCCCAACGCGACCAATCCCAGCGCGAAGAAAAGGTAATAGCGGATGGCTCGCTGCTGGTTCGCGATCATTTGATCGAGGAAGGGTTCGTTGGCGAACATGGTTCCTGAGGAGGCGAAATGGATAAGATAACAATAGTATATCCATTTTTTAGATTTATGCAACAGCCCCAAAAAGGAAAGGGTATGGAAACCATCGACACCAACAAGCAATTCAAGTAGACTCAGATGGTTGGGATACCTTTCTGGTAGTTGGTTTGTCATCAGATAATATCCACGACCCCGTTATTCTCTATATTTCGATAGGGAAACTATGGATTTTACTCTTATTCAGGTCCTCTCCGAGTTCGATGCGCTAGCCCCAGAATGGAACGCGTTACTGGCTGAAAGCGTCACGAATGTGCCATTCTTGCGCCACGAGTACTTGCGCGCCTGGTGGAGCACGCTGGGAGGCGGCGAGTGGCAAGGCGGCGAGTTAGCCATCGTCACTGCCAGCGAGAATGGGCGGTTGATCGGTATCGCGCCGCTGTTCCTAACGGAGAATCTCGAAGGGCAGCCGACGCTCATGCTCCTGGGCAGCATCGAAATCTCGGATTACCTCGACCTGATCGCTTGTCCTGCCGACTTGCCGGCCTTCGTCAGCGGCTTGCTGGATTTCCTGGATCGTTCCGGCGCTGCCTCCTGGCGCGCGCTGGATTGGTATAACGTTCCCGAGGCCTCTCCCACGCTGTCCCTGCTGCGCGCTGTGGCAGAGAAACGCGGCTGGAGTTTTTCGCAGGAGCACTTCCGCCCGGCGATCTGCGCGCCGCTGCCGGGTGATTTCGAGGCTTACCTGAGCGGCATTGACAAGAAACAACGTCACGAGATCCGCCGCAAGATGCGCCGCATCCAGGAATTTGGCCTGGCGGTGCGCTGGTACATTGTAGAGGATGAAGCTACGTTGGATGCCGAGAGCGAAGACTTCCTCGCGCTGATGGCCAACGATCCGGAAAAATCCACTTTCTTGAGCGAAGCGATGCGCGAGCAGATGCGCGCCAGCCTCCGCGCCGCGTTCAGCGCCGGTTGGTTGCAATTGGCTTTCCTGACCCTGAACGGTGAAAAGGCGGCCGCTTACCTGAACTTCGATTACGACAACCGCATCTGGGTTTACAACTCGGGCATTGCCTACAAGTACCTGGAGCTTTCCCCCGGCTGGGTGCTGCTGGGCTATTTGTTGGAGTGGGCGAACGCGAACAAGCGCGCCGAGTTCGATTTCATGCGCGGGGATGAGGAGTATAAGTATAGGTTTGGCGGAGTGGGGAGATGGGTGGTGAAGGCAAAAGTGATGAGGGGCTAACGCGTTAGTGTAACCTTTTGTAATCCTCTTGGCTGATCGGGGTCAATACCTTTGGCGATCGCCAGGCCGAGGGCAAAGAGTTGCCCTGGCAGGATGGCAATGAGCGGGGAGAGCCATTCCGGGATGCCGCTGGGCATGGCGATGGCAGTGCTTGCCAGATCCAACGTTGCCTGAAGTGGCGAGATGACCACCAGGCGCGGCAGACGCGGTTGCAATTCACGCAGGAAAGCAGTCAGTTCGGCGGCGGTCCCGCCCTCCGGCGCGATTGCCAGGACGAGGAATCCATTTTCCACCAACGCCACCGGGCCGTGCTGGAAATCGGCGGAGGAATACGGCTCGGCCAGCACGTAGGTCAGCTCCTTGAGCTTGAGCGCGGTCTCAAAGGCGGTCGCGTAGTTGTAGCCGCGCCCGATCACCACACAAGCCTCGGCCCCACGATAACCGGCCGCGGCGGAGATCACCGGCTCAGCCTGTTCTAAGGTTTGGGAAACGAGGGCAGGCACATGCTCCAGAGCGCGGCGGTGTTCTTCATCCCCAGAAAGAGCAACGGAAAGCATCGCCAACGCCAGCAGGGAGGCGGTGTACGTTTTGGTGGCAGCGATGGAACGCTCTAGGCCGGCGCGCAGGTTGATGCGGTGCTCGGCAAACCCGGCGAGCGGCGAGAGCATGTCGTTGGTGATGGCGACGGTCAGCGCACCCTGCCGCCGTCCCTCCTGGATGACGGCCAGGATGTCTGGCGAGCGTCCCGATTGCGAGACGGCCAACACCAGGGAATCGCGCAGGTCTGGCGGCGACTTGTAGACAGTATACAGCGAGGGCGTGGCGAGGGCCACCGGCAGTCGGTTGTGTGCGCCAAAGAGGTATTGGCCGTAGCGGGCGGCGTTGTCAGAACTGCCGCGCGCCGCGATGATGACGAAGCGCGGCGCGCGCGCCCGGATAGCTGCGGCAACCTTTGCGATGTTGACGGATTCATCGTCAAGCAGGCGGTGGAGGGTTTGCGGCTGTTCGCGGATTTCGTGTTCGAGGAGGGATTTAGATGTTTCCATGGGTTCGTTCTTGCGGAAAGGAGATGTTTCACCACAAAGGACACAAAGTAGCACAAAGGGAGAAGAAACCTTTTTACTTTGTGAGCCTTTGTGTTTAGAGAATCATTTCCAAAGCTCGGTTAGCGCATCGTTAGCGGCGTCCAGGGCGATGCGCTCACATTCCGCCGAGAGTTTGCCAGGGTAGCGATAGGCATAGGGGGCCACGTCTACCTCGTAGCCGCCTTCGGGATGCGCGGCGGCAGTATGCAGGTAACTGATGCAGCCATCTGTGACGCTGGCAAAGAGGGTGTGTCTGGCGGGCGAGGCTGCCTTGACCGCCAAGCCGATCTCGGTAAACACCTCTGCGCCGAATGTGACCAATGCCAGCTCGCCGCTACGGGAGGCATTCAGGCGCATCGGCACGGACCAGAATCCGCCACGCGCCTCGATGCGCGATTTCCACGGGTAACGGATGTTGAGCAGGAAATCGGTCAGGAAGCCCATCCAAGAGGGCAAATTCGCCATTACCAGTAATGGCTTGCGATAGGCTTTGGGTGGGAGCGGCGTGACGGCCGGCGACTCGAGCGGCATCCATACCTCACTGCGGACGATTTTCAGCGGCAGGCCATCCAGCGGTTGCGCTTCTTTCCCGACTGCGGCGAAGACCGATTGCGCCACGCGCTCGCCTTGTTCTGCGGCCATCTCGAAAGAGCGCGCATAGTTCCAGTACATATCGGGATTGAGGTTGGCGGTCGCACCCTGGATGAAGAGTGCCATCCCGCCGAGTTCTTGCTCCACTTTATGGCGCATCACCCCGATCCAATCCGCGGAGGCGAGCAGGTTATCCGGGCCGAGCACGGTGCCGTGGCAGGGGAAGTTGATGAGGGTGGCAAGGCGAGTGGCGGGAGACGAGTGACGAGTGACGAGTGATGAGTGATGTGCGATAGGGGTTGTGAGGATACTGAGGATTTGCACCGAGCGATCCACCACGCCTTCGGGGTTGCGGCCGATTTCCATGTGACCGTCCGGCATTTTCTGGCGGCGGTTAATGGCGATATCGGATTCGCCCTGCGACCATTCCAATCGCGCCGGGGCGATGTTTGCTGCCGCCTCGTTTACAGCCTCGGTGATGCGCTCGACCAGCAGATTGATGTAATCGCGGTTGAGGGGTTTCGATTTGTCATCGGCGTAGGCAATTGGGCCGGAGTGGGTGTGCGAGCAGCACAAGATAACCTCTGTAGGGCGGGATTCCATTCCCGCCTTTTCTGTGGGGCGGGATGTGAATCCCGCCCTACATTTTTCGCGGACGCGATCCGCGATAAATTCATTGATAACGAGCATGTCGAGGGCGACGATGGCAAGACGCGTCGCGCCGTCATCCAGCACGAGGGCAGTAGCAGTCAGGTCGTCGTGGACGCCGAGGTTGCCTTTCGTCCGGTCGCCGTAGCCGATGAGGAAGATGCCTTTTGGCGGGGTGATGATGCGACGGGCAACGCCGGCGAGGAGTTTGGAGTTTTTCATGATGGCCTCTTTTATTACCGCGAAGGAGCGAAGTCCGCGAAGGATTCTTGGGGATCGCGAAGCGATTCTTCGCGAATAATCTAAAGCCTTCGCGCCTGCCTGCCCCCGTTCTTTAGGGGTCGCGGCTTCGCGGTTAATTCATTCCAAGATTCTTGCGTGTCTCGTCCGGTGTATCGCCCAGGCGGTACCACTGGAAGATCACGAAGCCGATGACCATGAAGACAGCCATGGCCACGAACGCCATGCGCACGCCGAGCGGATTGGCGCGGGTGAAGCCGAAAGTTTGGAGCAACAGTGGCAGGATCAGGGTTCCGACCGAGGTGCCGAGACCGACGGCGAAGGAAAAAGTCCCATAGTAGATAGCCTCGCGGCGGCGGCCAGTAAGCATCTCGTCGTAATCCACCACGTTGCCCATCATCGCGTAGACGACGATGAAGTAGCCTCCGAGCGTCAGCCCAACCAACAGCAGGAAGATAATCGCCTGGGCGGTCACGGGCAATCCCGGCACGCCTCCGACGAAGAAGCCGAGGGCAAAGGAGATCGCCAATCCGATCATGGTGATGTTGAGCAGCATTCGCTGAGAGAACCGCCTGTTCAGCAGCGACCAAAGCGGCCCGGTGAGCGCCATCAAAATGATGAGGCCGCCGAGGTAGAGGCTCACGTCGCTTTCGCTGCCGCCGAGGACGAGCGTGACAAAGTAGGGGAAGTTGGCCTGCACCATCATGTAGGCAAGATGGACAAAGAGCGTCGAGAAGAAGACGATCAGGAATTGCTTGTTCTGGAAGGTGGCTTTGAAGCCTGCGATGGCCTTCATCGGCTCGCCGGCCGGGCGCACACTTTCGCGCAAGCCCAGCAGGGTCAGGAAGAAGGTCAGGACGCCGATGACGCCGACCGCTGCGCCCATCGCAACCGCCCCGACGTTCTCAAAAAGCAGGCCGGAAAGGATGGAACCGATCAGCACGCCGACCACGCCGAAAACGTACTTCCAGTAAGAGAGGCCGACGCGGTCTTTGGCTTCCGGCGCCATTTCGGGCAGCGTGCCATCGTAGGGGATGCCGACCAGGCTGTAGGCGGTGTGGTACATCAGGACGATGGCCATCAGGTAGATGGCGTTGACCACGTAGTTGCTCCCACCCGGCGGCGTCCAGATGAGGATCGCGCCGAGCAGGACAAAAGGCGCAGCGAACATCAGGAACGGCTTCCGCCGCCCCCAACGCGAGCGCAGCGTATCCGACCAGTGGCCGATGAATGGGTCAATGACCGCATCCCACAAGCTGGCGATCATCATCAGCACGCCGAACAGCGCCGCCGGGATGTAGGTTGGGCGGCCTGAATCGGCCGGCGGGACGTAGAAATACAGCATCCAGGTGCCGATGGTGATGCCCAGTATGTTCAACCCCAGCGAGGCCAACGAGTAGAGGGCAATGCGCCCAAAGGGGAGTTTGGAACGGTGTTCCGTCATGGCTGTCTCCTTTGATTTGATTAGCGGCGTTCTCTTACTTTTTTTGATTAGGCGGGGTTCTCTTACGCCGCCTAAAAAGTATCTGGTTGGCTTGTCTGCGCTAGAGAGCGCATACTAATCCATTCTAGGATAAGACTTGCCCATCAACAACAGTTCCGGCGGGGATTGTTGCACCGCGCAGAACGACCGAATCTTTCAAGACGACGCCATCCCCAATTATACAATCATGCTCGATGTAGACGTTCGGCCCGATAACGCAGTTGGCTCCGATGACCACGCCCGGCTCGATGTACAGCGGCTTCACCAGATTTGTATTCAGACCGACGGCCTGCGAGGCTACCATCGGTTGTTCTCCCATTGTGACGAGGTAGTGCCGGTTGATCGCCAGCAGATTAGCGGCTGTCGTCAAAAACAGGCGTCCAGAGACGAACATGCCGCGCACGCCACCGTGCTGGTCAATAAGAGCCTGGATTGCCGGCTGGATTTCGTATTCGCCGCGCGGCGAGAGGGGCAGGTCAGCGAGAGAATCCAGGATTTGCAGCGGGAAGCAGTACAGCGGCAAGGAGGAGATGTCGGATGGCGCTTCGGCGAGGCTGGGTTTCTCGATAATGCGGGTCACAAACATGCCATCGAAAGCGACGATGCCTGTTTTGGGGATATGCTCCATCGGGACGCGCAGCAGGCTCAGCACAGCAGTGGGACGCGGCTGCTCCTGCCAGATTGCCAACAAGCGCCCGATATCTTCGGCAGCCACCAGGCTATCGCAGGCGGACTGGATGAAGTCGCCACGGATCAGCGGCGCGGCGTAGCGCAGTGCGTCGCCGGCGCCTTTGCGTTCCGGCTGGATGACGAACTGGACATAGGCTGCCAGCTTCGAAACGCCCTGGAAATGCTGCCTGATCTCATTGTCCTCTGGGCTGGTGACGACAATGAACTCATCGACGCCGTTGGCTGCGATGTTTTCCATGATGCGCTCGATGATCGGCTTGCCCAAGATGGGCAGCATGGCTTTCGAGCGCTTGAGCGTGATTGGGTGCAGGCGTGTTCCTTTGCCGGCGGCAAGAATTACAGCTTGCATGGGGTTAGTTCGATAGTTTGGTAGTTTGATAGTTGGGCAGTTGGAGACGGGCGTCACATCACTTGTCACTCGTTTCTACCACCAATCCTTGTTTGGCGATTTCCAGCCGATAGACGAACGCGTCTTTCAGGCCGTGCTTGGCAGCCAGGGCGCGCCAGGTTTGCATCAGGCTCTTTTCCTGACCCGGCTCGGTTAGCGCGAAGACCGAGCCACCGCCGCCCGCGCCGGTCAACTTGGCGCCCAGTGCGCCATGCTGCCGCGCCGCCTCGATGAAGAGGTTATTTGCCCAGCCCGCGCCATCCGCGAAGCCGCAGTAGCGCATCATTTCGTCCACAAGGCGGTGGTTTTCATTCATCAGACTGCCAACGGTACGCAGGTCGCCGGCGAGCAAGGAGATCTTGCCGCGCCAGGCAGTCTCGTACGCACCGGACATAAAGCGCACCATCGGTGGCATTTCACCGCCATCCCGTTTCCACCGGTCATATTCTGCGATGTAACGCGGACGCATCCGCCCGTGGACATTACCCGATTCGTGCCGGACGCCAGTCATGACCGCGACAAGAGGCAGATCGCCGGTATCCAGCCGTTCGTAGGTAGCAAGCGGCTCCTCGCCAACATCCTTATGATACAGCTTGCCACGGTAATCCAGGTAAGCCAGCCCGCCAAAGAGCGTGATATAGCGGTCGGAGAATCCCCCAGCAATGCCCAGATCGCGCACCTCGGCGCGCTGGATCAGCTCGGCCAGGATGTAATCGTTGTGGACGCGCCGGTCTAGGGCGTACAATTCACGTAGACCAGCCATGGCCAACGCGATGAACAAGGTTGAGCCGGATAGTCCGCTTTGTTTTGGCACGTCGCTGCGCACGCCGATGGCCATGCCATGTTCCTTGACCTTCGCGCGGAACTCGGCGCTGTAGGCAAACAAGCGGTTGACCGCGCCCTTCATCAGGTCGTACGCGCCATTGAAGGGCAGGGGAATGGCTGTAATTGGGTATATCTCCGGCGAGGCGGCCCCACCGTCAGTCTGCGCGAAGACGAAATTGTCAGATGTTTCCACTTTCGCATAGGCGCGGATTTCCACCGCAGCCGAAATGGTGGCGAAGTCGCCTTCGTTGCCGTCGGAGGGGTTGCCGAGGATGTTGATGCGGGCGGGAATTGAGAGGAGCATTTTGGATTTACGATTTACGATTTACGATTGACGATTGGCGGTTGGATGGTTTGAAGGTCTGCATCAGGACAATGCCGAGCAGGATCAGCACGATAGCTCCAATTGTTGTCGGGAACATGGGATAGTTGGGCAGCAGGATGGCTTGCAGGATCACCGGCAGGCCAACGTAAGCCGCGTTGTAGGAGGCTATTTGCACACTGGCGCGCGCTTTTCGGACAAAGCCGAATTGGGTGATTATAAAGCCCAGGAAACCGACGACGAACGAGGCAATAAAGAGTGCCATGCCAGCGAACGTCTGCGGGATGAGGCGCGGGTCGCCGCCGTAGCCCTGGCCGACGCCTTTCAGGAACGGGTCCAGACCGCCAAAGCCGCCGGCGAACGCGCCGAAGGCAAGGGCAACCAGATTCAGATTCGAGCTGCGGCGGGAGGCGAGGATGAACATCAGCCCGGCTACGCTCCAGACGGCCAACGCAACCAGCATCCCATCCAGGTTCATCGTGAAGCGGTCGGCCTCCGGGCGGAAGATGGCCTCCACGCCGATGACCAGCGTGCCGGTGACGATGGCGGAAGCGCCCCAGGCTTCCATCCGCGTGATCTTTTCTTTCATCACGTTCGCGGCATAGATCATCAGGAAGACCAGCCCCAGGCCGAACATGCTGGTAAAGAGCGCCGGCGGGCCATAGGGCTGCGCCAGCACCGCCCAAATAAAAACGGTGTGGTTCAGGACGAAGCCGATGCTGTAGATGACCGGCTTGCGGATGCCGCCTTCGATCTTCTCGCCGCTCCTTTGCAGGCGGGCTTTGATCTGTTCGAAAATTTCGATGCCCTGCCGTTCCAGCGCCTTGGCCAGGTGGGTCTGGATGGTGGAGATGACGCCGAACAGGATGACAAGCGGCAGGTTGGTCATTTCCGGCTTACTTGCCGTATTTCTTGCGGAGTTCCTCGGCGGCTTGCGCCAATTCCCTGGCGTTGTGCTGGATCTTTTTAATGGCGGCCACGGCGTCATCCACGCCCTTGCGCCCGGCGCGGAAGATGGTCTCGTCCAGCCAGACAGCCTCATGTTCGCAGGCGCGCTCGGCGACGGGAAAATTCATCTTGCTGAAATCGAACCGTTCCGGGAAGGCGTTTGGCACCGCCAGCTTCGAATTGCGCGGTTGGAAGAGTGAATAGTGGTGCATGGCCTCGTAACCCATCCAGCAGTCCACGCCCTCGGCATCCAGCGCGCCGACCAGCACATCGTGTTCCACGCCGAAGGTCTGGGGGTCAACAGCAAAGATGTAGCGATAGAAGGAACGCGTCGTGTGGCGCGGGTCGCGCTTGAGGAGGCGCACACCTGGGATTTCAGAGAGGGCTTCGTCCATGTAAGCTGCCATCTGCTCGCGTTGCCTGGCCTGCTCCGGGAAGCGCTCGATGCCAACCAGCGCCAGCGCGGCCTGGAGCTCGGTCATGCGGTAGTTGCCGCCCATCAGCGGAGAGGCGCCTGCCTCGCCGCCGCCCTCGCCTTCGTGGCCGCGCCCGCAGTCAATGACCGCCATCACTTTGCGCGCCAATTCCTCGCTGCGGCAGAGCAGCACGCCGCCCTCACCGGCGGTCAGCGTTTTGGATGATTGCAGCGAGAACGAGCCAAAGTGGCCGATGGTGCCCGCGCCGCGCCCGCGCCACTTCGCGCCGTGGGCATGGGCGCAGTCCTCGACGACGATGAGATTGTTCTTCTCGGCCAGTTCCATGATGGCATCCATATCCGCCATTTGGTGGCCGAGATGGACCGGGATGATGGCCTTGGTCTTGGGCGTGATGGCTTTGGCCGCGGCTTTCGGGTCGAGACAATAGGTATCCGGGTCCACATCCACGATAACGGGAATGGCGCCAGCAGCCATCGGCGCGGCAGCGGTGGCCTGGAAGGTGTAGGCCGGGACGATGACCTCGTCGCCCCAGCCGATGCCAGCGGCGCGCAGGGCGGCCTCCATGGTTACCGTGCCGTTGGCCATCGGGACAGCAAATCCGCCGCCCTGCATTTCGGCAAAGGCTTTGGCGAACGCGGCGGTCTTTGGACCGGGGTAGGGATAGCCGCCCCAGCGGCCGGATTTGACCACTTCGGTCAGGGCGTCAACGTCGCGCTGGTCCCAGACGGGCCAGGCGGGGTAGGGTTCGCTGCGGGTTTTTGGCCCGCCGAGGATGGCGAGTTCGGACATGGAGACCTCCGTGGGTTGTGGGAGTGGATTACGAGTTACGGGTTACGAGTGACGAGTGAGAGCGGTCGTCAGGCTGATTGTCAGCCAAAATAGGAGATTGAGTCCGCTTTCGCGGAGCACCCTTTAGGGTAGCGGGCTTCGGGATTGTTAGCCGGAGATTTTTGCGAAGCATCCCGATAGGGACAATCTACGGCGGGGCCAGCAGTTCATCCATCATAGCCGCGGCGGAGTCTACCTCCAGTAGGCTGGAGAGCGGATCGTTGAGCAGGGCTTGCAAGGCGAGACGCCGGTCACCGGTCAACGCGGCGGTGACGGTCATCTCCTGGTTGCGGATGTGTCGCTCCACGATGGTTTGGACGCCGGGCGGCAGGTCGCCGAAGGGCAGGGCGTGCGCGCCGCTGGCGTCGATCACGCCGAAGGTCTCAACAATGGCATTGTAGGGCAAATTGTTAATTTGCCCTACATTGGGGAGGTTCATGATACCGGTATATTTTCCACCGGTTGCCAATGCCGCGGCAATGGGCGCAACCGCCTCGCCGGAGTTCTCTTTCATGAAATCATCCAGCGGCATATCCCCGCTAAGACTGGCCTCGATCATCGTCCTCTCGAACATTGCCAGCCCCTCGCGGAAGTCCACACTGGTCAGGGCAATGCCGTATTGCTCGCCCCAGTTGGTCTTTTCGGTGAGGACGTTGGGGAAGAACTCGGCCACGTGACGGTCACCGGCAGCCGGTAGTGCGCCATAAAGCTGGAGCAGGCGGCTCTTGAGCTTGAAGTGGTCGGCGAAGGGCGTGATGTCGCCGGCGTCAATTTCGACCGCACCAGAGAGGACATCCGCAGCCAGCTTTTCCAGGTCAGGCCACAGGTCGCGCCCGGCGGCGGAGAGGGACGCGATCCAAATCAGGTGGTTGATGCCCGCGACTTTCATCTCGAATTGACCGGCATCCACCTTGAAAGCATCCGCCAGTTTCTTGCGTACGCCGATCAGCTCATGACACAACCCGACAGTGCGATCCGGCGCCGAGCGTTGCATGGCAACGGCGCGCGTCAGCACGGACATCGGGTTGGTGTAGTTCATGAACAAGGCCTGCGGACAGATCTCGTCCACCTTGCGGGCGATGGCTGCAACCACCGGGATGTTGCGCAGCGCCCGCGCCAAGCCGCCCGGCCCGACCGTATCCCCAACCGACTGGCGAATGCCGTACTTCGCCGGGATTTCGATATCGCGGCGCATGGAAGCCAGCCCGCCCGTAGTGATGGATAGAACCACGATGTCCGCGCCTTGCAGCGCCTCATCGAGATCAGTCGTCTTTTCGAGGCGGAAATCCAGGTGGAAATCGGCAAGCATTTTTTGGCCCAGGCGATAGACCAGGTCGAGACTTTCCGGGTTAATGTCTTCCAGCACAATGGTAGAGCCGCGCAGCTCAGGCGTGGTGAAGATGTCGCGCAGGAAGGTCGGACCCCAGGAAAAACTGCCGCCGCCGATAAGTACAATTTTCATACCCACCCCTTTTCAACGTTCAATATTTTTTCCGTCGACGCGATCAGCCGCTGCCGTGTGCTGCGAAAATCCACACCCGCGGCCTCCATGCCAAGCAGGACGCCGCCGACCACCGGCGGGACATTGAGCCGCACGATGCATGCACCGGGTGCAACCGCATGCACTGTCTCTCCGAGGCTTTCTTTTATGGCGGGGTGGCCGTCGAAAATGCTGCCGATGAGCACCACGTCGAAGGTCTCCTTTTGCAGGTCGAGTTGGTTGATCACGCCAACCGCCATACCGCCGAGTTCGCCTCCTGCCCAGCGCATCACTTCGATTGCCTGTTCGTCGCCTGCGCGGGCGATCTCGAATGTGAGCATGATCATTGCTGGCGAGAGTCCATAGGCGCCGACGTAGTTGCCTCCAATGAAGTCGTCCAAGTCCTTTGCGCCGACGTACTTAATGAATGCAGGTGTAAGGGCGGTGGCAGGGCCGCGCTTGGTCCACTCGAAGTTGACGGCGCGCATGGCGCGGTAGAGGATGTCGAACCCGCCCGCAGCCTCGCCGGACCAATGACCGGCCCCGCCCACGACGCGTCCTTCGCGCTGGTGGTCTTTGCTCAGGCCGCGACTGTTGCAGCCGGTGCCGGCCACCACCGAGACACCCCAGCCATCCTCCGCGCCGGCAGGGATACCCAGCACGGTATCGTTGACGATTTTCAGCGGGCTGCCGAGGCCGAGCCTGGCGATGGCGTCAAGATGTTCCTGTTTTTGGCTCGGCCAATCGTACCCGGCAATGCCCATCCCTGCGCCGGAGAGTTGCTCGATGCGCAAACCGCTCATTGCCAGCGCCTGGTTAAGGACATCCTGCAAGGTAGCGGTCAGGCCATCGTAGCCAACCATCTCCTGGCTGCCGCATCCGCCATGACCGAAGCCGAGCGCCTGGCCGTTCTCGTCGGCGATCAGGGCGTGGGTCTTGGTGCCGCCAACGTCAACGCCGAGGAAGTGATGAGTGACGGGTGACGAGTGACGAGTGACGGGAGGCGATTTACGATTTGGGATTGACGATTTACGATTGATGATTGAGGATTGAGGTTTTTCCATAGCTTGTGGGGGAGCAGTTCTAACTACATGCGCCTTTCAATCGCCGATATTCCTTTTCGCCTCCAACGTGGCCTTGATTTCCTTCAGCCGTTTACCGTGCAGGGGATAGAGCCAGAGCAGGAAGATGGCGAGCAGGAAGCCGATGGTGGTGGGGATGGTCAGGAAGAGACGGAAGCCCATGTTCACGCTAGCAGGCTGAACGTCCAGGAGGGTATCGTAGCCGAAAGCGGGCATCATCAGCCCAAAGATGGACGCGACGAGCAGTCCGCTCAAGGTAATGACAAAGCCGCTCATACCGAAGTACATACCGGCGCGCTGGTGTCCGGTCTTGACCTCGTCCTCGTCGATGACCTCGGTCATGATCACGTCGCCGATCAACACCAACCCGCCCAGGCCGATGCCAATGACCACCGAGGCAGCCAGCGTGAAGGGCAGCGAGGGGCTGAAACCCAGCGGGACGATGCCCAGGATCATCACCGCGTTGGCGAGCATCAGCGTGCGGCGTGAGTCGAGCTTGTTCGCCACCCAGTTGCGCCAGGGATAGAGCGAGAGCATGGCGACCAGGAAGGCGATGCCAAAGATCACGCTGAACATTTCGTCGCTGACCTGGAGGCTGTATTTCAAGTAGAACGGCATGCCCATTTGCAGGATACCCGTGGCCAGGAAGCGCATGGCCTGCGCGCCGGTGGCGGTGAGATAGCTGCGGTTGATGAAGGTGTCTTTCAGCGACTGCACGAACGGGTAACTGGTATCGGTCTTCAGCTCTTCACGCTCGAACAGTGCCGGGAAGCCCACATAGATCGGGATGACCGAGATAATCGCCAGGGCGATGGCCATGCCCCCCCAGCCGATACTGTTCCAGAGCAGGGGCGGCAGGACGGAAGCCAGCACCAGGGCAATGACCTGGAAGATGTTCATCTTGGCAGCTACGTCGGTCCGTTCGCGATAGGTACCGAACATCTCCGGCAACAGCCCGTAGTAGCCGGTGGCGATCGCAGTATAGAGGCTTTCCCAGATGACGATGAAGATGCCAAAGTAGAGCAACAGCGCCACGGGATTGAACTTCCCATCGAATGGCGTGGTGAAGATCAGAGCGAAGGTCAGCACGTAGGGCAGGCCGACGAAAAGGATGTAAGGCCGCCGCCGTCCCCAGCGCGAACGCGTCCGGTCGGAGGCGTAGCCCAAGGCCGGATTGTTCAGTGCGTTGTAGATGGTATAGAAGAACCAGAAAGTTGCGAACCAGGTGGCTGGCAGGTTCTTCACATCCACGATATAGTAGAGGGCGAAAGCCGACATGGTCTCGACCGGCGTGGCCACGCCGAGGCCGATCAGCGAGTAGAGGATGCGGGTCTTGAGGGAGGTTTGGAATTCGGATGGCTTGGTCATGTTGTCTCCTCTTTCGAGTGATGAATGACGGGGGGCGGGTGACGAGTGACGGGTGGCGAGTGACGTTTGACGTTGAACGTTAAACGTTGAACGTTACTCGTTCCTCAATACCTTGCGTAAATCGCGATAGCCGATGACATGGATGCCGGAGTTCTTGATGAAATCCTTGATCTCCTTGCTCATGAAGGTGTGGTAATTCGCCACGCGGCTGGGCCAATCGGGGCAGATGGCGCGCAATTCGGGCGTATCCACGGAGGGATGGAAGAGGAAATGTGTCAAGCCCGGCTTCAATCCGCCGAGCAGCTTCTTGGCGATCTCGATCTGCCCCTCCGGCTGGTCGAGCGGCATGGAAGTCAAATCGTCCACCAACGGCATACCCTGCTCCTCCAACTGTTGTGTGAAGGCGGCGAAACCGGCGGCGGTTTCGGCATCCAACCCCCTCTCGGTATAAACGGCGGCGTTGCCGCGCGGGATCATTGCCGGCAGGCGGTTCTGCGTCGCTGCCTGGAGATAGGCGCCGATGAACTTGGGATGCGCCACCGTGCCCATGTGCGTATCCACGTGGGTGGCGTCCACGCCCCAGGCGAGCGCCTTGCGCACCTGGGACTGGAGTTCAACCAGCACGGCCTCCGGGTCGCCCTGGGCCTGCGCCTCCTCGCTAGAGCGCCAGAAGAACCCATCCGCGTCGGTCATGCCAGTAGACGGGTCGAGGGTCGAGAGCGGGCGCCAGCGGTAGGTATCCCATTCGGCGGTCAATGTGGCGTGCACGCCCATATCCACGCCGGGGTGCGCCTTGCAGTAATCGGCCGCGGCCTTGGCCCATGGGCAGGGTACCATGATCGCGCCGGAGGAAATGCCGCCGAATTCCCACAGGTCGGCGTAGGCTTGGACGGAGGCCTGGCACATGCCGATGTCGTCGGTGTGGAGGATGACGAGGCGGTCGGTGGCGGCATAGCCGAGTTTCTTGAGGATGGGGTTGGGTTGCATGGGTATCCTTTCGGGGGACGGGGGACGGGTGGCGGGTGACGCGTGGCGGGGGACGGGTGGCGGGTGCCGAGAGAGGTTGGTATCAGTCGTTCCTTTTTTTCTCAATGGATATGATAGTGTTGGTCAAACCGCCGATGATGTGATCGAGGACTGCAGTCCGTGTTGTAATCAGGTCAGCGGGAAGGAGATGATCCATTCGATTATAGCGTCCCTTGCTCTCACGGGCTTCGCCGCGGGCAATTTTGAGATGTTGCGGCAGTTCTTTGCCAAAACCGCGTCCGTATCCTTCCTCGATGTTCGCACAAATCGAATCGAGACTGCGGATTTGCTGATTGACCAGTTCTCTGCCTCGATAATCCCGACCAAGGATCTCCGAGTCAGCCCAGAAATCATTAAAGAGTTGGCAGGCAAGTTTGTAAATCCCAAAAGTCTCCAGCCTATCCTCAGCCATAATGCCTCCTTGTGAACTGCTCTCTACTTGTTTTGCACATTCGTCACTCGCCACACGACACTCGCCACACGTCACTTGTAGAATTGTGGCAGGTACTTTTTGTGTGTTTCCAACATATCTTCTAATACTTCCTGTACCTTTACTGCTTTCGGGCCAAGCGGATGTGCCAACAAAGCCTGGTATGCTGAGTTGCGGTCTCCATGGACAGCCGCCTCGACGGTCAGCAGCTCGTACATCTTGACCTGCGCCACCAGTCCGAAGCAGGCGGGAGGCAGCGGTTTGGCGGGCAACGGGTGGATGCCTTGGCGGTCAATTTTGCAGGGCATCTCCAGCACCCAATCGGCAGGCCATTCTTTCACCGCCTCGTTGTTGGGCACGTTGACAATTTCCACCAAGCCGAGGTCGTTGTAGTGTGAGGCGATCAACTGCGTAGCCAGGGTGGAGTAGAACGCGCCGCCGCGCAGCATCAGCTCAGGAGGAGGCGCGGTGAGCGCCGAATCGGCGTAAAGGCGCAGCAAGTCTTTCTCGATCGAGAGCACCTCCTCGCCGCGCGACGGTGGCCATTCCTCCTGCGCCTTCTCCTTTTTATCTGTGTAGTAGAAATACTGCAAATACCCGTTCGGGATCATACCCAGCGCTTCCATGGTACGGACATCCCATTCGGGTTCTGTCTCGCTGCGCAATTGGGCCAGGTAAGCGGGAAAGATCTTCGGCCACAGCTCCTCGCCATCCAGGGTCAGGCTGTGATACCAGGTCAGGTGGTTCAAGCCGAGGCTGTGCAGCACAACGCGCTCAGGCGCTATCGAACCTTGCGAAGATCCCAATACCTCTGCCAGGCTCGCCAGCATGAACATCTTTGTGGTAATGCCGCCGTTGCAGACGCCCACAGAGGGAACGTCTGCCGCATAACGGTTGAGCGCCTCGGTGACCAGGCCGGAGGGATTGGTGAAGTTGAGCAGTAGGGGCAGGGGTTGTCCCTGCCCGGCAGTCTCGCGCATATCTTTGGCAATATCCAGCACCACCGGAATGGTGCGCAGCGCTTTGGCCATGCCGCCGATGCCGGTCGTCTCCTGGCCGATCAAGCCGTGACGGCGTCCCAGGTACTCGTCCGCGACGCGCGCCGGCATCTGCCCGACGCGCAATTGGGTGATAACGTAAGCCGCGCCGCGCACTGCCTCGCGCTGGTTCGTGGATAGCACCACCTTGAAGGGACTGCCCTTTGCCGTCGCCATCCGCCGCGCGAACCCGCCGACAATGTCCAAGCGCGCCGCGTCGATGTCCATCAGCCAGAGCTCTTCGAGGGGCAGCGACGCAACCTGTTCGAGGAAGCCGTTGACCAGTTCAGGTGTATATGTCGAGCCGCCACCGATAACTGCAATTTTCATGTAAAACCCTTTCCACCATGACCCCCATACGGGGGCAGGCGGTCACAAAGTTTCACAAAGGTTTCCTTTGTGTACCTGAGTGGTCTTTGTGTTTAGATCTTTTCCACTTTCCCGGAACGCGCGCTCATATACGCCGCGTCCACGATCTTCATGTTAACCAACCCCTCCACGCCGCCAGGGACAGGCGTCCGGCCGGTTTGGATGCACTTCACGAAATATGCCATCTGCGCCTCGTACATGCTTTGCGGACAATGCTCCGCACGCGGGAAGGGAATCCCTGCTTCCACAGTCTTCCCACTTTCATCCTTGATAAAAGTGGGAAACAACTGCCCAAATCCTTTCGTTCCATACAATTGCGTCGCCGCCTCCGGGCCATCCGCGTGCGGCTGCCACCAGCCGGATTCGATGTATGAGACCGCGCCGTTATCCCATTCCACGAGGAGCACGCCGGTATCGTCCACGTCGAAGTCCTTGTAGTAGGCGCCGATCTTGGCGTAGACGCTCACCGGCTGCGGGTCGCCGAGCAGGAAGCGCGCCGTGTCCAGCGCGTGAATGCCCATATCGGCCAGCGCGCCGCCTCCGGCCAGTTCCTTCTGGGTGAACCAGCCCGCCGGGCCCCAGTTGACGTGTACCCCGTAGCCTTTGGTGCGGATGATCTTTCCCAGCGTGGCGGCTTGCGACTTGAGCCAGAGCACATCCGGGTCGAAACGCCAGCAGTGCGCCACCATCAATCTCGCGCCGGACTTGTGGCTTGCTTCGACCATTTTTGCTGCCTCAGCCGCATCCATTGCCATCGGCTTCTCGACCAGCACATGGATGCCCTTTTCGAGCGCGGCTATCGCCTGGGGCGCATGCAGGGCGTTCGGTGTGCCGATGACCAGCGCCTCCACGCCGCCTTCTTTGAGCAAATCGAGAATAGTTGGATATAACCGCTTCAAGCCGAACTTCCCGGCAAACCCGGCGGCCTTATCGGAAAACTTCTCGACAACGGCGACCAACTCGGCATCCTTCTGCGCCCGGATCGCCTGGGCGTGAACGTTGGCGATGTAGCCCGCGCCGGTAATGGCAAATTTGAGGGTCATAAGGTTTCCTTTTCGCGAATCCAGACCTCACAGGTCTTGGAGACCTGTGAGGTCTAACGAAACGTCACTTCCAAAACTGCGGCAGGTATTCCTTGTAAGAGATCAAGTAATCGTCCAGGATTTGCTTGGCCTGTTCGATGTCGTTGACCATCGGGTCGAGCAGTAGGCACTGCAATGCCTTGCGCCGGTCGCCTTCCACGGCCGCGTCCACGCAAAGCTGCGCCACGGCCGTCTCGCGGCGGCAAAGCTCGGCAACCGGCTCGGGCAGCGCGCCGACGTGCACCGGGTGGATGCCCGCCCCATCCACCACAACCGGCGTTTCCACTGTAGCCCTGTAGGGCAGATTGGCAATCTGCCCTACATTTGGCAGGTTGGCAGCCAGATGGTAATGATTACCAGCCCCAGCCATGTTCTCGATCATCTCCAATGCGCCCTCGGAGTCGGTCTCTTCCAGCCCTTCGATGGTCGCCTCGCCGTTTGCCATTTTGTCCAGCCGGTCGAGTTCGAACTCGCGTACGTTTGCCATCAAGTCCCAATCGTACAGCTTGATGTCGTATTTCTCCCACGGCTTGGTGACGGGATGCGTCAGCCAGGGTAGGTACTCGCACAGGTGGGTATCGCCGGGCACGGGGAACAGGTCAAAAGCCTCGAAAACGCGCCTCGTCAACGGCTCGAAATTTGGGCTCAGCTCGAAGAAGCGTTTGCGGAAGAGCGGGTAGAGGTCCTCGCCTGTGCGCCGGTCGCGGATCGAAAGGATCCAGGAGAAATGGTTCAGCCCGGCGGCGCGAATGTCGATGCGCGGCACGATCTGTTGCCGGACGATATCGTGGGCGGCATATTGATCCACAGCCGCCTGCATGCCAGTCAATTCCGGTGGGACATGGATGCCGTACTCAGCTCCGAGCGCCACGCCGACCATGGTGTAGCCGATGAAGATCTGGTGGCACAGCCCAACCGCCTTGATGCGGCTGTGACGGTTGACCGCGTCGCAGATGCGGATCATCGGGTTGGTGAAATTGACGAACCAGGCGTCGGGACAGACCTGCTCCATGTCGCGGACGATCTCCATCAGCGGGCCGATGTTGCGGGCTGCGTGGGCAAAGCCGCCCGGGCCACCGTTCTCAGCATAGGGCTGGCGGAGGCCGTACTTGATCGGGATTTCGAAATCCTTTTTCCACAGCCCTTCGCGCGCCCCGACCTCGATGGCCGAGACGACGAAACCGGTATCGCCATCCAGCGCGTCCTTGTGGCTGGTGTGGGCAGTGATAGTGATACCCGAATCCCACTCGCGGTTCAGGCGTCCGGCCAGGCGCTTGACGATATCGAGCGTACCGGGATTGCGATCTACGAGGGCAAGCGTCGAGCCGCGCAACTTCTTGCTGCGCATCAGGGCAGAGAGGGTGTTCTCGCCGAACGAGGCGCTGCCCGCGCCGATGACGACGATCTTGGTAGGGATGGTCATAGGTACTCCAATGTAAAGTTTTAAGTATCAGGTGTCAAGTTTCAAGTATCAGGTGTCAAGTATCAAGTGTCAAGCGGTGGATGGCGCGTCACCCGCCACTCGTCACCCGTCACCCGTCACCCGCCACCCGCCACCCGTCACCCGTCACTCGTCACCCGTCACCCGTCACTCGTCACCCGTCACTCGTCACTCGTCACCCGTCACTTGGATAAGTCTATCGCCTTGCCAGCGTATTCGCCGGTGACGTGGCGTTGGCCATTGCCATCGCGAGTATAAACGAGATGGCCATCTGCCAACCCGCTCACGGCGACATCCAGGCGCAACACATTTTCATCATAATTATTAGTGCCTGTACCGGTCATAACGAAACCCTGCGAGAAGGCGCAGGCGGTCAGCGTGAAGGCTTCGCCAACATCGGAAGGCTCGAATGATAGCATCCCCCCAAAGGGACAGCCGACCGAGGTGGGCGTTTTCACATCCCAATAGTAGTATTCGGGCAGATAATAAATTTCTGTATCCGCCGAATCCAACGCCTCCAGCGGGGTGGCGAAAGCGGATGCATTCGTAGGCGCCAGCAGAACGTAGGTGCGGGTCACTTCACCTTGGCAGGTCGTTTCGCGTTGGTCGGGAAGCTTCCCGTCCTCCAAGAATGCGTTAACCAGCGCGTCGGGGCATGCGCTGCTCGCGCCCCAGTTGAAGATGACGTGCGGGCCGCCTGTTTCGGTGACCATATAACCATCTGCCAGATGATGATAAACACTGACGCCGTTAGCCAGCGGCGTGGCCGGATCGGCGGTGGCGCCCAGCACCAGCGTGGGGACGCCTGCCGCCCTCAAGTAAGGCGGGCGAGTTTGTTTTTGAGACGCCTTTGGCCAGAAGACGCAGGGAAGGTCGCCGTAGAAGATAGAGCTAAAATGCTTCAACGAGGCATCCACAGGGTCGCCGGCGCGCAGGTAGGCTTCGGCGCGCTGTTCCGGGCTCCCGTTGAAGTAGGCGTAGTCCTGACATTCCACGGAGTAGTAGACAGCATCCGAATAAGTGGGGTCGGGAACGCCCGCTAAAGTTTCGGGATCGATGCTCAACGCGTCGTAGAGCACGCGCGCCATCGGCGCCAGGTTCCCGTCCCGTGCGTAGGCTGCCAAGGCGCGCAGGAAGATCATGCGCGTTCTCTCCGAATAGAGATAACCAGACGCGGCGCTTTCGAGATTTCCAAGCGTAAAGGTACGCTGGGCCATGCCCCCGGAGGGCAGTGGAAAATCGAACTGCTGCGGTGAAGTGCGTAATAAGGAGGCCAGATTGTCGTAAGCCGCCGTCGCGTTCCCACCCATCTCGTTCGCGCAAGCCGAGTCGTCGTTGCAGGCTTGCAAGGCCATCTGGAGCGTGTTATCGAAAGCCGCGGCCTGCTCGGCCAGGAAATCGGTCCCTGAGAGCGTCAGGTCTACTGTGCCATCGAGAATGAGACCGGCCAAGTGATCCGGGTGGGCGGCGGCGTAAGTCTGGGAGAATTGTGTGCCGTAACTCTCGCCATACAGCCAGAATTTGTCGTCCTGCATGGCCTGGCGGAAGGACTCCAGGTCTTCGATGGCTTGAGCAGTGCCCAGGTAAGGTAGCATTTCCGGGTTGCCCATCTCGCGCACACAGTCCTGGGCAAAGGTTTGGGAGGCGGAGGCCAGGGCAGCTTCCCCGGCTGGGGTAGTTGTGTCGGCATCGGTCATATAGTAAGTGGCGGCAGCCTGGGCGCACTGCAACCCGCCCGAAGCGCCCACGCCGCGCTGGTCGAAGAAGACAATGTCGAAATGCTGGGTGATGCCCGCGTCGAAGGTGGAGGTATAAGAATCGGCAGCCTGCAGACCGGAGGCGCCTGGCCCCCCGTTGGCAGTGACGAACATGCCCTTGCGCTCGCCGGTCGCCGGCAGGACAGCAAAGACCACCTCAATCGTCTTGCCTCCTGCCGGAGCAAAGTGATCCAGCGGGACGCTCAACTTGACGCAGGTGAAATCGCTGTCGGGACAGGGAGAACCCCCCAATTGTTCGAGGATGGTTTCCGTGCTTGGGCGCGGCGTGGCAGTGACGGGGGGCTGAGTCTGCTCAATGGTAGGAGACGCAACTACAGGCGTGCTCGTCCGTCCTGGAATGCATCCAACACTGACCGCAGCCAGGCAGAGAAGGGTGAAGAGGAATTTGATTCGTTTCATGTGATATGTTCCTATTCCGTAATCATATCAATCATATCATCAACTAAGAAGGGGAGAATCGGGTCCCTCCCATTTCGTGTTTTATTCCTTCAAACCTGTCAGCTTGATGCCCTGGATGAAAGTCTTTTGGGCAAAGAAGAAAGCCACCACGATGGGTACGGTGAAGACAGTGGCGGCGGCCATCAGTTGATTCCAGATCATCGACCGCTGGCTCTGGAAATCCTGCAGGCCGAGCGCCATGGTGAAGTTCTTTGGGCTGGTCAGGAAGAGCAGCGGCCCGGTGAAGTCGTTCCAGGCCCACAGGAAGGTGAAAACGGTCACGGTGGCCAGCACCGGCACCGAAAGCGGCAGCACAACGCGGGTGAAGATCTGCCACTCCGAAGCGCCATCCACCCGCGCCGCGTCGCACATCTCCTCGGGGATGGTCTTGAAGAACTGCCGCAGCAGGAACACGTCGTAAGCGTTGGCGAAGAACGTCGGGATGATCAGCGGCAGGAAGGTATTGCCCCAGTGCAGGGTGTCGTTGAAGAACAGGTAAATCGGGATCATCGTCGCCTGGAAGGGCAGCATCATGGTGGATAGGATAAGGACAAAGAGCAAGTCGCGTCCGGGGAATTTTAGCCGGGCGAAGGCGTAGGCCACCGGTGTGTTCGAGAACAGCGTGCCGACGATGGAAAAGAAGGCGATGATCAGGCTGTTCCTGAAGTATACCCAGAAACTCGCCCCGATCCCAGGCCGGCTGCCGCGTGACATCGCGTCGGGGAAATTCTGCCAGCGGAAGCTGATGTGCATGATCGGCTCGGCGATCTTGGTCGCGCCCTGCTGGATCTCGTACTCCATCGTCTGGTCGGGATGCGCCGGATCGACGAACGTGCCGACGCCCTCCACGATCTTGACCGCGGCCAACTGCTTCACGCCGGACTCGGTCTGAACGTTGTAGAGCGGCAGCAGCTCCCCGTTCACCTCCACGCGCACGTTATCGTACGGCAGCCAGCGCGGCGGGGTATGGAACACGTCTTCGTTCGATTTGAAGGCCGTGATCAGCATCCACAGGAAGGGGATGAGGAAGAACAGCCCGATGAAGTTGATTGCTGCGTGGCTGAACAACGACTGGAAGAAGCTGCGGACTTTGCGCCTCCGGCCGCGCTTGCGTCGTTCTTCGTCCGTTTCGAGGCGGGACGGGAAGCCTGGGTATTGGGTGGGAAGCGTGGCAGTCATTGCGTTACCCTGCGTAGTAAGTAAACCGCTCGCTGACCTTGAGCAGCAGGAGCGTACAAACAAGAATGACGATGAACAACACCCAGGCCATGGCCGAGGCGTAGCCCATCTTGAGCCACAGGAAGGCGTTTTGGTATAGGTAAACGCTGTAGAACAAGGTTGAGTTCAGCGGGTAGCCCAGGCCGTGGCTGCCGCGGAAAACGTAAGCTTGGGCAAAGTACTGGAACATGGTGATCACGCCGGTGATCAGGTTGAAGAGCGTGATCGGCGAGACCATCGGCACGGTGATGTTCCAGAGACGCTGCCACCAGTTCGCCCCGTCCAGCTCGGCGGCCTCCAGCAAATGGGTTGGCACGTCCTGCAGGCCGGAGAGATAGATGACGATGGTGCTGCCCATGCCCCACATGCCAAGCAGGATCAGCCCGGGCTTGGACCAGGCCGGGTTGCTCATCCAGTTCGGACCCTGGATGCCAATATAACCCAGCAGCGTGTTCAGGATGCCGGTTTGTGGGTTGAGGATCCAAAGCCACAGGATAGCGCTGGCGACGGTCGGAACGATGGAGGGCAGGAAATAGATGACCCGGTAGATGGCTTGGCCGCGCACCTTCAGGTTCAGCAAAACGGCGCAGAAGAAGGATGCCAGCAGGGTAATCGGCACGCCGATGGCAACCATGTAGAGTGTATTGAACAAGGATTTCCAGAACAAATCATCCTTGAACAAGCCAATGTAATTTTGCAGTCCCACCCATTCCAAGGGCGCCCGCGCGTGATAGATGCTGAAACTGTAGATAAAAGAGGCCACCATCGGGTAAAGGGTGAAGGCCAGGAAGCCGATCGTCCACGGCAGCAGGAACAGCATTCCGATCCTGAAATTGACGCGCTCGCGGTAGCGCCATTTGGGCAGCCTGGGCGGCCAGGCCCATTTCCTTTTCACGCGCAGTTCTTCCATAAGTCCTTCTTACCACGAAGGAACACAAAGGAAAACAAATAAAAACTTTGTGAACCTTTGTGCCCTTCGTGGTGAATGGGTTTCGCTTTTTGTTGTCCTACTTGAGCGCCTCTTCCAGCTTCGGCTCGAATTCCGCCTGGAGCGCCTCCAGCAGCGGTTTCGGGTCAGCGCCGGTGTGCAACACTTCTTCCTCCAACGGCGTCATTGCGTCATAGAGTTCAGAGGTGATCGGCGTGGTGATGATGTACTTTGCATTCGGGCTGGCCATCAGATCCACGAACACCTTGAACTTGGGATTGCTGGTGAAGCAGGGATCCTGGGCTGCGATCTTGCTGGTGGGCAGGTTGGCGTTGAAGCAGAACTCCTCCGCCACAATGGCCGGCGACATCATCCAGGCCAGCAACTTGGCCGAGGCGTCTTTATTTGCTGCATTGGCCGGGATGACCGCCACCGTGCCTTGCACGACCGCCGTATTGGCGCGCTCCGGGTGGGCAGCCGGCGGCGGGAAGGGCGCCACGCCGTAGCTGGCCTCGGGCTTGAAGGCGCTGATGAAGTTCGGGCCGGTCATCCACTCGCCGTCCACGTACATCGCCAGCTTGCCGGTGTAGAAAGGATAATCGGGTGACATGTAGGCGTCGGCCCAACCGGAAGAGAGCGCCAGCACCGCATCCGCGCCGTAATTGGTGTAGAACTGCTGTTGCCAAGTCAGGGCGTCGATCATCGGCTGGCTGTTGGCGGTCAGTTGTGTGCCGTCATCGTTGTACCAGAATCCGCCGAACATGTGCACGTACAGGTCGCTGTGACCCCAAGCCTGGTCGGGCAGGAAGCCAAGCTGCTCGATCGTGCCGTCGGCGTTGACCTTGGTTAGCTTGTCGGCGAATTCGGCCAGTTGTTCCATGGTCGCCGGCGGGGTGTTCGGGTCCAGCCCGGCGGCCTCGAACATATCCTTGTTCCAGAACAAGGCATACATGTCGGTGCCCCAGGGCAGGCAGAGGATCTTGTCGCCCATTTTGCATTGATCCAGCGGCGCGGCGAAGAAGTCGTTTAGGTCGATCTTGCCGGTCTTGACCGCGCTGGACAATTCCTCCACCAGCCCCTCATGGAAATAGGACTTTACCCTGTCGCCGCCGCTCAAGACCAGGATGTCGGGCGGATCGGAGCCGATCAGGGTGGGGAGGATCTTATCCTCTTCCAGCGGGGCGGTCACCTCGACCTTGATGCCGGTCTCGGCGGTGTACTTGTCGAACAGGGTTTGGATTTGCTGCGGGTTATCGCCCCATTGGATCCAGACGCGCAGCAGGCTCGGCGCGGCCGGTTTGTTGCCGCAGGAAGCGAGCAACATGCTGCTGATCAGCAGGAAGCTGACGAACAACCAAAAGTTTTTGCGTTTCATGGGTACATTCTCCTCGAAAAAGGGTAAGGAAATCAATGGTATTGGGGCAGTTGGTTTTTATGGTTCTTGGCGCCTCCTTTATGTTGTATGGTTGCATCCGCATGATTCGCGGATGACCAATTCGGTTGAAAGAACAAGACGCGCCGGGACGTTCTCGCCGCGGATTGTGCGCACGAGTAAATTGATCGCTGCGCGTCCCACCTGCTCAGTCGGCGCGCGCACCGTGGTGAGAGGTGGGGTGAGTGTGCTGGCAAATACCTGGTCATCAAAACCGACCACGGCAACTTCCTCCGGGACCATTTTACCCGTCTGCCGCAGTGCCTGGAATGCGCCCACGGCGGAGTCGTCGTCGCCGGCAAAGATCGCATCGAATTCCAGCCCCTCGAACAGGGATTGCTCTACGCTTCGGCGTGCGATCTCCCGCTCGAAGCCGCCGCGTTGGACGAGCGCGCAGTCGAAGGTCAGACCGTGTGTCTTGAGCGCGTCGCGGTATCCTTGTTCGCGCAACCTGGAATCTTCATGTCCCTCCGGCCCCTGCAAGAAAAGGATGCGGCGGCGTCTATGGCAGGTGATGAGGTGTTCGACAAGTTTACGCGCCCCGGAACGGTTTTCGATGGTGACGCAAGGGATGCTCAATGTTTTAGGCGGGGTTTGGTGTAACAGGACGATGGGAAAGCCGATGTTGCTCAAGCGATTGAGTTCGCGCAGGTCCACGCTATCGGTAAAGATAAGCAGGCCGTCGGTGTTATGCTCGCCAAGCGGACGGCGCGGCGCGTTTTCGGGGAGCGGCATCTGCGTGGTGTGGATGAGTAGATGATAGCCATTTTCACCAGCGCCCGCCTCCACGCCGCGTACCAGTGGTTGGAAGAAGGCGCCGCCGATCTCTGGCAGCAGGAGACCGATGGCGTTCGTCTGGCGGCTGGCCAGGGTGCGCGCTGCGGCATGTGGCAGGTAATGCAATTCCTCAATGGCCGCCCGGACGCGTTCCCCAGTGGCCTTGTCGACAGGCGCGCTGCCGTTGAGCACGCGGCTGACCGTGGCGATGGACACTTTAGCTTTATCAGCCACATCTGCGATTGTGGGGCGGGGACTGGATTTCATGGTTGATAGGATTTTATGTAAGCGCTTACTGAAAACGCTTACATAAGTATAAGGAATATTAATAGGACTTACGCAAGACACATTTGAACGGTTGGTGATTTGAGTTGTTGGCGCAAATAATCATCCATCAGGTCATGTTTTACTTGGTAAATAGTTCTTCCAGTTTCAACGGCTACTTGTTTAAG